>JACCDM011051193.1_pt1 | contig 13089 bp, 12 predicted proteins | sample 7445851 | NCBI WGS metagenome assembly JACCDM01 (sample SAMN15323438, study PRJNA562643) | freshwater metagenome | isolation source: river surface water | place: USA:Blue River Watershed | collected 2017-08-16
GCTGAATACTTCTGGGCGATGAACGACAAAGGAGAAATAGGTCTAGCACAGCGGTATGTCTTTGACCCCATCACAGTGCCATTACAATCTTTCCTGAAATAAATCGCGCTCATTTTTATGCGCCCCACTGATGCATGATAATAGAGGCTGCAATGGCGGCGTTGAGTGATTCAGCGTTTCCAGCCTGCTCTATGTTCACATAGTGACTGATATTTTCCCGAACGGCATCACTTAAGCCATGTGATTCACTCCCTATTACCAACACAGCGTTGGCGCCTGGAATTGTACTATTCAACAATTTCTCACCTTTCAAATCTGCCCCTACAATGGAACGCTGATTCGACCTTGCATTACGAATAAAACTTCCATCCTTGTCCAGATGAACATTTACATGAAACAAACTGCCCATTGTCGATTGCACTACTTTGGGATTGTATAATTCTACACATTGAGGGGCCAAGACGATGTTGTTCCATCCAAATGCATCTGCGCTTCTTATGATGGTTCCCAAATTTCCAGGATCCTTGATTCCATCCAGGTACAAGACCTTGCAGTTCTGTGGAATGGGGTTAAAATTCAACTGATGAACTACCGCCAAGCACGGAGAAGGATTGGAGAGACATGTCAACTGTTCCATTTCATGTTCAGCTATCAACTCAATCTTCCACTCCCGAGGCATTAAGGTGTTTGTTACGAATATAGAATCAAAAATGACGCCCGCATTCATCGCTTCTGCAATAAGCTTTTCTCCTTCGATAATGAATAAACCTTTTTCCTTTCGGAATTTGGATTGATGGAGAGATTTGATATTTTTAATTTGCGCTTTTGAAATGGGCATGATAAAGAAAAGACTTTGTACCTTCGGCAAAGGTAAATTTAGTGGTGTTGAAACTGCATAAAAAAAACTATTTTCTTCTGTTCGTGTTGATGCTCTTCATCAGCTCCTGTACCATTTTCAATAAAATCCCAGAAGGTAAGAGTTTTTTCAAAGAACACAACGTTGTCATTCATGACGCGCCCATATTGGAATTCAACAAAGACGAATTATTGGGATTGACCAAAATTAGCCCAAACAGAAAGCTTGTTTTTTTTCGTCTCAACATGAGAATACACACTTGGTTTGTACCCAATAAACCTTTGGAAAGAAGCATGAAACGTGCAGAGGAAAGATGTGTTGTCAAAAATGCCAAAAGACAAGCAAAAGGAAAAACCCCTACAACATGCAATAGTTTTTGGGGTTGGTTGGCCTATACTGTTGGCGAACCACCCGTTTTACTAGATTCATCCAAGGTTGAAAAGTCTGCTCGAATCATTGAAACACACCTGAAGAAGCAAGGTTATTTTCAAGTGAAAGTTCGACCAGTATATACGGCAGGACTCTACAAGCGTTGGATGCAATGGGATAAAAATGCCTATTACGTGACTTACCACATTTACCCTGGCTCAGCTACAAAAATTAAAGGAATATCACTAAAAATAGAGGATGAAGCCATGTCCAGATATTCCTCCAAAATCAATGACATTATTAAAGGGACTGTTAATGAAAATTTCAATGTCAACACACTCGATGCATCAAGGGATAAAATAGCAGAATATCTGAATAATCAAGGATATTTTGACTTTACAAAGGATTATATCATCATAAAAGCAGATAGCTTACACAAAAGAAACACTGTTGATTTAACGTACAATATTAGACAAAACAATTTGATCTTGAATGATGAGGTCAAGTCCATCGATCACAAGCAATATAAGATTGACAAGATCTTCATTCATACAGACTATGATCCGCTTACATTGCATGAGGATAAGGATGACACCACTCAATTTGATGGCATTAAAATACATTATCACAAAAAAAATTACATGAAACCAAGATTGTTGGCCCACAATTTAGCCATTGAATCAGGTCAATTGTATAATAGCGATAAAATAGATCTCACTTACAAGCGGCTGGGTCAATTGGGGTTAACCCAAAACATTTATGTTGAATTAAAGACCAAGAATAAATCATTTCAGGATGGGACGTATGCATTGGACGCCCATGTTCACCTCAACCCTCTTCCCCGACAGAGTGTTTCAATATTGCCTAAGGTTACGAACAGGTCGGGGTATGCAGGTATTTTCGGGAACTTGGTATATCGGCATCGAAATGTATTTGGTGGTGCTGAAAATTTAGAGACCAAAATCATGCTTGGTTTTGAAGCTTCCCAATTATTGGGGAGCAATAACAGCAGTCAAGACAATATACAGGACAACATACAGGACAACTTTCAATTAAACACATTTGAAATTGGTCCCCAAGTTTCCTTGACATTTCCAAGACTATTTCCCTTTTCATTTGGCATAAGCAAAAAAAGTAGTGAACCCAAATCCACTATACAAGCTACCTACAATTACCAAGTTAGGCCTGACTATGAACGTTATCTGACTCAAGTAAGTATGGACTGGAGTTTTGTGGAAAATCCAGATAAAGTCAGCAAGGTTAATATTGAATGGGCTGAATTTTCAGTTATCAAAATTGACAAATCTCCATCTTTTGAATCTTACATTGCCAACTTCAACGATCAGTTTTTGGCCAATTCCTATCAAAACCACTTCATTGCCGCCTCCAAAATTGGGATGACCATTAATACACAAAAAAACAATTTTCAAAAGTTCTATTATTATTACAACGGTCTTTTACTGGAGGGAGCTGGAAATGCTTTGCGGGGAGCCTTTAATATTATTGCACCCAACAGCAAGGATGAGTTTGGAAGTTATGAGATCAAAGCGATTCGTTTTGCCCAGTATCTTAAAACTGATCATGACTTTAGATTATACTATTCGAGAGACAACAGGAATACCGCTGTTGTTAGGAGCTTCATAGGGTGCGCCATGCCTCTAAAAAATTTGGAGTCCATCCCATTTGAAAAAAGTTATTTTGTAGGAGGATCAAATGGAATCAGAGCATGGCAAGCCCGAACATTAGGTGTTGGTGCTTTCAGAGATACCATTAATGCCGTTTCATTCAACAACATCGGAGACATCAAATTAGAATTTAATGCTGAATATAGATTTAAGCTGACAAAAAAAATCCAACCTGCATTCTTCATTGATGCTGGAAACATTTGGCTCTTTAATCAAGACTTGTCTCGTCCCAATGCTGAGTTTAAATGGAATCGCTTTTTAAGCGAATTTGCTATTGGAGCTGGCGCAGGGATTCGACTAGATTTCGATTATTTCATCATTCGACTAGATGCTGGATTCCCGATCAAAGACCCACAAAAAGCAGTTGGCGAAAGATGGACCTGGCAGCCCAAAAGTCAATACAACGATTTTAGAGAAAAATACTTTGGGATTACCGATGAATACAAGTTAAAAGGCATACTTAACTTTGGAATTGGATTTCCCTTCTAATGCCTATCTAACCAACATTTTTTGTCTCTTCAAAAGATACGCCGTCATCACTTCTTGGAAACCTCTTGAGACATCCACTTCCACAAAATCGATAGAAAACTGGTTGCATTTTAGAACAATTTCATTCTTCCATTTCTTCCATTTGGTTTGATACTCTGATTGAAAAAGATTGGGATTCAATTTGATGGTTTCTCCTGTTTCAGGGTCAATAAACGTATGTAACCTTGAATCAAAATTCAAATGCGACTCCTTTTCTTCATCCACCACATGAAAGACAACTACTTCATGCTTATTGTATCGCAAATGTTGGAGAGCTGCAAATAAATCATCCAATTTGGCGGATGAATCCAACAAATCACTGAATAAAACGGTAAGAGATCTTCTAGAGGACTCCTCAGCCAATTGATGAAGTGTTTGCACAATATCCGTTTTCCATTGATCAGCTGCAGTCCATTGTTCATTTAAGCTATTTTCCAAATTCAAATATAATCTTTGCAAATGGACATTAGATGTGGCCGGTTTGGCATTCAATACAATTTGATCTTGAAAAATGGTTAATCCTACAGCATCTCGTTGTCTTTTAAACAACTCAATGAGTATTGCGGCAGAGTATATTGAAAAACTGAGCTTATTGTGTTTACCATTTCCCTTGTACTCACCTTCAGGAAACCGCATCGATGCTGAGGCATCAATGATCAATTGACATCGGAGATTGGTCTCCTCTTCATAGCGCTTTAAAAACATTTTATCGGTTCTTGCCATGAGCTTCCAATCCAAGTGTCTTAGACTGTCGCCTTGATTATACAATCGATGCTCCGCAAATTCTACGCTGAAGCCATGAAATGGGCTTTTGTGTAAACCGGTAATGAAACCTTCAACGGCTTGTTTGGCCATCCATTCAAGATTTCCTAACGACTCTGCTAAATTTCGATCGATGTTTATAGGCATGACGCAAAGTTGAGCTAGAAAAACCAATAATTAACATGGAATAACCTTTTTTTCATATTCAGGAAAAATAGAATCGGTTTTGACTTCACACCTTTGTGGAAATAAAATAAACCTATGCTACACATCAGTGTTCAAATCCAAGATCAAATCCAAGAGTTCACAGGGAAATTCAAGCAACTCAAAAAGATTGGAAAAGCGGAGTGGTTGGAACTTGAGGAGGTTGGTCAATTTCCATTGCAGGATGTAGTTGCTGTAAACGGAATTGTACTCTGCTGAGTCTCGTTTTTTCAACCCTTATTTTTATTACTTTTGAGCCATAATCTAGGATGAGATGAGTTGGTTTAAAAGAATGAAAAAAGGGATTACCACCCAAAGTCAGGAGAAGAAAGAAATTCCTGAAGGGTTATGGTATCAATGTCCCGAGTGCAAACACGTGGTCACCAGTGAGCAGCATGCTGAACACGATTGGGTATGCTCTTCTTGTGAGTATCATGAGAAGATCAATTCAAGACAGTACTTCTCTATTTTGTTTGATGAGAATGAATATTCAGAAGTTGCCTCTCATTTGATCAGTGCCGATCCACTTGAATTTACTGATACCAAAGCCTACAAGGATCGTATTAAAACAACCATTGCCAAATCTGGGCTCAAGGATGCTTTACGTGTTGGATTGGGTAAAATTGAAGGTCAAAAGGCGGTCATTGCCTGCATGGACTTTGGATTTATTGGAGGGTCTATGGGATCAGTTGTTGGAGAAAAATTTGCCCGCGGCGTTGACAAAGCCATAGCGGAAAAATGCCCATTCATTTGTATTTCAAAAAGTGGAGGGGCACGTATGATGGAAGCTGGTTTTTCATTGATGCAAATGGCCAAAACATCGGCAAAATTGACTCAACTCGCCGACCATCAACTTCCTTATATTTCTTTTTTAACAGACCCAACCACCGGAGGGGTCACCGCTTCTTTTGCCATGCTCGGTGATATCAATATCGCTGAACCAAAAGCATTGATTGGATTTGCTGGCCCTCGCGTTGTTAAGGAAACCATTGGTCGTGATTTACCCGAAGGTTTTCAAAGTTCTGAGTTTGTCCTCGAACATGGGTTTTTAGACTATATCGTCAAGAGAAGTGAATTGAAGTCTAAAGTAGCCCTTAGTATTCGTCAGATGATGCAATAACTTTTTTCGATTTATAACTACAAAAGGTTGTCATTTCTGACAACCTTTTTTTTTCCAAATGTGATAGAACAAAAAAAAGGAGACCGAAGTCTCCCTTTTGTATTTTTCAACACTCATTACTTTCCTTGGAAGTTTCTGAACTCCAGATCAGAGGCAGACTTCTCAGCAAGTTTGGCATCTTTCTCGATGGCCTTGGCTAAGCTTTCCTTTACCATGTTGGCATCATTCAAACGCGCTCCAACAACGGCTCTCAAATAATATCCCATAGCGCTGTTGTTATCGTTGTTACAAGCATCCAAATCAGCTTTTGCTCCAGAGAAATCTTTGTTCAAGCACTTGGCAAGAGCCGTATTAAATGTTTTATTGTTGCCCATGTTGTTGATTGCGGCACCGTAGTTACCTGCCATAATCATTGCAACACCCATATTGAATTTTGCTTCAGAAGAACCGCTTTCATTCAACAAGGCAGAGGCCTTTTTCATATCTCCTCCCAAACGAGTTACTAGACCAAAATTACAAGCGGTCTCAGCATTTTTAGTCATGGTATATGCCTTCTCAAATTGAGTTTTTGCCTCATTTGTTTTTCCTTGGTTGTAATAAGCAACCCCTAGATTGTTATATGCTCTGTAATCGGCTTCAGATTTCAGAGTTGCTTCTTTGTAAACCGCCACTTGCGTGTTCAAATCAGTAACAAGGCTACCCGCTTTCATCAATTCCTCATATTTCAAAGAAGAAGGATTGGAAGCCATTGCTTTCAATTCTTGGTCAGAATAACCTTCTAAGGTATAGTTCACACGGATGATCGCACGACGAAGACCGGGGAAAATCACTTTCTCAATCTCTTGGTACGTCTTAGAGATATTTTTAATCTCTTGCTCTCGTGCCTCAAGGTCAGTGGTGCGTTGCAATACACGAATGATCAAATCTTTGTCTTCAATCGCTGATTTCTCCATCGCCGATTTAAACCCAGCCCAGTCTTCACCTTTTGGATTCAATTGAATCAATGAAGCGTATTGAGCGTCTAATTTATTTTTCTTCAAAAGGTCAACCAAAACTGATTTACCTGCGTCACCACGACCTGTGGCCAAATCATTATTCAAGAAAATTTCACCTTCTGGAGAGGCATAGGATTGAACCTCAATGTTGGTGATTTTCATTCGTGGGTTAGCGGGCATTGTTTTGGATAAAAATTCAACCAAAGCAGCAATGTCTTTGTCCTTTAATTCAGCTGGACGAATTTTATCGCTGTTGTAGTCGAACAAAACTTCTGCTTCAAATGAATTAGAGGTAGAGCGAACAAATTTGTCAGAGGAAGACATGACCTTTCCTTCTAACTTGTTAACCAAATATGAGGTGGTAATCACACCCTTGGCCAAGCTAACTTCTGGTAAGTTGGCAGACTTGCTTCCTTGGGTTCCAGCTATGCGCAATTTCAACTCACTGCTTAACATGGAGGGAGCATAGGCAATCTTATCATTATAGGTAAAGGATTTGCCTGCTTCGAAAGGAACTACGTCACCATTTCCAGGAGCTGCCTCACCGCGGAATTGCTTGTCTTTGAATTTGACTTCGCTTGAACCATAAATCAAAACGGGAGTTGCCACAACTGAAACTTTTTTGGCAAAAAACTTTGGTGGGAATTTTCCTGAGATTGACACAGCAACTGTATCACCGTGAACCTCCAAAGGATCTGGATTTACTTTAGCATTAAAATCAGCCATTCTCTTTTGCATGGAACCTATATTGGTACAAGCAGAAAGAATGCCCATGGCAAGGGCAACTGTCGAAACAACGAACAAATTAATTTTTTTCATTTTCTTTTCTTTATCGTTTGCGAAATTACAAGATTATTGAGTGTAGAGTGGTAGAACATTGTTATTTTTTTAACAAGTTATTGCACCTCAGGCTCTACATATCTGCCCATTTCACAGAACTTTTCGATTCTTATCTGGGTTCTTTTTGTCGACTCCAATGCAAATAACTCTTTTAAAGAATCTACAATCACTGACTTCAAAATCTCAACTGCTTCTGCATGGTTGGCATGTGCCCCTCCGAGAGGCTCCCTTATAATACCATCCACCAAACCGTTGTTGTGCATATCCTCTGCAGTTAACTTCAATGCCTTTGCCGCGGTGATTTTATGATCCCAACTTCTCCATAAAATGGAAGAGCAAGACTCCGGAGAAATCACACTGTACCATGTATTTTCCATCATTAAAACTTTGTCCCCAATACCAATTCCTAAGGCACCTCCAGAGGCCCCTTCACCGATGATGATACAAATCACAGGAACTTTCAGACGCATCATCTCGAATAAATTACGAGCTATCGCCTCGCCCTGCCCTCTTTCCTCTGCCTCCAATCCTGGAAATGCTCCAGGGGTATCAATTAACGTAACAATGGGTTTATTGAATTTCTCTGCTAAGCGCATTAAGCGTAGCGCTTTTCGATATCCCTCGGGATTGGCCATTCCAAAGTTTCGGTATTGACGCATTTTGGTATTCACTCCTTTCTGTTGGCCAATGAACATAATGGATTGGCCATTGACCATTCCAAATCCACCTATCATGGCCTTATCATCTTTGACTGTTCTGTCACCATGCAGCTCAATCCACGTTCCCTCTGTTAACGCCTCGATGTACTCCAATGCATAGGGCCTATCTGGATGTCTGCTCAATTGAACACGCTGCCAAGGATCCAAGTTCTTATAAATCTCTCTGGTTTTTTCTTCGAGCGCTCTTTCCAATTCTTGAACAGCAGTATCAACATTAACTCCTGTTTTTATAGCGCTATCTTTCAACTTCTGAATCTGTTCATTCAACTCCTTGATAGGCGACTCAAAGTCCAAGTAATTTCTCATAACAATAATGGTTTGGGGTTGCAAATTACGCCAAAAACGCTCAGGCTCATCCTTTGATTTTACAGACCAACTGTTCTAGAGCTTTGGCTCGATGCGACAGTAAATTCTTCTCTTCATCTGAAAGCTCTGCAAATGATCGAGAGCAATTATTGGGGACAAAAACAGGGTCATATCCAAAACCATCCCACCCCATGGGCTTTCGGGTTATTTTACCAAAAACATGTCCCTTCACTTCAAATGGATTTCCGTTACAATACCCAACCAAGACGGTCACAAAAAAAGCTGTTCTGTCCATGATGGATGCCATATCTTGCAATAGTTTGGAGACATTGTTGGCATGAGAGGTGGGTTCTCCCGCATATCTTGCCGAGTGCACACCTGGTGCTCCATTGAGCGCGTTTACGCACAATCCGGAATCATCAGCCAAAATATTGCCTTTCCAAATGTCCTTTAAGGCATTTGCCTTCAGCCAAGCGTTACCTTGAAAAGTATTTTCACTTTCCATTACATCGATTTCTATACCCGCTTCTTTTAAACTTAGGGTTTTTATATTGATTCCTTTTTGATGAAAAAACAATTTTATTTCATCAATTTTGTGCTGGTTATTGGAGGCGATTAACCACTCCGATTGGATTGTTTTTTTTGACAATTTTTCCATTTTCATTTCTATCTATACTCTTTACTGCAATTATTTTTTTGGGCCTCCAAATGGCATGATGAAGAAAAATTGCGTGCCAATTCATTTCGTTCCATTGCGGCAAATCAGATTCCCTCACTACAATGGTCACCACACTGCCCCACTTGTCGTCCTGTGTTTGGGTAATATAAAAAGGCAGATTGGTGTGGCTTAGCAATAAACTCTCCACCGCTAATGGATGAATTTTTACTCCTCCAGAATTGATAACGTCATCCAACCTTCCTAAAACATCAAAGGTTTGGTCATCTTTAAAAGCCACTGCATCATTTAGGGATACGTTTAGACCGGTTATTTCATCCGATATTTTAAGGCCATTTTCATCAAGAAAAATGGTAACTCCTGTGAGTGGTTTAAACAAAGAACTTTGAGGAAAAACCTCCCGCACAGCAATATGGGTCAACGTCTCAGTGGCTCCATAACTTTCATAGCACACCCCTCTATAATTGCGGAGCAGCAATTGCCAGTGCGGTTGCACTTTTCCGCCACCCAATAAGATTTTTTTAAAGCAATTGGGATCAAGACCTGCCTCCAAATAGGACATCATCATGGCGGGTGTTGTTGTCCACCAATCCCAAACCATTTTTTCTGAATTCCAATTTTTATCAAAGTGCATGGAAGGTTTCTCCGCCCAGACGGAATGCTTCATCAACAATGCTCTTATGATATTCATTTTCCCTGCTACAAAACTCATGGGTAGCCTGTGCAGGACAACTGACCCTGGAGAAAGTTGGAAAAATTCACAGGTACGCTGGGCACTGGCGATGAGCTGCTCGCGCGAAAAAGTCAACTTTTTCGGCTCTCCGGTGGTTCCTGATGTGTTGAAATCAAAAATTGACTTATCAGACAACCATTGTTCCGACCAAAAATGGACATCTGGGAAGTGCTCTATTGCGCTCTGAATTTGACCTTCCTTAATGATTAACTCCATGGCTCCTTCCAACTTAATTTTTCATCCCATGTCATCCATTCGCCATTCAATTGCAGAGGACTTTGCCAGTTGTTGGTGTACAAATGTCCTGTACCTAGGCCTTGAGGAAGTGGATTTTGATACCCACCCAACCAGCGATAAATATGGGACAATCCAATATTGCTTTCCAGCGCTGAAGTAGCCCACCAGTTAATGTTGTATTGCTGCGCACAATGAATCCATTGAGATGCACCTTCTAGTCCTCCATGCAAGGATGGTTTCAGGACCAAATAATGGGGTTTAATTTCAGTCAATAAATGATTCATCTCACTGCGCGAAATACCGATCAATTCCTCGTCCAAAGCAATGGGAATGGGTGAGTTTTCACAAAGATACCGCATCTCTTCCCACTGTTTGGCGGCAATGGGCTGCTCTACGGAATGAATATTCCATTGGCTTAGCGCTTCCAATTTTAATAACGCCTCTTGTGCGCTCCAAGCTCCATTGGCGTCTAATCGAAGTGTTATATCCGTTCCTAATTCATTGCGCAATCTCTGAATCAAACGCAATTCTTCATTAAAATTCAAGGCCCCTACTTTCAATTTGATGCACTGAAAACCCTCATTAAATTTGGAAATAGCTTCGAGATGCATGGCTTCTATTTCATTCATCCAGATCAGTCCATTGATCTTTTGACGCTCCGGGATTATTGTAGGAAATAAATCTTGCCACAGCATATCAATCGCGGCCTTAACAGAGGAGGGCCAATTTTCTGATTCGAGAAATACTCCATTTCTCCAATCCTCAATAACGTGCTCAATCTGATCCCATGATTCTGCGGAGAGACCTACAATAGGCGCAATTTCCCCTTTTGCCATGATGTGACCATTTGCATCATGCAAAAAGACATAACAAACACGGTGCTCCAACAATGTGTTACGGGACGTCTTGGCAGGACGCTTAAAAACAAGATTCCAATGTTTGAAGCTTAAGTGGCTGAATTGTTCTTTAAAGAAACAGATTTTATCAGCCACTCCATTGGAGCGTATTTGTTCACTTTCTTTTTCCATAATTTAAGCAGGAACATCATTCCAATGAATAGTAATAACAGCGAAATCATCAAAGTCCAGGGAAAAGAGAAACCAAGAATGATTGTACCACTGTGGGCAAATCCAACCGTAAAGAGCGTGCAGAAAAAATAAAAGAAAAACAAGATGGAATATTTTTGATAGCTCAAATTCTTTATCACATCTAATGTCCTCTCGGCATGAATAAACGTAAAAAAGTGATTGATGAAATTAATCAAAAGCCATGAAAATCCGATAATAAAAAGCATGAAGGATGGCTGATAAACAAACTGATTAAAAGGATACAAAAACTTTGCTCGGTACATATCCATTTGAGGATAAAGTCCTTCACAATATTGATTAACCATGAAACCTGCTATGATTATAAAAATAGCCACTAATGAAGACGGAGGAAAAAAACCACGTGGTCTCAGTGCGCCTTTGCCAACCGCCATGCCACTGAGGAAAATAGCAACCCACGGAAAGAAGGAATAATAACCATTGAAGAGCAGAAACGCGGTTAATTTGACCAATCCATCATTTTGAAAATCAATTCCAAAATAACTCAATCGAAAAGGAATATCAAAATTAATGAGAACCATTGAGACTAGGATAATAGCCAATGACAAACTGTGCAGCCAAAGCGCATCTGTCTTTCTGAATAATCCAGAAACAATAAAAGATGCCCCGGCAATAATGAAAATATTCATTCCCCAATTCAGAAAAATCAGACCCATCACGAAAAGAATTAATCCTTTTCTCATGTTATTGGTTGAAGCCTTTTTTTCGTTGATGAACTTATTTCTCATTTGAATAGAGGCTCCCACACCCAAGACAAATAACAGCACACCTACAAGCCAGTCAAAGAATACGAAATACACGGGAATTTGCATTCGCTTGGGATCCAAAAGAGCAGGTATTCCACCAACCGCTACGTAACCGAGGTAGAGCGCCACTAGGCTTGAAAATATAAATTGCAGAAAGTTGACTCCGTAAAAGTGAGCTGCCTTTTTTGAATTGTCTTTCATATACTAGATTAAACCCTGGAAAGGATAAAAACGAAGATAGCATTAAAAAAAACAACCAACGCCAATTTTTTTAGAAAGGGGTCTAGTTTGACAGGTTCATGAATTTTTGCAATTGTCGTTATAAACAGAATTGGAATTGCCACAAGGGATAGACTGATGCTCAAGATTGGGAGAAGAACAAGCAATAGGCAGCCAAAGCCTAACAATAACAATGAATACAAATACCATTTTGATTTTTTCCATCCCAAGCGAAGTGCAACGGTAATTTTTCCCGCCTTTGCATCATCATCAATATCGCGCATGTTATTCAAATGGAGAACACCAACGGACATGGTTCCCATGAACAAAGAGAGTAAAATGGAGTTGGCGTTGATGGAAGCAAAAAGAATATAGTGCATACCCAACACGCTCATCAATCCGAAGAAAATAAATACAGACAAATCACCTAAACCGATATATCCGTATGGTCTAGGCCCAGCGGTGTAGGCATATGCCGCAATGATCCCAAAAAAACCAAAAGCAAGAAAAATCCAAAAATCATTTTCTCTGCCCTTTAACCATAAGGATTGATACAAAAACAAAACACCCATCAATAGCGTTGTCAATGCCATGATGAAGACTCCTCTTTTCATTTGATGGACGGTGATGCTTCCGGACTGAACCGCCCTTGACGGGCCAGCCATCCGCACCTGATCGGCTCCATTTTCAAAATCGCCCAAATCATTTGCCCAATTGGACAATATTTGCAATAGAAAAGCGGTGAGCAATCCCAATACAAGGGTCCATCCATTAATCACGTCAGTCTGAAAGTTCGCGGCTCCCAATAAAATGCCCGAAGCCGCCAATGGAAGCGTTCTTAATCTAGAGGCGGAAATCCATGGACCAATCTTCATCAAGGAAACTTTGGGAATTGTTGGAAATCGGGGTCTCTTTTTTCCAAAAAAGCTTTTTTGCCTTCTTGTGCCTCTTGTGTCAAATAATACAACAGCGTAGCATCTCCTGCAAA
>JACCDM011124992.1_pt1 | contig 13083 bp, 12 predicted proteins | sample 7445851 | NCBI WGS metagenome assembly JACCDM01 (sample SAMN15323438, study PRJNA562643) | freshwater metagenome | isolation source: river surface water | place: USA:Blue River Watershed | collected 2017-08-16
ATAAGCAAGTTCAAGATCTGCTAACTCTGGGGCAGAGATGTCGCCACGGATTGCTGTGGCTATTACGTCGATTCGTTTATCTACGCCTTCGATTCCGACTCCTTGTGCTCCAAGAATTTCACCAGTTATAGGATCAAAGATGAGTTTAAGGGTCATTTGTTTCGCATCCGGATAGTACCCAGCATGAGAGTTTGGATGAGAATGAATCGAAGTGTAAGAACGTCCAGAAACTTTTAGTCGCTTTTCATTCCATCCCGTTGTTGCAATCATAAGATCAAATACTTTTACAATTGCTGTACCAATAGTTTTTACTGGGCGCACAGTACGACCGTTGATGTGATCAGCCACAACTCTTCCGTGGCGGTTAGCAATATTTGCAAGTGGAACTAGTGTTGCTTCACCATCTAGCGCATCAGTCTTTTCTGCGACGTCACCGATTGCATATACATCTTTGTTACTAGTGCGGTTGAATTCATCAACCTTGATTCCGTTACGTGATCCTGTTTCTAGGCCAGCGTTTTTTGCTAAAGAAATATCTGGACGAACTCCGATAGCCAGAATGACCAACTCTGCAGGCAATTCTGTTCCATCAGAAAGCGTCACACTCTTTGGATTGATAGCTGTGACACTTACTCCAAGGCGGAGATCTACTTTTTGAAGACGCATTTCTTTTGCGACCAGTGTTGCCATTTCTGGGTCCAGTGGCGCAAGAACTTGATCAGATGCTTCAATCACGGAAGTTGTAATTCCTTTATGAATGAGATTCTCTGCAATTTCAACACCAATAAATCCGCCCCCGATTACAACAGCGTTCTGTGGCTTTGCAATAACTTGATCGACGATTCTTTCTACATCTTCAACTGTTCGAAGTGTTAGAGCACGTTCAACGCCTGGAATTGGTGGAACGATTGGTGATGCACCCGGACTCAGAACCAATTTGTCGTAGGTAAGTGAGTACTTGTTTCCACTTTCTAAACTTTGAACATGTACTTCTTTCTTCACTGTATCAATGCTGAGAGCTTCTGTTAAAACGCGAACATCCAAGCGAAAGCGTGCGTGCAAGGTTGCTGGTGTTTGAAGAAGTAGATCCTTCTCTTCTTCGATTACTCCGCCCACATAATATGGAAGTCCGCAATTGGCGTATGAAACATATCCGCTTCTCTCAAGCACGATGATTTCTGCATCAGCATCAAGCCTGCGCAATCTTGTTGCAGCAGACATTCCGCCAGCAACGCCACCAATTACAACAATTCTTTTCATTAGCGAACGACCGGTAATCCTTGGCTTTGCCAATCAACGATTCCTACATTTAGATTGAAAAGGGATGTGAAACCTGCGCTACTCATCTTTTCAACGGCATTTCCTGATCGTCGTCCACTTCGACAATACACTGCATACGTTTTTGTCTTATCCAATTGCGCGATACCGGCATCAAATTGACCACCTTCAACATCTATGTTGATCGCATTTGGTAAGTGTCCTTCTGCAAATTCTGCGGCTGTTCGTACGTCCAGCACAATGACCCCAGGTTCGGCTACTTTGGAAGCGAATTTTTGAGATCCAAGATCTGTCGCTGACCCCCCGCTTGAACAGCTAGTGAGAAGCAATGTAGATGCAAATAGAGCTGACAATAATTTTCTCATTTTGATTCCTTTACGCAAGACTTAAAAAAAGTTTTTGAAGTTGAGCCGTTACAGCTTTTGAATTTGATTTATCTTCAACCAAACATTCTTTGAGGCTAGTTGAAATCAAGGTAAATGCTGCAGTGTTAACTGCTTTAGAAACGGCGGACATCTGCGTAACAATCTCATCGCAGTTGCGACCTTCTTCGAGCATGCGAGCAACTGCTCCTAATTGGCCCTGTGCGCGTTTGATTCGCTTAACGATGAGATCAAGTTGCTCTTTATCGTTTAGTACGTGGGAAATCTGTTTTGTGGCCATTACCTACTCCTCTAAAATTTTTTTTATTTAACACTTACAACGATCTTGCTCAGGAATATTTACAAGAGCTTCTTCAATGTGCTCCCCGCAACCGGACCACGTTGGTTTCTTGCATGTTTGACACGTAACTTGAGAACACATGAGTGCTGCCTCCATCTTTTTGGTCTCTAATGCCCTCAGCCTACATACCCCTAGGGGTATAGTCAAGTTACTGGATATTCCAGCGGATAACAGATGAAAAAATCTCAAATCAGAATCGCGGCAGGTGCTTTTTATAATCTTCCGGCTTCATGGACTCGCTTTAAGAACTCTTGAGTCTTTGGATTCTTCGGATTATGAAGTACTGCGTCAGCACTGCCTCGTTCAAGAATATTTCCTGATTCAAGAAAACAGACTTCATCGGCTACTTGAGTGGCAAATCCCATTTCATGTGTTGCTAAGACCATCGTCATTCCATCGCTCTTGAGGTCTCGCACGATGCTGAGAACTTCATTAACCAAAACTGGGTCGAGAGCCGATGTAATTTCATCAAGAAGTAACAATCGTGGGTTTACTGCAATTGATCGAATAATTGCTACTCGCTGTTGCTGTCCTCCTGATAAACGATCGGGATACTGATCTGCTTTATCTGCTAAATCAAAACGTGCAAGAAGTGCTTTGGCAGCTATGCGCGCTTCTTCTGCACTTTTTCCTTGAACCTTTATGGGTGCAAGTGTGATGTTTTCAAGAACAGTTTTGTGAGGAAAAAGATTGAAGGATTGAAAGACCATCCCCAGTCTTCGGCGGACTTCATCAACATTTATCAGCGGATCTGAAATCTCTTTTCCATCGAGAAATATCTGGCCATCATCGATGGTTTCAAGCAGATTGATACAACGAAGTAGTGTTGATTTTCCAGAGCCAGATGCTCCAATCAACACTGTTGCTGTGTGCTCTGGGACAACGAGTGAAAGATCATTGAGAACAACTTCTTTATCAAATGATTTGCGAATGTTTTTCAGTTCTAAAACATTGCTCATCAGATTGCACCTTCTGAACTCTGAGCATTTGTGCGCTGTCTAATTGCTCTATCGGTGTATCTGGTCATCGGAATCGTGATGAGCAGAAACAAGATTGCGGCAACTACGTATGGTGTGTAATTAAAGGTTCGACTGGCGTTAATCTGCGCCGCACGCACAGCATCGGTCACGCCAAGAATTGAGACAAGGCCTGTGTCTTTAAGTAGTGAAACAAAGTCATTGAGTAGCGGCGGAACAACTCGTCTAATCGCTTGTGGCAAGACAACAAAGCGCATTGTTTGACCAGAAGATAAACCGAGGGATCTAGCAGCTGCGCGTTGACTTGGATGAATAGAAAGAATTCCGCTTCGAATAACTTCGGCGACATAAGCGGAATATGTGAGAACTACTGCAACGGTTCCGAGGAAAATAACATTGCTAGAAATTCCCTTTAGTCCAAGTGCTGGAACACCGAAACCAACAAGCAAAATAATCAGAATAAGTGGTGCGCCCCGGAAAATATCAACGTATGCAGTTGCTAAAAATCTAAAAGGTGTAAGCGTTGGAGACTTCGTTGTACGCAATAGCGCTAATCCAAGTGCAATGACACCTATTGCGGCTCCACCAATAAAGGTAAGTTGAAGATTGATCCATAAGCCTTTAATGACGGTTGGAAATACTTCTTTTCCATATTCAACATCGAAAAATGTGGATTTAACGGTTGTCCAACCTGGTGATGTAACTAGGACTAAAGCAAGCGTTCCTAAAACAAGAAGGGATGAGACAGCCGCAATGATGACTTGCTTGCGGTTAATTGCTCGGCGCGATCCTTGGCGCTCAATCTCACGTGAGCTTGGCGACCACGCAGAGTTATTTCTCTCTGTCATGGTCGCCAAACTACCGTGTTTACTTCTTCTTTATTCTTATGGCTTCAATACTGGCGCGCCAGCATCTGTTGCAAGCCACTTGTCAGTGATTGCAGCGAGTGTTCCATCGGCTGTGATTGCATCAACTGCGCCAGAAACACATGAAGTCAGAGCACTTCCCTTTGTAAGCAAGAGACCGAATTGGTCACCGCTTCCAGAAGATGGGAGCTGTCCAACGATAAGTCCGTTAGGAACTTCAACGCCTGATAGGTAGAAAGCGGTTGGTAGATCTACAACCAAACCATCAATCTGCTTATTCTTCAGTGCAGATACACCTGCTGCGTTGTCATTTAATACCTGTGGCTTTGCACCGATCTGGCTTTCAATTGCATCGAGTGATGTTGTTGCAACAGCTGCACCAAGCTTTGCGCTCTTTAGTTCTGCAAGTGTGGTTTTTCCTTCAATCTTGCTTCCCTTGAATGAAACGATTGCTTGTGGAGCTGTGTAGTAAGGAGATGAGAAATCAACTGCATTCTTGCGCTCTTCTGTAATTGAGAATTGCTGCAAGTTAAAGTCGAAGTTCTTTTCACCTGGTGTTACAGCAGAATCAAATGTTGTACGAACCCATACAACTTCTTCATTTGTAAATCCGAGTTTTGACGCAACTGCATATGCAACTGCACCTTCAAAACCTTGGCCTGACTCAGGCTTGTCATCAATAACCCATGGGTAGTAAGCAGGTTCGCCAGTTGCGATTGTTAACTTACCTTCTGCAACCGTTGCAAGATCAGCCTTTGCACATGATGCTGATTCTGTAGTTTCAGAATCTGATGATGAGCATCCTGTAAGTGTTAGTGCTGCTGCAATAACAACAGCCGAGAAAATTCCAAAACGCTTGTTCACAAGTTCTCCTCTTAGGTGGATTGTTATAGCGAAGGCTATTAAGGCGAGTAATTAATGTCCACACGCGAATTACATGCAAAAAGCCACTCTTTGCAGAATGGCTTTAGGTGGTGGCGGGTGAAGGATTTGAACCTTCGAAGGCAGAGCCGGGGGATTTACAGTCCCCTCCCATTGGCCGCTCGGGCAACCCGCCAAGGTCGAACGTTTTACGGCGGGTGAAGATTACCTCAAATTAATCGGCAGAGGTAATTCGTCGTTTTCGTGAGCGCCGGGCCAACTCAATTAAGAGAAGCGCTGCGAAGGCAATGATTCCTATGATGGAATTTACAAGAAGATTCGATCCTGATTCTGACTCTGTAGTTTTTTCATTTTCACTTGTGGCAACAGGTGCATCCGTTAAGTTAAAAGTGAAACTTTCATTGAGAATATGTCCATCAGCTGAAGCCACACGATACTTAACTTCAAAAGAACCGAATTCAGAAGTTGTGTTTAGTAGACGAGTAATTCGTGTGCCATCAGTATTTGTTTCGCCCATGCCCAGGTCTTCACCACTTGGACTTATAACTGAAACAGAATTACCCGAACCTAGATTTAATAGTTCTTCATTGAATTCGAGCTCAATCTGCTCTGGTAAAACTTCAATAAACGTAGAGGCACTTGGGTTCGATGAAACAAGTTCAGAGTGTGCATTTGCGGTTGGAACCGCGCAACTTAATACGGTAACTGCGAACAAAACTAGTAGTTTTTTCATGCTCTCTTCTTTGGGTGAGCTAATAAATAATTAACAACTGATTTTGCAAAGGTAGCAGATAACTCAGGTGAGTGTCTGCCTTTATTAATTGTCCAGAGTTCTGAATTGGCTCCGGTTTTGCACCCTTTGTATCGCAGTACGGTTGTTTCTAATCCACTGAGCCTGCTATCTAGATCTAAACGTGGAAGGACGCGGAACGGTTTCTTGCCGCACTCATTTAACTTTCCCCATAAGTCAATTGTTTTGCGCGCAGATGGATAGGCACTGCTAAATAAGTATCCACCCGTATAACTGATTACCGCATCGATTGTTCCATGAATTTGAAGGACGCTTACGGGCGAAGTTGGTTTACAACTTTGAGGATTTGAATATGTTGCTCCGGCCAAGCTCACAATTGCTGCGATGCGATCAGATTGATTGCACGCCATACGATGGGCCATAAAGCCGCCGTTTGAATGCCCCATTAAATAAACACGATCAGGATCAACTGAATAATCCTTTGAGACCGAATCAATAATGCTCAATAAATACTCTTCATCATCGACAGTGCTGGAATCAAAATTGCAGCAAGCAGGAGTTGCGTTCCAGAACAAAAATCCATTTGAGTCCTTGGTACCGCTTGGATAAACAGTCAAAATTCCTTTTTCATCCGCTACTTTTCCAAGTGCAAAATAACTCTCCGCATATGGACTTTGAGCGGTGTATCCATGCATCGCAATAATCAACGGCGCTGGTTTGCCAGATTGATACTGAGTAGGCACGACTAACGTAAAGGGACGCTCCCCTGGATACAGAACATCCGTGGCTTGTGCTTGCGCTATCGGAAGAATGCTTAGCAGTAAAAGCAATACGGATAAGCGCGCTCGAATCATGGTAAAAATCTAGTCCACCGAAGGAGAAATTTCATTACTTTTCGGGTGAGAAGATAAGATGAGCAAATGGCTGACAGCAGTTTTGATATTACGTCCAAGATTGATCGCATGGAGTTAGATAATGCGATCAACCAGGCAATCCGCGAGATTGATACTCGCTTCGATTTCAAGAACACAGGTTCTTCTATCGAACTCAAGGGTGAAGTAATTAACATCGAAGCAGACACCGAAGAGCGCGCAAAGGCAGCTCTGGATGTAGTCAAAGACAAGATGGTTAAGCGTGGTGTATCGCTAAAGCATTTAGATGCAGGAACTCCACAACTCAGTGGAAAGATCTACAAAATTGCCGCGCCACTTAAAGAGGGTATTTCGACTGAAAATGCAAAGAAGGTTGCAAAGTTTTTACGTGATGAAGGACCAAAGTCTTTGAAGACTCAGATTCAAGGTGATGAACTTCGTGTAACAAGTAAGAGTCGCGATGATTTACAGACAGCCATGGCGCTTGTAAAAGATGGCGCATGGGACTTTGCAGTTCAATTCACGAATTTCCGTTAATTGACTCGATATAAAACCGGATTAATCTTCGGTGTTTCTGCCTACACCTTGTGGGGCGCATTCCCCTTGTACTGGCCACTTTTACAACCAGCTAGCCCCATGGAAATTGTTTCTCATCGTGCAGTCTGGTCGTTGTTTTTCTGTTTAGTGGCCCTTGGAATAGCAAAGCAACTAAAGAGCACATACGCGTTACTTAAAAATCCAAAGGTCTTTTTCCGTTTGTTATTTGCCGCAGGGCTCATTTCAGTTAATTGGCTTGTTTACATCTGGGGCGTAAACAATGAGCACGTTGTTGAGACTGCACTTGGGTATTACATCAATCCACTTATCATCATTGCTTTTGGTGTCATTATGTTGCGCGAGAAAATGCGCACACTTCAATGGGTGGCAGTTGGTTTTGGTGCACTAGGTGTTCTCGTTTTAACAATTGATTACGGTCGTCTTCCATGGATTGCTTTAGCACTGGCGTTTTCTTGGGGTTCATACGGACTGGTGAAGAAGCAACTTAATCTTGGAGCACTCGAAGGCCTGGCTATCGAAACACTGCTCTCACTGCCTTTTTACGGTGGTTACTTGATCTACATCGGTCTCAATGGAACTGGTCAACTTGGATCATCTGTTGGTTTATCGCTACTACTTATCGGTGCTGGTGTCGTAACAGCTATTCCGCTCTTGCTATTTAACGGTTCAACAACTCGCCTGCCATTTACGATTATTGGTCTACTTCAATACATCACACCAACGATTCAATTCTCAATTGGTGTGTGGGTTCGCCACGAAGATATGCCAACAGCGCGCTGGGTTGGCTTTATGATTATTTGGGCAGCGTTAGTAACGCTGGCAATTGATTTACTTAAATCAGGCCGTACGGTCAATAACAGCGTCGCACAGGGATAACAACGCACCTGTTGCTTCTCCCACAGGCAGCGGTCCAAGAGCTGCTCGTGCTTCTTTAGCAATTGAAACTAATTGAGAACGTGATTCCTCAAGAGCTTTGTGTTGACGTAGTTCGCGTAGTACTTGAGCAACTGTTGCTTCATCTTCGATTGGAGCACTGAGCAAGTGACGAAGTTCAGCATCGGCTGGGTCGTGAGATTTCATAACATTTAGGGTCACAAGAGTTGGAACACCTTCACGTAAATCAGTGCCAGGTGTTTTTCCTGATTCAAAAGATTCGCTGGCAATATCAATTACGTCATCCGCTAGTTGAAATGCAACGCCCATTTTCTCGCCAAAGAGTGTCAGTGTTTCCATGGTTTCGCGTGGTGCGCCAGATAGCAGTGCGCCAAAGCGTGCGCTTGTTGCAATCAGTGATCCTGTTTTATCAGCAACCACGTTTAGATAATGATCAATGGCATCAACACCCGCGCTTGGTCCTTGAGTCTCCATAATCTGACCAATGACAAGTCTTTCAAATGTGCGTGCCTGCAAGCGAACTGCTTCAGCGCCCATATCTGCAAGCAAATCTGAAACTTTTGCAAAGAGATAATCACCGGTCAAAATTGCTACAGAGTTTGTCCAGCGAGTATTTGCACTCATCACTCCACGGCGCAATGGTGCTTCATCCATTACGTCATCGTGATACAAAGTTCCGAGGTGAGTTAATTCGCAGACAACTGCAGCATCAATTACTTGTGAACGGCTTGGATCTCCGTAGTGCGATGCAATTAGCGTCAGAAGTGGGCGCAGACGCTTTCCGCCGGCATCAACGAGGTGTCGAGATGTTTCAATTACAAGTGGATATTTGCCGACGATTTGTTCGCGCAACCGTGTTTCAACCAGTGCCAGGCCATCAGAGAGTTTCGCCTCGAATTCCGGCGAAATCTCAGGTATTCCGAGTGATGCCATTATCGAATAAAGATCGCGATGTTACTGATGAAATCAAGAAGTGGTGATGGGAATACACCCAAGAAGATTGTTACGGCAACTGAGAACAAAACCGTAATGCGTGTGAGTATTGAAGGAATTAATACGGTCGTTGCATCTTCTAGTGGATCTGAGAAGAACATCAAAACAATTACGCGGATATAGAAAAACGCTGCGATTGCACTTGAAAGTACGCCGGCAATAACAACGGCTGTTGCACCGCTTTCGTAAGCTGCAGAGAATATTGAAAACTTTCCAATAAATCCGCTTGTCAGTGGAATACCTGCAAAGGCGAGAAGGAACGTTGCAAATGATGTCGCAACCCACGGTGAACGTTTTCCAAGACCAGCCCAGCGATTGAGATCTGTAACTTCACCGGCGCTATCTCGAACAAGTGTTACGACTGCAAAAGCACCAACTGATGCTATGCCGTATGCAAATAGGTAATAAATACTTGCATCAAGACCGGCTTTGTTTAGTGCAATAACACCTGTGAGTAAGAATCCTGCGTGAGCAATTGAAGAGTAGGCAAGCATGCGCTTTACATCGCGCTGCGCGATTGCAACGAGGGAGCCGAAGACCATTGTGATAATCGCAATGCCTGTAAGTAATGGACGCCATGACCATTCGGCATTAGCAAATACTGTGTAATAAATGCGGAGCATTGCGCCAAATGCTGCAATCTTTGTTGCTGCGGCCATGAAAGCTGTTACTGGAGTTGGTGCGCCTTGGTACACATCTGGTGTCCATGCGTGGAATGGAACTGCGCCAACTTTAAACAAGAGTCCGATTGAGAGGAATGCAAGGCCGATTAACAGGAATACATCGTTTCCTGTGCCACCGACTACTGATTCGCGAATTCCAGCAAATGAAATGGAACCTGAATATCCATAAAGGTAGGCAGCGCCAAATAAGAAGAATGCAGATGAGAAAGCACCTAATAAGAAGTATTTGAGTGCAGACTCTTGCGATAACAATCGACGTCTACGTGAAAGCCCAGCCATTAAGTAAAGCGGTAATGAGAGAACTTCTAAAGCCACAAACAGAGTGATCAAATCTGATGAAACCGGGAAAATTAGCATTCCTGCTACTGCGAAAAGAGTGAGCGGGAAAACTTCAGTGACTTGTTGCCCACGAGCAATGGATTCGCGCTCTTCTTGCGAACCAGGAATTGCTGCAGCTGCTGCAGCAAAGTTTTCGGTATCAGCGATTAAAAAAATGGCGATGATAGAAATAACAAGAATAGATGCCTGCAGCAATAAACCTGGACCATCAATAACTATTGAACCCATTGCAGCCGTTGTTGAACTCGAGTTTCGAATTCTCCAAACTTGAACCAACGCAAGAACCAGTGTTCCGATGCTAACGCTCACCTGAGCAATTGGGCGAATTGATTTTGAAGCAAATGCCTCAATGAGCACGCCAATAATTGCTCCAGCAAAGACTACGAGAATTGGAGACAGGAGCGAGTACGAAAGAGTTGGTGAAATAAATTCAGTCACTTACTTGCCTCCATTTGTAGGTAGTGGATCGGTGAATCCCATTTGTGAAACAACTTGGGCCGCCGCTGGATTAATAATGTTAAGCGCTGGGGCTGGATAGAAACCAAGAACAACAATGACGGCAATTACTGGTGCAATCGCAATCTTTTCGCGAAGGTTTAAATCCTTCAGATTTTCATTGCCAGGTTCTGTTGGACCGTGTAATGCTCTTTGGACAGGAATCAAGATGTACAACGCTGCAAGAACAATTCCAAATGTTGCAAGCACTGCAGCGACTGGATATCTCGTAAATGTTCCAACAAGTACCAAGAATTCGCTAACGAAACTTGATAGACCAGGAAGTGCCAAGCTCGACAATCCTGCAATAAAGAATGACCACGCCATTACTGGTGTCACACGTTGCAAGCCACCAAAGTCAGCGATTGTTGAAGAGCCGCGACGAGAAATCATCCATCCAGCCACTAGGAAGAGCGCTGCTGTTGAGAAGCCGTGGTTGAACATATAAAGAGTTGCACCACTTTGAGCTTGTGTCGTCATCGCGAAGATACCAAGTGTGATGAATCCAAAGTGTGAAATGGATGTGTAAGCAATTAAGCGCTTGATGTCTTTTGCGCCGATTGCAAGAAATGCACCGTAGAGAATTGAAATCACAGCGAGCGTGATGATTAGCGGGGTAAATGTCTTTGATGCATCTGGAAACAGAGTTAGGCAATAGCGAATCATTCCGAAGGTTCCGACTTTGTCGAGAACGCCCAAGAGAAGTACTGATGTACCTGGCGTCGCTGACTTTGCAGCATCTGGGAGCCACGTATGAAATGGGAACAGTGGAGCTTTAATTGCGAAGGCAATAAAGAATCCAAGGAATAACAAGTTTTGAGTTGTTGAACTCATTTCAAGTTGTGAAAGCGCACCGATATCAAATGTATGCCCACCTTGTTCGCCGGAGAGAACGTAGAGAGCAATGACTGATGCGAGCATCAACAAGCCACCGAATAGTGAATAAAGCAAGAACTTCACAGCAGCAGCGGATCGCTCACCGCTTCCGTAACCACCAATTAGGAAGTAAACCGGTACCAACATGGCTTCGAAGAAGACATAGAAGAGGAAAACATCAGTGGCCGCAAAGACTCCAAATGACATTGTCTGCAATACCAAAATTAAAATATAGAAAGTCTTAGTGCTCCAACGTCCGCCTTCGGATTCATTCCAACCAGCCAAAACAACGATTGGAGTCAGAAGCGCGGTCATAAGAATGAGTACGAGTGCAATGCCATCAACACCAACTGCATACTTGATGCCAAATGCCTTAATCCAGTCATAACTTTCGACGAATTGAAGGGCAGTGTTTGAACGCTCAAACTTTGTTGTCATGAAAATTGTTGCAGCTGCTGCAACGAGAGTGGTGCCTAGAGCGAGTTGCTTCGCGAGTAAAGATTTACTTTGTGGCAGCGTTGCAATGAGTGCGGCTCCAAGGAGTGGAATAGCCATGATTAACGTTAAGTAGTTCATAGTGTCACCGCCCAAATTGCTGCAACTAAAGCAATCGCGCCAATAACTATGAGTGCTGCATAGCTACGAACAAAACCAGTTTGTGACGAACGTAGTGCAGAGCCAGATCCAAGAGTTGCCGATGCAACCGCGCGAACAGTGCCATCTACTACGACGTCATCGGTCTTAACCAATAAACGAGTTAGAGCTTGTCCTGGGCGCATGAACACGCTTTCGTTGAAGTTATCTTGCAACAAGTCGCGGCGCGCAATTCGAGTGAATATCGAAACATTTGTTGGCGCAGTATCTGCAACTGGTCCACGACCATACTTGAACCACGCATACGTTGCACCAATAATGACAACGGTAAGTGCCATCAGCGAAATAACAACTGGTGGCAAAATCTCGGAACCGTGAGCTTCACGGGGTGCAAAGAGTGGTTCTAGCCAGTGAACAAGTGTTTTATCTCGTGCCAGCAAGAATCCTGATGTAACAGAACCAATCGCAAGGACGCCCATAGGTAGCAACATTAAAAATGGTGATTCGTGCGGAGGTTTATTGATGTCATAACGCGGTGTTCCGCCAAATGTAAGAATCATTACGCGAGTCATGTAGAAAGCAGTAAGCGCGGCACCGAAGAGTGCAATTGATCCGATAAGAATTCCTTGAATTCCTCCAGAATAAAACGCACTTTCAATAATTTTATCTTTGGAGTAGAAGCCAGCAAATGGTGGAACGCCCAAAATAGCTAAGTAACCAAGGCCAAATGTTGCGAACGTAAATGGCATGAAGTGTCTAATGCCACCATATTTACGCATATTTACTTCATCGCCGGTGCCGTGCATAACCGAACCTGCACCAAGGAACATTCCAGCCTTAAAGAATCCGTGAGTTATCAAGTGCATGATCGCGTATGCATATCCAGCTGGTCCAAGGCCTGTTGCCAAAACCATGTAACCAATTTGAGACATCGTCGATGCCGCGAGTGCCTTCTTAATGTCATCTTTTGCCATACCGATAATTGCACCGAAGAGAAGTGTTATTGCACCCACAATTACAACGAGCAGTTGAGCAGTTGGCGCAGCATCGAAAATAAAGTTAGAGCGTGTAATTAGATAGACACCTGCTGTAACCATTGTTGCTGCGTGAATCAATGCCGATACTGGAGTTGGACCTGCCATCGCATCGCCAAGCCATGCTTGCAATGGGAACTGTGCAGACTTACCTGTTGCTGCAAGCAATAACATCAAACCAATTGCTGTGAGTGCGCCTTGTGAAGAGCCATCTACAGCTTCTTTAACACCGCTAAATGAAACGGTACCCATAGTTGCAAAGGCAATC
>JACCDM011081553.1_pt1 | contig 13081 bp, 8 predicted proteins | sample 7445851 | NCBI WGS metagenome assembly JACCDM01 (sample SAMN15323438, study PRJNA562643) | freshwater metagenome | isolation source: river surface water | place: USA:Blue River Watershed | collected 2017-08-16
CGGGATTCCATGAGTTTTTTGCTCACCAGCTTGCTGCCCATGCCTACTGCGCTTACACCGGCCTTGAACCATCCTTCAATGCTTTCACGGGTAGTATCCACGCCACCTGTAGGCATGAAAACCAGCTTGGGGAAGATTTCCTTGATGCTGCTCATGAATTCAGGCCCCAGGAGGTTTCCTGGAAACAGCTTGATGAATTTGACACCTGCGTTCTCAGCAGCGATGATGTCTGTAGGTGTCATACAACCTGGACCAAAGAAAATATCGTTCTTAACGCAATGCTCTGCAACTTCAGCAACATACCCTGGGCTTACCAGGAAGTCTGCACCAGCAGCCAGGTAATCGGTAGCATGCTGTATGTTCTTGATGGTACCAACACCCAACAACATGCCGGGCATTTCTGCATTGCGGACCTCAACCAGCTTTCTGAAGTTCTGGAGAGCGGCATCTCCACGATTGGTGTATTCGACTGCTACAACTCCTGAACGGTGAAGGGCACGCAAGATTTCAACACTGACGGTTTCATCCGGATTGAAATACAGGGGAAGCATTCCTTGGGCCACAATGGCGTCTATAACTACTTTAGCACTTGTCATAATAAGCTATTTACGTTGATCAATTAATTGTTGAATGATCGTTTAGATCTTGACCTTTATCACGAGTTTCTTGATTTCTCCTTCCCCAATCATGGGTGCATGCACATCTTCAGGAAAGAAGATGGCAAACTGCCCATCCGTCAATTGGAAAAACATATCAGGCTTGTCGGTATAAAACAAGACATCCTTTTCTGCATTGTAGGGCTCTCGCTCAGACTTACAGTCCTGGCGAGATTTCCATCCGAGGGTTTCAACGCCCTTGATGCAAAGCTGGATATCAATGTTCGCATTGTGGCACTCAAACTTTGCGGTGGATTCATCCGCCGTCATTCCGTTTTTATTTGAAATGATGGCCTTCAATCCGTCAGCAATATCATACTTCCCCACTTCCAATGAAGCAAGATCAGTAGTGTTGATGTATTCAAATGCTTTTGCAAAAAGCGGATGTACACTGGCGTATTTGCCAGCATTCTGCACTGTATCAATGATCATGGTAATGTATTTTAACCTTGATGTAATCAATTAACGCTGAACCCTTCCGCTGCCATCACCCTTCATCAGGTCTTTAACTTCACCCAGTGTTGCATGGTTGAGGTCTCCAGGGATCGTATGTTTGATAGCACTGGCTGCAACACCGAACTCAGCTGCTTCAGGCATTGGCATTCCTGTGACCAATCCATAAATCAATCCGCTGGCAAAGCTGTCTCCACTGCCCACACGGTCAACAATGCGAACATTGTATTTCTTGGTATGGTAGAACTCATTGCCATCATAAACCAATGCACTCCAACCATTGTCGCTGGCACTGTGGCTTTCGCGTAATGAAGAAGCGATGTATTTGAATCCGAATTTCTCTTTCATTTGCTTGAAAACATCTTTGAATCCATCAAGATCCAATTCACCTTTGGTAACATCAGTATCTTTTGCTTTGAAACCAAGTGTTGTGTCAGCATCTTCTTCGTTGCCGATGCAAACATCAACGTACTGGCAAAGCCTTGTCATCACTTCCCTTGCCTTTTCCTTGCTCCACAATTTCTTGCGGTAGTTCAGGTCGATGCTGGTGGTGATACCTTTTGCCTTTGCTGCTTTCAAAGCCGCCTCGGTCAATGCTGCAGCCTTGTCTGACAAGGCAGGTGTAATGCCTGTTGTATGGAACCAATCTGCCCCATCAAGGATTTTATCAAAATCAAATTCTGAAGCATCAACATCTGCAATGGATGCACCAGCCCTGTCATACACAACTTGTGAGGCCCTCATGGAAGCGCCTGTCTCCAGGAAATAAATACCAAGCCTGTCACCACCCCTGGCGATGAACTGTGTGTCCACACCATAGCGGCGAAGATGGTTGATGGCCGACTGACCAATTGGATTGTTGGGAACTTTGGTTACAAATGTTCCGTTCAGTCCATAGTTGCACAAAGCTGCGGCAACATTGGCTTCACCACCACCATAGGTGATATCAAAAGTGTCAGCCTGAACAAAACGCTTGAAATCGGGTGTTGACAAACGGAGCATGATCTCTCCAAGGGTTACAACTTTCTTTGACATTGTGATGTATTTATTGGTTCTTGTTGATTGATTATTTCAGTGTTGTGATGGGAGCCGGATCCATGTCGGTATAGTCAAGGTTCTCCCCCGCCATGCCCCATATAAATGAATAATTGGATGTTCCACTTCCGAAATGCATACTCCACGGAGCAGAAATCACCGCCTCATCATTGGCCATGACAATATGCCTTGTTTCTTGAGGCTCTCCCATGAAATGGAAAAGGCGCTGCGATGCATCAAGGTCAAAATACAGGTAGACTTCCATCCTGCGGGTATGGGTATGCGGAGGAACAGAATTCCAAACACTTCCTTTTTCCAAAACGGTCAATCCCATGACCAGCTGACAGCTTTGAATACCATCCCTGTGGATATACTTGTAAACAGTTCTTTTGTTGGAAGTGGCAGCGTCACCCAATGCTACTGGAGAAGCCTGCTCTTTGGTAAATTTCTTTGTAGGATAAGCATGATGCGCAGGGGCAGAAAGCAAGTAGTATTTTGCTGGATCTTTTTTATCAGATGAGCTGAAGGTTATTTTTTTAGCCCCCTTTCCCACATACAAACACTCGAGTTTTTTCAGACCATGTTTTTTCCCATCAACCAATACTTCTCCCTTGCCGCCAATGTTGATGATGCCTAATTCTCTTCTCTCCAGAAAATATTCAGCACGCAACTCTGCAGGATTAGATAGGGCTATTGCTTTTTTCACTGGCAAAACCCCGCCAATGATCATCCTGTCGTAATGTGAGTAAGTAAGTTTCAGCTTGTCTGCCTGAAAAAGTTCGCTGACCAGGAAATTGTCGCGCAACCCGTTCGTATCCAAAGCCTTTGTCTCGTTTTTCCCAATAGCAAACCTGATGTCCATGTAATGAAGTTAAGGATTCAAATATACAAAAACGCAGGTGGTGACTGGGGTTTCATGGCATCTTTTTACGAAAACGTTCCCGAAACAACAATCCCAGCCAGGACTGAACAAAGGAAGCAAGACATTGCAATTTTCAATATCTTGTAATGCTACAAAAGGCTGGTTTGATCATGAAAAAGGTAAATTCCATTAACAAGTATACGGTTATGATGAAGCATCTTGTATCAGGTTTTATTGCTCTGGTAATTATGGGGCCTGCATTTGCACAACAAACCCAGAAACCCCCATTGCATGGAAAACATTGGATGGCCATAACAGGGAAGCCCCTGGCAGCAACTGCCGGAGCCACCATTTTCAACAAGGGCGGAAATGCGGTTGACGCTGCATGTGCCATGCTTGCTGCAACCTGTACCATGTGGGATGTATTGAGCTGGGGAGGCGAAACCCAGGCCATCATTTACAATCCCAAAACCAAAAAAGTGATTGCCCTGAATGCCATGGGTGTTGCCCCAACTGGTGCGACCCCTGAATTTTTCAAAGCAAAAGGATACAATTTCCCCCCGGAATTTGGAGCGCTTGCCGCAACCACTCCTGGCACGCCCGGAGGAATTTGTCATATGCTGGCCAACTATGGAACGATGAGCCTGAAACAAGTATTGGCGCCTGCCATGCAACTTGCATCGGGCTACCCTATTGATGCACAAACCGCCAACAGCATTGAAAGGGGCAAGGAAAGAATCAAAGAATGGCCCTACAGCAAAAAAGTATTTCTTCCCCATACCGGAGAAAAAAGAGAAGCCCCAGAAGCAGGTGAAATATTCAAACAGGAAGATCTTTTTATCACCTTATCCAAGATGGTAGAAGCAGAGCAGCTTGCCCTGAAAAAAGGCATGTCAAGAAAAGCCGCCATCATGGCTGCCTATGACAGGTTTTACAAGGGTGATATTGCCACTGAATTTGTAAGGGGATGTCAGGAGCAAGGGGGACTGATCACCAAACAAGACCTGGCCAACTGGAAACCCATCGAAGAAGAAACAACCCATACCAACTACAAGGGAATTGATGTCTACAAACTACAGTCTTGGACACAGGGACCGTCTATGTTGCAAGCCCTGAACATCCTTGAAAATGTTGATCTCAAATCAATGGGATACAACAGCACAAAGTACATCCATACGGTTTACCAGTCGATGAGCATGGCCTTTGCAGACCGCGACTTTTATTATGGCGATCCTTATTTTGGACCCAAGCAACCCATAAAAGGTTTGCTCAGCAAGGAGTATGCAAAAACGAGGGCAGCCCAGATCAACCCTGAAAAAAATGATCCAAACATTGGCCCTGGAGATCCCTATCCATTTGAAGGGAGAACAAATCCTTTTCTCAGTTTGCTTTCCAAAAGAGGTTTTGCTGGATTTGACAGCAGCAAAAGAAATTTTGTACCGGCACACGATTCAGGCGCCATTGCCATGGTTGAGCAGGATTACCAAGACAGGTTATGGAGGGGCACTACTTCTGTAGAAGCCGCAGATGCAGAGGGATGGGTGGTTTCCATTACCCCGAGTGGCGGCTGGATTCCTGCCTGCATTGCTGGGAAAACCGGCGTTGGGATGAGCCAAAGGATGCAAAGTTTTGTGCTTGATTCCACCCTTAATCCATTCAATGTTGTTGCCCCTGGCAAACGCCCACGCGTTACACTGACTCCCAGCCTCGCGATGAAAGATGGTAAACCGTATCTTTCTTTTGCCGTTCAAGGTGGAGATACGCAAGACCAGAATCTGCTGCAGTTTTTCCTGAATGTGGTTGAATTTGGCATGACCGTTCAACAAGCTTCAGAAGCTGCTAACATCAATTCAAACCAGCTGTGGTTGTCATTGGGCGGAACCAAAACGGAAGACCGAAAACCAAGGCCAGGCAGTATTTTGCTACAAGATAAAACACCTGAAACGGTTAGGACTGCTCTGAAAAAAATGGGCTACACATTGAGCTTTACAGAAAGAACATCAGGCCCGATCAATGCAATTGGATTTGATTGGAAGCATGGAAGCCTTTGGGGAGGATCAAGCAACCATGGCGAGGACTATGGCATTGCCTGGTAATTCCTTTCAATACCAGGGCATCACCCTTCTTGTAGCGTTGGGATCAAAAAAATGGTAAATGACAGAGAGCTCAAAACTCCTGTTTCTAGAACTGCCTGTTTGAATACCACTTGTATTGATGTCATAGCTCAGGCCAATTTGGACATCATTGATCAGGTATCCCAGGTAAGGATAAACAGCATCCTTGTTCCTGTAAAATAAACCGGCGTAAAATACATTGTTGTCATCCGATAGATATGGGCTATAACCATATGCCATTCCTATTGTTGTGTTGTTCGCACCTGCCTGATTCATGAACTGTCCGCTGAGGAACAATTCGCCCTGTGCACCAACCAAAAAAGATGCACCTGTATGCACAGTTGCTCGGGCAGGCAACATGTATTCATCATTGCCCAGAAAGCTCATCTTGGGTTGATTGAGATGGTAGTAAGATGTGCCGATAAAAAACCTGCTCCTGTCTTTGAGATAGTTGTACATCAATCCAAAATTGAAATCAACATAGCTGCTTCTCCTGGTTACAAAATTCTCATTGTTGGATAATGAAAGATCAAATCCCCTGCTGGCAAATTGGCTGTTGAATGAAATGCGGTTATAATCCAGCATCCTTGCACCCAAACTCCCCTGAAAACCTATTGCGAGGTGCTGAAATCCTTCCTCATCCAACGCCTGATGGTAGGCTGTTGACAAGCTGGCATAATGGCTGTTATAGGCACCTGTAGCTGTTCTGTCACCCATCAATACAAGCCCAAGGCCGAATATGCTTTTGTCCAATTGATTGACCATTGCTCTAGTATCAAAACTCACGGTTGCTGTTGTAAAGGGATCTCCTGCACCCAACCACTGGTTCCTAAAGTTGGTGGCAAGTCGGTGCTTTCCATCATAATAGCCAGTGAATGCAGGATTCAGAGAAAGTGGAGCATTGAAATATTGTGAATAGTGCGCATCCTGTGCTTCTGCAGCAACAGCAAGAAGCAATATGAAAACTAGCGATATGGTGTATTTGATGCACTTCATTTTATCTGATTAATACAACCGATCCGGATTTACTGATGACTTTGCCGGTTAGACCAATTCCGTACACTACCCATGTGTAGGTGTCTGCGGGCTGGTCTTTTCCTTTTGAACTGCCATCCCAACCTAAGTCTGGATCCAGGGAGTTGGATTCAAAAACCAGGTTACCCCAGCGATTGAATATCTTGAAAGAGTAGAATACGGATACTCCAACTGCAATGGGATATACTTTATCATTTTTGCCATCCCTGTTGGGAGTGAATCCACCCGCAACATAGATGTCTGATTCATCAAAAACTCTTACCAATTGAGAATCAAGAATGTTACATCCAGCACGATTGGTGATGCTCACCGTGTACAACTGTTCAGTCGTCGGATTCAAAATAGGCAACCGGATGAAAGCGCTGTTCAACCCAGTTGATGGTCTCCATTGGTATACATCGCCAATAGCACGCGCAACAAGGCTTATCGGCTTACCTGTCATGGCATTGATGGGGAAATAAGAAATCCCTTTGGGAGGAGCTTCAACTTTGATTACCATGACACTGGAATCTGAAAGCTGTGGACAATCCTTGGGGATTACCCTCAATGCCACCCTGTAATTACCCGCGGTAGGAAAAACATGAGAAACATTGAAATTCGTATCCACCATTCCATTTTGGAACCTCCAGGAATAGCCAACAGAGCCGCTATTGGAAGTAACAGATTTGTTTGTGAAGTTTGATACCACATTGATGCAATAGAGATCATGGTTAAACTGGACGGCAGGCTTTTTGATGGTGACAAGGTTCACAAAATTGTTACTCATTTTTTTACACCCCTTATCTGATAAAAACTCAACCTTGTACAAGCCAGGGCTATTGGCGACATATGAAGATTGTGTAGCCCCCATCAGTTTATTGTTCTCAAAGTACCATTGGTATCCAACTGCACCAGACGCACTTAGCGTTACGGTGTATCCCTCACATATTGAATTGGTCGGAGGGGTAACCAAGGTACCTGTTGGGAGTGGTAACAATCCAACAACGGTTTCAGCTGAGGTAGAGGTACATCCATTAGCTGAAACCAAGACTTGGTATTTGGCGGCCACATTTACTATAATGCTTGAATTGATCCCTGGGGGAAACATGGCTACACCATTTTTGAACCATTGGTATAGTCCACCAAGCACATTGGCCGTCCGCAAGTTCAGGTTTGATCCTGTACAGATATTCACTGTCCCATCCTGCAAGACTTCCGCTGCGTTAGCGTCAGGTAGAATTACTGGAACAATTGGATACTTATTGGCCAATACCAATATCACGTTAGATGAAACAGAACATCCAAAAGAATTGGTAAGTGTCAAGCCATAAGACCCTGTGGTTTTGGCCACAAAAATGGAATCTGAAGAAACCAAATCGGTCAAGTCACGCTTCCATTGGTAGGAATTTCCAGTAGACTTTGAACTGGCAATCAGTTTTGTTGAATCACCCTCACAAAAGATGGTTTTCCCTGAAAGGGCACTTAGGACAACTACGGGAGATGGTTTGAATGTAATCACCACTGAATCCGATAGTGGCGACATACAACCATTGTCATCAACTGACCTCACGAAAAAATTTGAAAGCAAAAGTCCATTTCCCATGGAGGTTGGAGCCTTGACATAAAGATTTCTGAGTGAAGCATTGGATATCAAAGACGGCAACTGGGACCCTCCGGTATACCAATTGTATTTGGTTATGTTTATAGCAGTTGAAGACTGCAAATAACTGCTGTCCAATTGACAGACAACATCTGAAAATCCGTTCACAATGGTCAGGGCAGGTTTGGCTGGCAGACTATTTACCGTAACATTTACAGCAGTCCGGTTGGTGCACCCATTCAAATTGGTACATTCCAGGAGATAGGTTCCACTGGCTTTTACCAATAAGCTTCTTCCATTCCCAGCAAGCACAGCATTACGATACCAAACAAAAGTTGCAGCAGGATCAGGTTGAACAACAACAGTATTCAAAAGAACTGAATCTCCTGCACAAAAAATATTGCCTCCTGAAGGATAAGTGATGACAGGAATCAAAGGAGAAGGCTTGATTGTAACAAGCCTTGAGGCGTATGTTTCGCAGCCATTGATGTCCCTTGCAGTAAGTATTGCTGTGTAGATTTGCGAACCTCCATATTGGTATGTCGGAGAATATTGGGTTGATTTGTTTCCATCGCCAAAACTCCACTCATACCTGGTATTCTGAGTATCTGTTGAAACAGATGTATTGTTAAACACAACATTATTGGTGATCAGACAGGTATCTGAACTGGTTGATACAAAAAATGAGGCAGTTGCAGATGCCTGATTTACTTTCAACACGGAAGTATTGCTCCTGGTTTTGTTCCCACCATAGGTGATGTCAAGAAAGTAGGATTGTGTTGATAGTGGCGTAACGTTGATGGCTCCTGTATTGGTTTCTCCCGAAGACCATTCAAGGATCAAAGGGCTTTTGTTCACTTCTGCAATTGCATGGCCTTTGAAAATAGCTGAAAATGCATTGGTGATATCACTCCACCTTGAACCAGAATTGTTCAATCCTAGTGCTGCATGATTGGCCCCTGTTGAAGACTGGAATACATCATCCGGCTCAACAAATGGAGGGCTGTTGTACCAAAATTTGAATGTAGTGTCCAGCGACCTTCCGTCCAGCCATTTCCAACCACTGGCTGAAGTACCAGCTGCTTCCAACACTGGATCCTGAAAAAGACCAAACCAAAAAAAAGTATTGGATTGAGTTCTGAGGGGAATCATGCTATACACAGCCTCATTCTCCTGAAGGCTATCAATCACCCAAAGATCCATTCCATTGGCTTGGGCAGCAAGTCTTGCATCCGTCCAACTTCTGGATACGGTGTCCATAAAATAGTCCTTGCCGTCAAATGAACCGATAAACTGAAAACTGCCCTTGTAAAAATAAGCACTGTACCGTATGGATTGACCCTTGCAAATTGCGGTATCTCCAGGAATAATCTTCACAGTTTGTCCCTGCCCAAGGACAACCACATTGATGGTCAACAAAAGAAGGAAGAAAAAACTGCTGCGCATCATTCCAAGTACATTCTGTTAAACTTTGCAGATATGTCAAATATGACATATCTGCAAAGGAAAAACATTTAACGCACTTGTGCTCAATAAATTGTGTTAAAAACCTTAACTGAGGTTGGCCAAAGCCGCAGTAATCCTTGCCATAGCATCTTCAATTTTCTGCATGCTGTTGGCGAAAGAAATCCTGATACAGGTTGGTTCACCAAAAGCCCTACCCGTTACGGTAGAGACGTGAGCTGTATTGAGAAGGTACATGCACAAATCGTCTGCATCCTTGATCAATTCCTCGCCATTTTTCTTGCCAAAATAGGCTGTAACAACAGGGAAAACATAAAATGCTCCATCAGGCTCAGCAATCTGAATACCGGGAATAGCCTTTAAGAGACCCAACATGCGCTCTCTTCTGCGACCAAATTCCTTGTTCATTTCAATGCTGGGGACCAAATCGCCAGTTAGGGCAGCAATAGCGCCACGCTGGGTCACCGCATTGGTACCGCTGGTATATTGTCCTTGCAATTTTTCACAGGCCTTGATCACATCAGGATGAGCAGCAATATATCCCAACCTGTAACCAGTCATGGCATATCCCTTGCTGAGGCCGTTGATGATGATGATCCTGTCTTTCAGGTCTTCAAATTGCGCAATACTTTCGTGTTTTCCAACAAAATTGATGTACTCATAAATCTCATCAGAAATGATGAATACGTTGGGATATTTCCTGAAAACACCCGCCAAAGCAGCCAGCTCATCTTTTGTGTATACAGATCCACTGGGATTACAAGGGGATGAAAAAATGAAAAGTGAAGTAGTTGGGGTAAGTGCAGCCTCCAGCTCTTCAGCGGTAAGCTTGTATTTGTTCTCGATGGAAGTACGCACAAGGGTCACTTTCCCTTCAGCAAGCTTGACAATCTCGGAATAGGTTACCCAATATGGTGTTGGGATGACCACATCGTCCCCTTTGTTGACAATGGCCATCACCACATTGGCCAAGCTCTGCTTGGCACCTGTAGACACCAAAATGTTTTCAGGCTTGTAATCAAGGTTGTTGTCCCGCTTTAATTTGGTGCACACCGCTTCCCTGAGGTCTGGATAGCCTGCAACGGGTGTATAATGACTATAATTATCATCAACTGCCTTTTTCAGGGCAGACTTGATGTGGTCAGGTGTGTCAAAATCAGGCTCTCCAAGAGAAAGATCGATTACATCGATTCCTTTTGCCCTCAATTCCCTGCCCAGTTTGGCCATTTTCAGTGTTTCCGGTTCTGCAAAGAGATCGAGGCGAGAAGAAAGTTTCATGCTGTAAAATTTTGGCAAAGTTAAAAAAGTCCTTGGATAAATGGTAGTGAAAGTTAGTAACATTGCCCTGGCTCACAGCCGTAAAAATCAATTGCCTAAAACAAATTTTGACCTCAAAATCCCTATCTTTGCCCACCCCCGATAAATCGGGGTTTCAATTTTTAAGCATAAACTAGAATTAACATGCAACTGAAAGGTTTGGTTCGTTTTTTTGCAATTGCACTGATCCTGATCTCCCTGTACCAACTGCATTTCACATGGGTTGTTCGCAGCCATGAGAAAAAGCAAGAGTCCAAAGCCCAGGCTTTTGTTAAGGCCAATTTCCCCAACGCTGATACAGAGTTGAAGGATCTTGAATTCAACAAAAGGTACCGCAGGCTTCTTGACAGTACCCGGGAAAACACAGTAACCTATGGCATTACTGGTGCCATCAGCTACCAAAAAGCCAAAGAACAAGAATTGAATCTTGGTCTTGACCTTCAGGGTGGAATGAGTGTAACATTAGAGGTAGAATTGGAAGGCCTGATCAGAACCCTTGCCAACAATTCAAAGGATGCAGGTCTGAATAATGCCATCAATGAAGCAATGCGCCAGAAGTCAAGCAGCGATGCAGACTTCATTACGCTCTTCGCAAATGCTTACAAGGCACAAAATCCAAACGGCCGTCTTGCAACCCTGTTTGCAGGAACTGGCGGCAGGACTGTCAAAATCGAAGACAACGACAATACCGTTATTACCAAATTGAAGGCTTCAGCAGAAGGTGCCATCAGCAATACCTTCAACGTGTTGCAAAAGCGTATCGACCAGTTTGGTGTAGCACAACCGAACATTCAGTTGGACAAAACCAAAGGAATCATCACCGTTGAACTTCCTGGTGTAAAGGATGATCCAGAGCGTGTAAGAAAGTATTTACAAGCCACTGCCAACCTTCAATTCTGGGAGGTTTATAACATAGGCGAACTGGATAAATCTTTCACTGACGCCGAAAAGGCGCTGAAAGATTATTACGCAGGTGCTCCAGCTGTAAAGGATACTGCTACTGCAGCTACTGCAGCCCCTGAAGCGGCCAAGGCTACAGACACCACCAAGTCTGCCACCATTGGCGAATTGGTAAAAGCCAAAACACCAACCAAGGCAGACACCAGCAAAGTTTCGACCAAATCCTTCTTCACCATATTCCAGCCTATCCCTCCACAACAGGATGAGCAAGGCAGGATGAGTTTCGCGCCCAATCTCGGATATATTGCAGGAAGAGATACAGCTGTGTTCAATGAATACATGGCACTTGAGAGTGTAAGAAGCCAGTTTCCTGGAAATGTCCGTTTTGCTTTTGGTATTCCAGAAACAAATGACAAAGGGGTTAAAAGCGATATCGTTGCTGTATACGCCCTCAAAACTGTAGAAGGTTCAGACAAGGCAAGGCTTGAAGGCGATGGCGTTCAGCAGGCCTCACAAGATTATGACGACCGTGGCCGTCCTGCCATCAAAATGATCATGACCAAGCAGGGTGAGAGAATCTGGGGTGAACTGACCACCAACAACGTTGGCAAGCCCATTGCGATTGTATTGGACAACAATGTTTATTCTGCACCCAATGTAATCAATCCCATCACTACAGGTAATTCTGAGATCAGTGGAAACTTCACCATTGAAGAAGCGCAGGATCTTGCCAACATACTCCAGTCTGGTAAACTTCCGGCTCCTGCCAAGATTGTTCAGGAGCAAGTAGTAGGACCAACCCTCGGCGCATCTGCGATCGAAGGTGGAACAATGGCCTTTGGCATTTCATTTATTGTGATCTTCGTCCTCATGCTTGTATACTACAATACAGGCGGATGGGTAGCCAACATTGCGCTTATCCTCAACCTTCTCTTTACTGTAGGTGTACTCAGTGCACTGGGTGCAACATTGACGGCTCCTGGTATTGCAGGTCTTGTGTTGACCATCGGTATGGCAGTTGATACCAACGTTATCATCTTTGAAAGGATCAAAGATGAGCTGAACTTTGGCAAGAGCTATCAATTGGCAGTTGCAGAGGGATACAAGCGCTCCATGGCACCGGTACTTGATGCACACATCACTACCCTCTTGACCGCCATCATCCTCTTCTACTTTGGTTTGGGACCAGTGCTTGGATTTGCTACAACGCAGATCCTGGGTATTCTTCTTTCCTTGTTCTGCGGTATCCTGATTTCCAGGTTGATAACAGACTTCTGGACAAAGAAGAACAGGCATTTTGAATATTTCACCGCTACAAGCCGCAATGTATTCAAGCATGCCAACTTCAAGTTCATTGAATACAGAAAAGTTGCCTACATCATCTCAGTAGTTGTATTGATTGGTGGCGTTGCAGCCCTTTTCAATGGCTTTGATCAAGGCGTTGAATATAAAGGTGGAAGAAGCTATACTGTAAGATTTGACAAGGCTACAGAAAATGAGAAGATCAGGGAATCGTTGAAAGCTGTATTTGGAGAGCATCCAGTATTGAAAACAGTTGGAGACAACAAGACCCTGAACATCACAACCTCATTCATGATCGACAATCCAAGCAAGAGTGCAGATTCTACTGTAGAAGTTGCATTGTTCAAAGGATTGAAAGAAAGCC
>JACCDM011317620.1_pt1 | contig 13064 bp, 9 predicted proteins | sample 7445851 | NCBI WGS metagenome assembly JACCDM01 (sample SAMN15323438, study PRJNA562643) | freshwater metagenome | isolation source: river surface water | place: USA:Blue River Watershed | collected 2017-08-16
CGAGGGAGACGGTCTTGCCGTCCTTGTCCTTGGCGGTGAAGTCCGGGGCGGGCTTGCCGATTTCCGGGGCGGCGTAGCTGGCGAGGGTGGCCAGGCAGGCGAGGAGGGTGGGGAGGATGCGCATGGTAGTTTGGGGGTGAGGTCTCGGATTTAGGGAGTTGGTTGCCACTTTTCAACCCCGTCCCAAGGGAAAGGTCGCTCGCCATCGGGGAAATAACGCGAATTTTGCGGGGATTTGACTCGTGGGTTGCCAAAATCGGCAAACCAAGGGAAAGAAAGACCCTCCCGATTATGGCCGACGCCCGTTCCATCGCCTTGGTCTGCGCCAATGAAGCCGCCCTCTGGACCGAGCTGCGCACCCGGGCGTCCGCGGTCGCCCAGGCGGAGCCGACGCTCGCCGGGCTGCTCGACCGTTATGTCCTATCCCGCGGGGGCTTCGCGGACGGCATCGTGAGCCGCCTCGCGGAGCGTCTCGCCCCGACCGGGCAGGATCTGGAACTGGTCGCCCGCGCCTTGGCCGAGGCGGCCCGCCACGACCCCGAAGTGCTCGCGCAGATGCGCGGGGATATCCGCGCGATCCTCGAGCGCGACCCCGCCACCGAGCATGCGCTGGTTCCGTTCCTCTGGTACAAAGGTTTCCACGCCATCTCGGCCCATCGCCTCGCCCACACGCTCTGGAAGGTCGGTCGGCGCGACCTGGCCCTCTACCTGCAGTCCCTCGTCTCGGAGCACCTCGCCGTCGACATCCATCCCGCCGCCCGCTTCGGCGTCGGCATCCTCCTCGACCACGCCACGGGCTTCGTCGCGGGGGAGACCAGCGTCGTCGAGGACAACGTCTCCTTCCTGCATGAGGTGACCCTCGGCGGCACCGGCAAGGCCCGCGGCGACCGCCACCCCAAGATCCGGTCCGGCGTGCTCGTCGGGGCGGGCGCGAAGATCCTCGGCAACATCACCATCGGCGAGGGCGCCAAGATCGGCGCCGGCTCCGTCGTGCTCAAGGATGTCGCCCCGCACACCAGCGTGGCGGGCGTGCCTGCCGTGCTGATCGGCCAAGCCTCCGTCGACGCCCCCGCGCTCGACATGGACCACTCGCTCTGACCATGCCCGGGACGCGCCCTCCGCAGGAACGCCCGGGCGACGCCCGCGTCCTCGACTGCCTGTACCGCGTCGGCGCCTTCGTCAACGAGACCGAGGACCCGCGCGAGGCGCTCGACTTCATCCTCGCGGAGATCGTCCGCTCCCTCGGGGCCTCCTCGGCGTCGATCGCGCTGGTGGAGCCGACGACCGGGTCCCTGCGCATCGAGGTCTCCAACGGCCTCGACGAGGCTTCGGCCGGCCGGATCATCCAGCAAGGGCAGGGCATCACCGGTTGGGTCGCGCTCTACGCGAAGCCGCTGCGCGTACCCGACGTCGCCAAGGACCCGCGCTACGTGGAGATCCGCCGCGGCATCCGCTCCGAACTGGCCGTCCCGATGGAGCTCATGGGCAACGTGATCGGCGTCGTCAACTGCGACTCCGACCGGCTGGACGCCTTCACCGAGCAGGACGTCGCCTTCCTTTCCCTCCTCACGAACGAGGCCTCCAAGGCCGTCGGCCGCATCTGGCTGCTCCGGCAGCTGCGCTCCAAGGCCGCCCAGCTCGAGGCGTTGGTCGGCGCCGCCCAAGGCCTGGCGCGGGAGCGCGACGAGCCCGGCATCATCGTCGACCTGACCCGCGCCACGCGCGCCCTGCTCGGCGCCCGCGCCTGCGCCTATTATGGCCTGGCCGAACGCGAGCTCTGGCTCAAGCAGGTCGATGGCGACCTGGCCGGCAGCGCGTTCGCCCCGCGGCTCTCGCTGGACGAGACCTCCCTGGGGACCGTCGCCACCCGCCGCAAGCCCCTCGTCGTCCCGCTCGCGGGCAAGTCCGAGGAGCATCTTTTCGCCCGGTTGCACGAGCCCGTCGCCAGTTCTTCGCTCCTCGTCGTCCCCCTGCGCTACGAGGACGAGACCTTCGGCGTCCTCGTCTGCGTGGCCATGGGCGCCTACCGTTTCTCCGACGACGACAAGCACCTCGTGACGGCCCTGTCGTCCTTCGGCGCTTCCTCGCTGCAGAACGCCCGGCTCTACGCCAAGGTCTTCACGGTCGAGGAAGGCCTCCGGCGGAGCGAGCGCCTCACGGCGCTCGGGCTCCTCTCCGCCGAGGTGGCGCACGAGATCCGCAATCCCCTGACGGTGATGAAGCTCCTCTCCGACACCTTGTCGCAGGGGATGGCGCCGACCGACCCGCGCGTCGAGGACCTCGGCGTCATGCGCGAGAAGATCGCCCACATGGAAGGGGTGGTCTCGCGCGTGCTGGGGATGAGCAAGGCGCAGTCCGGCGCCTTCCGGACGATCGACCTGCGCGCGGCCGCCGACAACGCCGTGCTCCTCCTGCGGCTCAAGCTGCAGCAGCTCGGCGTGAAGGTGGACGTCGATTGCGCCGCGGCGTTGCCGCCCATCGAGGGCAACCCGGGGCAGATCCAGCAGATCTTCCTCAACCTCATGATGAACGGCGTCCAGGCGATGGTCGGCGGCGGCGCGCTTACCCTGCGCCTCGGCGTCGAACCCGGTCCGCAGGGCGACGTCGTCGCGGTGCGCATCGCGGACACCGGTACGGGCATCCCGGCCGCGATCCTGCCCAAGATCTTCGACTCGTTCTTCACCAGCCGCGAGGATGGCACCGGGCTGGGGCTCGCCATCGTGAAGCGCATCCTGCGCGACCACCGCGGCGACATCGTCGTCGAGTCGACCGGTCCCGCCGGGACGACGTTCAAGTTCTGGTTTCCGGCGGTGAAGTGAACAGGCGCTTCCCCGCCGTCCAGACCACGGGGAGGAAGGAGACGACCACCACGATCAGGATCACCTTGTGCAGCTGGTCCGCGAGCGGCGTGCCGCCCAGGGCGTGCCCGAGCCACACCAGCGAGTTGATCCAGAGCACGCCGCCGAGGATGTTCCAGCGGAGGAAACGCGCCGTCGACATCGCGCCCATGCCGGCGGCGAAGGGCACGAAGGTGCGCATGAGCGGGACGAAACGGGCCAGGACGATCGCGAGCGGGCCCTTTTCGGCGAAGTAGTCCCGGGCGGCCGCCAGGTGCCGGCGCTTGTACCACCAGCTGTCCGGTTTCGACTCCATCGCCTGGCCGTAGCGGCGGCCCAGCCAATACCCCGTCTGGTCGCCGACGATCGCGGCCAAGGTCAGGGCCGCGGTGAGTTCCCAGGGGCTGAAATAGGCCGGACGTCCGCCATTGGCGATCGAGAGGACGCCGGCGGTGACGAGGAGGGAGTCGCCCGGCAGGAAGAAGCCGGCGAGCAGGCCCGTCTCGGCGAAGATGATCAGGCACATCAGGCCCAGGCCGCCGACTTCGATGGTCTGCCGGAGGCCTTCGGCGGTATGCAGGTGCGACCAGAAGTCGGAGAGCCAGGCGGTCATGCCCTCCACTAAGGTGACGACGCCCGGCTTGGCAATCGCCTTGAAGCAAGCGGGGATTGCCCTCACTTTCGCCGGTGCATGTCCCCTGAATTCGAGACCTCCGCCGTCCGGCTGCGCCGCGCCGCGCTGACCCATGGTCTCGCCGGGCAGGCGGCCCTCGCCGGCGAGGTAGTTCCCCGGGCCAAGCAGTTCCTCCTGGAAGCCCGGGAAATCCAGCTGGCCGCCCACCGCTCCGGCGTCCCCGGCGGCGAGGTGGCGAAGCTGCGCTCCGATGCGGTGGATATCGTCATCGACGCGCTCTTCCTCCGTGCCGGCCCCGCCGCGGCGGAACTGGCGCTGGTGGCCACGGGCGGCTACGGCCGGGCCGAGCTTTGCCCGCTGAGCGACATCGACCTGCTGGTGCTCGTGCCCGCGCATACGCCGGCGACCCAGGCCTTGGTGGAGTCCATCCTGTACCCGCTTTGGGATAGCGGCCTCAAGGTCGGTCAATCGGTGCGGACGGTCCAGGAGTGCGCCGACTACGCCAAGGAGGACCTCCACCTTCGGGTGGCCTTGCTCGAGACGCGCCTGCTTTGCGGGGCGCCGTCGTTGTTCAACCAGATCGAGGCCAAGGTCTCCGAGATGCTCAGCGGGGAAGCCTGGCGTCCGCTCGCCCGCTCGATCGTCGAATCCCAGCGGAAGCGTCGCGAGAAGGCGGGCGGCAGCGCCTACCTCCAGGAGCCCGACCTCAAGAACGGCGTCGGCGCGCTGCGCGACGTCCAAGGCTGCGTGTGGCTGGCCCGGATCGCCCGCGGGGTCGCCGGCTTGGGCACCGCGGGTTTCCTGCCGATGGGCGATCTCCAGAAGTTCGAGCAGGCCAAGGCCACCTTGCTGCGGCTGCGTTGCGAACTGCATTTCCAGGTGACCCGGCCCACCGAGCAACTGTCGCTGGAGCGCCAGGATACGATGTCCGAGGCCCTCGGCCATCGGGGCACCCTGACCGAACGCATCGGCGCCCTCATGCGCGAGTATTTCGACGCCGCCGACCACGTGCGCCGGTGCGTGGAGATGGTCGAAGGGGCGGTCATGGGCGAGCCCGAGCCGGAAGGGTGGGGCGAACCGCTCCTGGTGGACGGCCTGCGCATCGTCCGCGGCGGCACGGTGTCCGCGCAGCACCGCCTCGTCTTCGAGGAGGATCCGGGCCGGCTGGTCCGGCTTTTCCGCCACTGCCAAGTCCATGAGGCCCGCCCGGAGCGAGCCTTGTCGCTGCTGGTCCGCGAGCGCGCCCACCTGCTCACGCCGGAGGTCGCGCTCTCCGACGAGTCCACGAGCGCCCTGCGGGCGATGCTCACCGAGGCCGGTCGCGTGCACGCGGCCATCGACGCCTTGCGCGAGCACGATTTGCTCTACCGCTTGGTCCCGGAGTTCGCCGGGTTGCACTGCCTCGTGCAGTTCGAGTTCTACCACCGTTGGACGGCCGATGTGCATACCCTCCGCTGCCTCTGGGAGCTCGACGCCATCTACGCCGCCGCGACCCCGGTGGAGGAGCGTTACCGTTCCGTGGTGCTCGGCACCGAGGCGCCGTCGCTGCTCTATGCGATCCTCTTCCTGCACGACATCGCGAAGTCCGGCGGCATCGAAGGGCACGCCGAACGCGGGGTCCCGATGGCCGACGTCATCCTGAAGCGGCTCGGGTTCGACCACCGGGAGCGCGCCATCGCCGCGGGGGTCATCCGCCACCACCTCGTGATGGGCCTGTATTGGCAGCGTCATGACGTGGACGACCCCGCCAACATCGAGCGTTTCGCCCGCCTCGTCGGCGACGACCAGGTGCTCAGCCACCTCCACGTGCACACCCGCTGCGACGCGCGGGCGACCTCCCCGGACCTGTGGACGGAATTCAAGGACGGGCAGCATTGGACGCTGTACCGACGCACGCTGGCCCGGCTCGCCGGCGAGGCCGAGCGCGACGAAGGCGCCGCCAGCCAAGCCCTGCGCGCGGCGACGGACGCCCGCCTGGCGGGCTTCGCGCCGGCCGACGAGGTGGAGGCGCACTTCTCCCAGATGCCCGCGGGGTATTTCCAGCATGTCTCCTCGGAGGACGCCGCCGCGCACATCCGGATGGTGCACGAGCTCATCACCGCCGTGACGGCCAGCGACGCCGAGCTCTCCCTGCGCCCGATCGTCGATTGGCACGATGAGGTCGGCTCCGGCCAGTCCGTCGTCACGGTCGTCACCTGGGACCGGGCCGGCCTGTTCAGCCGCATGGCCGGCGCGTTCGCGGTGGCGGGCATCAACATCCTCTCGTGCCGCGCGTTCTCCCGCGAGGATGACGTCGCCCTCGACTTCTTCCGGGTGTCCCTGCCCATCGGCAAGGAGGCCGCCGCCAAGGCTCGCTTCACGGAGGCCTTGGCCCGCTCGCTCATCGACGGATCGGACCTGCTCGACGAGGTGGCGGCCGAGGAGACCCGGGCCGCGCTGACCGCCCCGCGTCGGCGGGCCCATCTGCCGCTGGCTCCGCAGGTCGAGGTCTATCGGGAGGATGCCCTCGACCGCACGGTCGTCGAACTCCAGTGCAACGACCGGATCGGCCTCCTTTTCCGGGTGGGTCGGGCGATCCGCGGGGCCGGCTACACGATCACCTTCGCGAATGTCGCGACGGAGCAGGGTTTCGCCCTGGATACCTTCTACCTGACCCCGGAACGGGGCCGCACGACGCCGCCCCGACCCGCGGAGGACCTTTCCGCCGCCCTGCGCGCCCTGGTCTCCTGAGCACGTCCCCCTTGCCAGCCATCCTGAAAACCCCACCATCGGGTCGTCCCATGAAAGCCACCCTGACCTTCGCCTTCCTGCTGTCCCTGCTCGGCCTTGGTGCCGCGGACGCGCCCGTTTCCAAGAACTCCCCCGCCATGCCCACCACCCCCAAACTCGAGAAAGCCACCTTCGGCGCCGGATGCTTCTGGGGCGTCGAGTACCAGTACGCGAAGATCCCCGGCGTCGTGTCGGCCTTCTCCGGCTACGCCGGCGGCAAGGTCCTCAACCCGACCTACCGGCAGGTCTGCGAGGAGGAGACCGGCCACGCGGAGGTCATCCAGGTCACCTTCGACCCCGCCAAGGTCAGCTACCGCCAGCTCGTCGAGTATTTCTTCCGCATGCACAACCCGACGCAGGTCAACCGCCAGGGCCCCGACGTCGGCGACCAGTACCGGTCCGTGATCTTCGCCCATTCGCCGGAACAGCGCAAGGTCGCCGAGGAGGTGAAGGCCGCCCTGGACGCCGCCAAGAAGTTCCCCGCGCCGATCGCGACGAAGATCGAGGGGGAACAGGTCTTCTGGAAGGCCGAGGAGTACCATCAGAAATATTACGAGCGCAACGGCAAGAAGCCCTACTGCCACATCGTGCCCTACGCGGAGGAGAAGTGACCGGACGTGGCTGAGCGGCGCACCGGGGCGGAGGCACCGCTGCCGGGCTTCGGCCCGGCGGACGAGCCCGCCTTGCCGCCCGCCCGCCGCCCGTTGGCCGCGCGGATGCGCCCCCGCGCGCTCGCGGAGGTCGTGGGCCATGCGGCCCTGCTCGGCCCCGACGCCCTGCTGCCGCGCCTGCTCCGCGCGGACACGTTCGGTTCCCTGTTGTTCTACGGCCCGCCGGGCTGCGGGAAGACGACCCTCGCCGAGGTGATCGCCGCCGAGACGAAGTCCGAGGTCGTCCGCGTCAACGCGGTCCTGTCCGGCACCGCCGAGCTCCGCGAGGTCCTCGCCGACGCGCGCCGCCACCCGTCGCGCAAGACGGTCCTGGTGGTCGATGAGATCCATCGCTTCAACAAATCCCAGCAGGACCTGCTCCTGCCCGACGTCGAAGCCGGCGTGGTGCGCCTGATCGGGTGCACGACCCACAATCCCGGACTCTACGTCGTCCCGGCCTTGCTCAGCCGCAGCCACCTTTTCCGGCTGGATCCGCTCTCGGTCGACGAGGTGGCGGCCTTCCTCGGCCGGGCGCTCACCGACGGCGAGCGCGGGCTTGGCGCCCTCGGCATCAAGGCCGACGCGGACGTCCTGCGGCAGGTGGCGGAGATGGCCGGCGGCGACCTGCGCCGGGCCCTCAATTGCCTCGAGACCCTCGTGCTCTCCGCGCCGGTGCTGGGCAGCGTGACGCCCGCTGCCGTGGCGGCCTTCGCCCGGGAACGGCGCATCCGTTACGACGACGGCGGCGACGACCATTACGACACCGCCTCCGCCTTCATCAAGTCGGTGCGCGGCGGGGATCCGGACGCCGCCCTCTATTGGCTCTTCGTGATGCTCGAAGGCGGCGAGGAGCCCCGCTTCATCGCCCGCCGCCTCGTCATCTGCGCGTCCGAGGACATCGGCTTGGCCGATTCGCGCGGCCTCGGCGTGGCCACGGCCGCTTTCCAGGCGTGCGAACAAGTCGGGATGCCCGAGTGCGAGTATGCCCTGGCGCACGCGACGCTTTTCCTCGCGCTTTCGCCGAAGAGCAACCGCACCACCTTGGCGATCGCCGCGGCCAAGGACGCCGTCCGCCACCAGCCCCGGCAGGAGGTCCCGCTCGCCCTCAAGGACGCCCACAACGCCACCAACAAGCGGTTGGGGCAGGGTGGGGGCTACCGCTATAGCCACGACTACCCCGAAGGCATCAGCGGCCAGGACTACCTCGCCCGCCCGCTCTCCCTTTACCACCCCGGCGACGCCGGCGCCGAAGCCGCGATCGCGGAGCGGCTGGCCCGTTGGCGCGGGCTGAAGGCCGCCCTGAGGAAGCGGGAAGGCGGCCCGTGAGCCGGACCGCGCCGCGCCTGCCGTGGTTCGGCCCGGGGCGTTTCCCGCTCTACCTCGCGCCGATGGCGCGCCGGACCGACATCGCCTTCCGGCAACTCTGCAAGGAGCAGGGCGCCGACGTCATGGTGACCGAATTCGTCCAGTCGGAAGCCTTGATCCGCGACAACGCCAAGGCCTGGGAGATGGTCGACTTCACCGCGACGCAGCGCCCCATGGGCGTGCAGATCTTCGGCGCGACGCCGGCCTCGATGGCGCGCGCGGCCCGCGAAGTGTGCGACCGGGTCCGGCCCGACTTCCTCGACCTGAACTTCGGCTGTCCCGCGCACAAGGTGATCGAGCAGAACGCCGGTTCCGGCCTGCTGCGCTGCACGCCGTTGCTGTACGACCTCGTCAAGGCGGTGAAGGACGCGATCCCCGACGTGCCGCTGACCGCCAAGATGCGGCTCGGCTGGGACCAGGATTCGATCGTCGCGGTCGAGGTGGCCGGTCGGCTGGAGCAGCTGGGCGTCGAGGCGCTCGCCGTGCACGGCCGCACCAAGGAGCAAGGTTATGCCGGCGCGGCCGACTGGGCGTGGATCGCCCGCGTGGCCGCCGCGGTCAGCATCCCGGTGATCGGCAACGGCGACGTGCAGGATGGCGCGGGCGCGCTCCGTCGTCGCGCCGAGTCCGGCGTCTCGGGCGTGATGATCGGACGGGCGGCGCTCGGGAATCCTTGGATCTTCGCCGAGGTCAAGGCCGCCCTGGAGGGGCGCACCCCCCGGACCGGCGAAATCGGCCCGCGCGAACGCTGGGCGGCGATGCTGCGGCTCGCGGAGCTCACCCTGGAGGTCCACGCCAGCCGCCTGGGCTCGCGGGATGTCCGTTGGATGTTGGATCGACTGCTTCCCCTGACCCAAGGCTTGCCCGGTTCGCGCCGAATCCGCGATCGGCTGCGCTATTGCCTGACCTTGGACGACCTGCGACGGCTGGGTAACGAACACTTGACGGAACTCGCGCGGTCCTCGTGAGCCTAGTTTCATTGGCGATTCGTCCATTGTGACGGTCGTGCAACCGTTTACTTCGGATTCTTATCAACCTCGGGCTGTGAATATCCTGTGCAGGGCTTCCGCTTGTGCGTCGGGTCGAGGGGTACATCAAAGCACCTGTTCCTCACCCCAAGGGACACCGGGCGCCTCCTTCCCCGGCGGCGATCTACCGCGGTGGTTGAAATCAGACTCCAACCACCCATCTACCAACGACTTGCATTCAACTTTCTCGCCCCTTTCTCCCTCGCCCGCCATCCCGGCCCAATCCACCCCGGCTTCCCGCCCTCCTTTTTTACCAAATATTTCCAACTTTCGGGCTTCCAAACCGCCTGTGAACAACCTTTCTCAACCCTCCACCCCTTTCCATGGCCAGCCCTGACCGTCACCTTTCCCTGTGGGAGACCGCCAAAAGCGAACTTCGTAACACCTTTTCCCGTTCCGACTTCGAGACTTGGATCTCCACGCTCCAAGCCGTCGGGATCGTCGACGGCAACATCCTCGTCCTCGAGGCTCCGACCGTCCTCACCGAGGCCTGGGTCAATAGCAACTATAGCGAAGTGCTCCGTCGCCAGCTGACCCTGGTCGCGGGGAGCAACATGGACTACCGTCTCAGCGCCGCCACCAGCGCCCCGCGCGATGCCCAGCCGGCGGCCCCGGCGCCCCGCTCCGCGGTCCGCACGCCGTCCGCCTCGCCGGCGCCGGCGATCAAGGCGACCAACACGTTCGAGAACTTCATCGTCGGACCGGAGAACGAGATGGCGCACGGCGCCGCCCTCGCGGTCGCGAAGGAGCCGGGGCACTACTACAACCCCCTCTTCATCCATGGCCCGACCGGCTTGGGCAAGACGCACCTGATGCACGCCATCGCGCATTCCGTCTACGCGGCCAATCCCGCGGCCCGCATCGCCTACATCTCCTCCGAGACCTTCACCAACGATTTCATCTCCGCGTTGCAGTCCGGGAGCGTCGCCCCGTTCCGCCGCCGCTACCGCGAGCTGGACCTGCTGCTGATCGACGACATCCACTTCCTGGCGGGCAAGGAGTCCACGCAGGACGAATTCTTCCACACCTTCAACGAGCTGCACAACAACCACAAGCAGGTGGTGTTGACCAGCGACCGGCCCGCCTCCGAGATCGCCAAGCTGCAGGAGCGCCTCGTCTCGCGCTTCCAGTGGGGCATGGTGGCCTCGATCCAGGCCCCGGGCCTCGAGACCCGCATCGCCATCCTGCGCAAGAAGGCCGCCGCCCGCGGCCTCGACCTGCCTCCGGAGATCGCCGAGTTCATCGCCTCCCGCATCGCCCGCAACGTGCGCAACCTCGAGGGCGCCGTGACCCGCATCGTCGGCCTCACCGGCATGACCCGCAAGCCGCTCGAACTGGCCCAGGTCGAGAAGCTGCTGCACGATATCCTCGTCGAGGAAGCCAGCCACACCCTCACCGCCGAGGTCATCCAGCGCAAGGTCGCGGAGCACTACCGCATCCAGATGTCGGACATGACCTCCAAGCGCCGGATGCAGAACATCGCCTTCCCGCGCCAGGTCGCCATGTACCTCGCGACCCAGCTCACCGGCATGTCCCTCGTCTCCATCGGCCAGGCCTTCGGCGGCCGCGACCATGGCACCGTCATCCACGCCCGCAAGACCGTGACGAACCAGATGGAAGTCGACACGAACGTCCGCCGGACCGTCGAGTACCTGCGCGCGCAGCTCTCGACCAACCGCTGAGCGGAGTCCGCCGACGCGAACGAGGCGACCGCGAGGTCGCCTTTTTTGCGCCTAGTCGGCCGTGGGGAGTCCGCGGAGCAGGGCCACGACCGCGGCGACATTGGCCTGGTCCGCGACCGGGATGGCGTCGGCGGCCCAATCCGGCGCCGCCCCCAGCGAAACGGACGGCGGGCGTACGCGCATCGCGGTCGGCTGCACGCCGCGCAGGGAGGCGTGGACTTCCGTCACGCCGCTGCGGCGGACCACTTCGGCGATGTTCGCGAGGTTCAGGCCGCCGCCGGCGAGGATCGTGCAGCGTCGGCCGGCTTGTTGGACGAGTTTGGCGAGGGTCGCGGCGCCGGTGAGCGCGTCGGGCGCCTGCCCCGACGTCAGGACGCGGTGGCAACCGGCGGCGATGATCGCCTCCAGGGCCGCTTCCGGTTGGGCCGCCCAGTCGAAGGCCCGGTGAAAAGTCACCGACATCCCCTTGGCGGCCGCCACGAGTCGGCGGGTGCGCTCGAGGTCGACCGTGGCATCCGGGCGCAAGAGCCCGAAGACGACGCCATCCGCGCCGGCCTCGCGGGCCACGGCGACATCGCGCAGCATGATCTTGAACTCGGCGTCGGTGTAGAGGAAGTCGCCGCCGCGCGGGCGGATCATGACGTGAAGCTTGACCCCGGGGAGCTCCCGGGCCGCCTCGATGGTGCCGAGCCCCGGGGTGGTGCCGCCTTCGGCGGTGTTCTCGCAGAGTTCGATGCGATCGGCCCCGCCTTGCTGGGCGGCCAGGGCCGAGGCGTAGGAATAGGCGACGATCTCGAGGAGGGGCATGGGGACGCCCGCAGGCTAGGGCGGGGCGGGGGCGATGCAAACCCCGGCTTCGGCCAAGTAACCCCCTAATCTGTTTGCCAGCGGTGACGGCCCTGCCTTGATGGGTTCGTTCCTTCCGATTCATTCCCAGGGGAGTCCGTGACCGGACTGAGATGAGGCTTGGCCTCGAACCCTCGTACCTGATGCGCCTCGGCGCCGTAGGAAGCGGATCTTCAGCCCACATCCCCCGCTTCCCGCGTTCCACCCAGGTCCGCGCGGACAGCGTTTGCTTCCGGTCCTCCGGCCCTCTTTCCCTCTTACCCTCCTTTCTTCCATGGTCTCCGACAACAAGCCCACCACCTTCCCCAACTCGACCCGCGTCTACGTGCCGGGCTCGCGCCCCGACCTCCTCGTGCCGATGCGCGAGGTGAAGTTGGCCGACACTTCCCGGCCCGACGGCACCAAGTCGGCCAATGAGCCGGTCCGGATCTACGATACGTCGGGTCCCTGGGGCGATCCCGCCTTCCATGGCGACGTCGAGAAGGGCCTGCCCGCCATCCGCGCGGCCTGGATCCTCGAGCGCGGCGACGTCGAGGCCGTGGCCGGCCGCGAACTCAAGCCGGAGGACGACGGCTACCTTTCCTGGAAGCACGCCGAAACCGCCCAGCGCGCGACCTCCCGCAACCGTCTCGTCCAGTTCGACCGCGCCGGTCGTCGGGTCTACAAGGGCAAGCCGGGGCAGCGTCCCACCCAACTGGCCTACGCCAAGCAGGGCATCATCACGCCGGAGATGGAGTACATCGCCATCCGCGAGAACATGCGGCTGGCGGCCGACCAGGCGGATTCGACCCGCCGCCATGACCTGACCTTCCAGCACAAGGGCGAGTCCTTCGGCGCGGCCATCCCGAAGGTCATCACCCCCGAGTTCGTCCGCTCCGAGGTCGCCCGCGGCCGCGCCATCATCCCGGCCAACATCAACCACCCCGAGCTCGAGCCGATGATCATCGGCCGCAACTTCCTGGTGAAGATCAACACCAACATCGGCAACTCGGCGGTGGCTTCCTCCATCGAGGAGGAGGTCGAGAAGATGCGCTGGTCCATCAAGTGGGGTGGCGACACCCTGATGGACCTTTCCACGGGCAAGAACATCCACCAGACCCGCGAGTGGATCCTGCGCAATTGTCCGGTGCCCGTCGGCACGGTGCCGATCTACCAGGCCCTCGAGAAGGTCAATGGCCGAGCCGAGGACCTGACCTGGGAGATCTTCCGCGACACGCTCATCGAGCAGGCCGAGCAGGGCGTCGACTACTTCA
>JACCDM010054075.1_pt1 | contig 13062 bp, 11 predicted proteins | sample 7445851 | NCBI WGS metagenome assembly JACCDM01 (sample SAMN15323438, study PRJNA562643) | freshwater metagenome | isolation source: river surface water | place: USA:Blue River Watershed | collected 2017-08-16
AACGAAAATTAATTTTCACCTACGAGCCATTTCAAAACTTCAGTGCGATTACCTCTTTTAACGTGTAACACGTATAAACCAGGTTCTAAATCATAAAAATCACCACTTAATTTCTGTCCTGCAGTATTAAATACTATAATTTCATCACCTGCTTTAGCATTCAAAATTGGTCTTTGTCCATTATTCATTACTTCTATGGTTTTGCTCTCCAATTCTGGAATTTCACTGGTACAAAAAAACCACTTCATCTTCTTCCAAATATTTTCCAAAATGGTCACACTCACTAACTCATTGTTCCCATTTCCCATTCTGATAAAACTAATATTTTTACTCGGCGATGCACAAACCACTTGGCCATTTTTACCTAAACCAGCGTAAGCATCTTCGGGAGCACTGGGAGCCAACATCCCTGGAAATTGTATTTGAGATTGAGGAATCATGAACGAACTACCGCCATTGAGCCAAGTCAAATAGCCATAGGCCTGATTAATGTTTTGCGATGGAGAAATCATGGACTGAAAATACCCATTAGGGATAATTTCTGTTCCATTCCAATTCCCGTGAGATTGTAATAAAAGACCAAATTTTGCCATATTCCGAGGAGTACTCACAAAAACTTGGTTGTATGGACCACTAGGAAAATACAATCCTGATATGCCACATGGCAATCCTATTTTCTGCGCAAACAATTGATTCATGGTCAATCCCGAGACATTCTGCAAAACTCCATCCAATAAAGTATAGGGAGCATTGTGATAGGCCCACCTTGCGCCTGCATCCGCTAAATATTCCAAACAAGCCGGCAAAGTACAATCATCATCAAATACAGCATCATTTAAACCTGTTGTCATGGTCACCTGATTCCATACTGTAATATTACTTTCTTGTTCAGCCGTCAAGGAGGTCCAACCTGTCCCTAAATATTGAGAACTAGGTGCCTGTAAATTCAAATTAAAATCTTGTTCGGCAATTCCAATCATTGCAGAAGTTAAGGTTTTGCCCGCACTCGCCCAATACCAGAGACTGTCTGTGGTGAAAGAATCGAAATAATGTTCGACTATAATTTTACCATCGTACAAAACAATAAATGCCTTGGTATCCTCTGCATCCAAATATGCTATCAATGAAGCTAAACTATCAGAGCACCAACCAGCATCAGCAAATGAAGTGGTCTCCCAATCTTGTCCGTTCTCGGGAAAATAACCCTGCCCAACAACATCAATATTTAAAACCAGCATTAGTCCTATGAAAATGGTTGTAATTTTCTTCATCTTTTTCATTTGAATTTGGATAAATAAAAATTCTTTTTTGAATTCCTAACGGAAATGTACCACCTTTGAAGGCAAATGTCAGAAAATTTTTTACAACTGGGACTTCAACCAGAAATCATTGAAGGAATTGAATCGATGGGGATTCACACCCCAACACCTATACAAGCACAATCTATTCCTGTAATTCTCGAAAAGAAAGATGTATTGGGCATTGCCCAAACCGGAACAGGTAAAACTGCTGCTTTTCTTTTACCGATGATTCAAAATATCACGGCCAAAGCAGATCGAAAGAAAATATCCGCTCTCATTATCGTCCCTACAAGAGAACTTGCAACCCAAATAGACCAGGCTATTCAAGCATACGGCTATTTTACAGATATTTCTTCTCACACCATTTTTGGCGGTGGAGATGGGAAATTATTTAACCAAGAAAGACATGCCTTAGAATCAGGTAGCGATATTATTGTTGCCACACCAGGTCGACTAAAAATGCACGTTCAGATGGGCTATGTCGACTTTTCACAACTGCAAACACTGGTCTTGGATGAAGCAGACCGCATGTTGGATATGGGATTTGCTCCAGACATCAATTATATTTTAAGACAAACTCCTGCCGAAAAACAGTCTTTGCTGTTTTCAGCAACCATGCCCGAGAAAATTAATCAACTCGCAAAAACTCTTCTCAGAAATCCCACACGCATTAGCATTGCGCTAAGCAAGCCTTCAGAGAATGTTGATCAAGGGGCTTTTGTCGTTTTTCCTCAACAAAAACTTCCAGTGCTTATTGATTATCTGAGACATCGAAAAGACAACAGCATTGTAATTTTTAGTAGTCGCAAATCAGAAGTGGGCGGAATTCAAAACGCACTCAAACGCAAGGGAATTGAGGCCTTAGCCATGAGTAGTGACCTTGAGCAATCAGAAAGAGAATTTGCTTTGAATGAATTTCGAAATCAAAAATGCAAAGTGCTCGTTGCCACTGATGTGATGTCAAGAGGAATAGACATCAAAGGAATTGATACTGTTATCAATTTTGATGTTCCCGGTGATGCAGAGGATTATGTTCACCGCATTGGAAGAACGGGAAGAGCGGATGCCAAAGGAGAAGCCGTCACTTTTATCGTCCCTGACGACCAATATAAATTCAAGAAAATTGAAACTTTAATTGGGAAAGATGTGAAAAAAATTCAGGTTCACGAGCGTTTTGGGGAAACTCCTGCCTACGATCCCAAAGCTCAAAGGCCTAAGAAAAAGATGTTTTTCAAAAAGAAGAGATAAGGATTATTAGCTGCAATTCTAATGAAATCTAAGGAGAGGTACAGCCTCTCCTTTTTTGTTTTTGACTATCTTTGCACAACGCTAAGAAAATGACTCTTTGCGGAAAAAACGTTCAACCTTTTATTTAATTTTTATGTCAAACTTGTCTAATGACACGTACAGCAATGAACTGAATGTGTATGTCAACCAAGAGAGAGCCGCTGTGGAATTGGCCCACATGGTAGGCAAATTACTTTTCGATAAGTCTATCGAATTGGTATTGTTCCGAAATCATCTTTCGGATACCAGAATTACAGAAATTTTGCGCTTGCATAAATATGCCGCGGAAGTTGTAAGAAAACCAATCAGTGTATTTGATTCTGCGGAACTCGCACAAGAATTGTACAACATGAATTTGGCGCCTGCCAAGATTGATATCGGTAAATTGGCCAGTGAATGGTCTCAGTCAAGAGAACATTACAACAGCCAACGTGATTTTTTAGAGGATAAATTACAGAACTTCATCAATGATAACGGCTCTGAAATTGAGCCTCGTGATGTTGTATTATTTGGTTTTGGTAGAATCGGCAGATTAGCTGCTCGTGAATTGGTAAGACAAGCTGGAAGCGGACAGCAACTGCGTCTGCGTGCTATTGTTACTCGCGAGGATGATGAATTAAGCATCAAAAAACGTGCGGCACTCTTTGAAAACGACTCCGTTCACGGAAGATTCAAAGGCACAGTAGATACCGATTATGAAAACAAATGTTTGATCATCAACGGTCAACGTGTCCATATGATTGCCGCCAAAGATCCAGGTGCCGTAGATTACACCGCATATGGCATCAATGACGCGCTTTTAATTGATAACACTGGTGTATTTAAAGACCGCGCAGCACTGAGCGTTCACCTCAAGTCAAAAGGAATAAGCAAAGTAATTCTAACAGCCCCTGGCAAAGAAATTCCCAATATCGTATACGGCATCAATCACCGCGATTTAGATATTGAGAACGAAACAATATTCTCCGCTGCTTCATGCACAACCAATGCAATTTGTCCAATTTTGAAAACCATTCATGATTCTTTCCAAATTGACAAAGGACACATTGAAACCGTACATGCTTACACCAACGATCAAAACTTGTTGGACAACATGCACAAGAAAAGCCGCAGAGGTAGAAGTGCTGCCGTCAACATGGTAATTACAGAAACTGGTGCCGGTAAAGCCGTTACCAAAGTAATCCCTACATTGGCTGATAAACTAACTTCTAACGCTGTTCGCGTTCCTCTTCCAAACGGTTCTCTTGCCATTATCCATGCCTATGTAGACAAACCCACTTCACGAGAGGAGGTGAATGCAATGGTCCGCAAAGCCGCTCTAGAAGGAGATTTGGTGAATCAAATTTTCTTCAGTATCAGTGAAGAATTGGTTTCAAGCGATATTGTTGGCAATGATTGCTGCAGTGTTTTTGATAGCCAAGCCACAATTGTGAGTCCTGATGGTAAAGGGGTTGTGTTGTACGTTTGGTATGACAACGAATTTGGTTACACCAAACAAGTTATTCGCTTAGCCAAGTATGTCGCTAAAGTTAGACGCAGCATGTACTATTGATTTTTGATATTCATTGTAAGAGGGGGATTTTTCCCCCTCTTTTTTTTTACAAGAAATCACAAATCCATGTGCCGATCATCTACTTTTTATACCTTCATCAAAAAAAACTATGAATTGGATTTATATCGCCATCCTCATTGTAATCATTGCAATGGGATTAAAGACTGTACAGCAAGGCAATGTGGCAGTTGTGACTGTATTTGGAAAATACCGCAGGGTGCTTAGACCTGGATTAAATTTTCTCATTCCTTTCATCGAAACCATCTTCAAGCGTGTGTCAACACAAAATCGATCTGTAGAACTAGAGTTCCAAGCGGTAACAATGGACCAAGCCAACGTTTACTTCAAATCCATGCTCTTATTCTCCGTGCAGGATTCCGAAGAAGAAACCATCAAAAAAGTTGCTTTTAAATTCATCGATGAGCGCAGCTTAATGCAAGCATTGATCCGCACTATTGAAGGTAATATTCGATCATTTGTCGCAACCAAAAAGCAAGCTGAGGTTTTGGGGTTGAGAAGAGAAATTGTAGATCATGTCAAGGAGCAAATTGACAATATCATTGAGCAATGGGGATATCACTTGCATGATCTCCAAATTAATGATATCACATTTGATGAAGTCATTTTAAAATCGATGAGCCAAGTTGTTGCGTCTAACAATCTAAAAGCTGCTGCTGAAAATGAAGGTCAAGCTTTATTAATCACCAAAACAAAAGCAGCTGAGGCGGAGGGTAATGCTATCAAAATTGCAGCTCAAGCAGAAAGAGAGGCAGCTCAATTGCGCGGACAAGGAGTGGCATTGTTTCGTGAAGAAGTTGCCAAGGGTATGCAGAATGCCGCACGCGAATTGCAAGAGGCCAATCTGGATACCAATATGATCATGTTTAGCATGTGGACAGAAGCCATCAAGAATTTTGCGGAATATGGGAAAGGCAACGTCATTTTCTTAGATGGCTCCCCTGACGCCATGCAACGCAACATGCGAGAGATGATGGCCATGGGTATAAAAAACAACATTGACAAATAAAAAAAGCCTCCAATTGGAGGCTTTTTTTTACTTCGATCTTAAAACTTTTATCATCACCAAGGATATAACCAACAACGCCATTAGTTCTTTCCACGTCCATTTGGAAACTTGAATGGATACATCCGGGAGAACATTATCCGGAACAATGCTTCCCTTCTTGGTCGGCAAAACATATTGTTCTGGACTATCCTCTAAATCCTGTGGCTTATCTTTCCAATATTGATCGTACTCTTCGATATAATTCACTCGATAAGCAAACCTTCCGCCGGTTAGTTGAGACAATTCATCCATCTCCAACTTTCTTCTGTTGTGGAGATGCTCCAAATAATCCTGACCTTCCTGACAATCCCAACCGCCATAACCCTGAGCTGGATTTTGTAATACATATCTGGCTTGAAATTGCTCCTGGTTTGAGGTTGTCAAAAAATTAAGGTCCGCGGGAAAATGTGCCTCATCGTAGCGAACATGCATCCTAGTAAAGAAGATATTGTTCCAACCACCTGAAAGACCAACGCCAGCCATAGTAAAGTCGCGACTCATAGGAGGAGGGCCCACACAAGGATCACATTTTACCCCTCCCCATGATGGTGTTACATTCCACGCGTATTCCAAAAAAACAGCGTTCTTACCTTCTCTTTCCCACGCGGTTTCAAAAACATCTTTGTAAAACATGCCAAAATCATTCTTGATATACAACGGGATGTTTCTATCTGTTGGCACTTTTACATTGCGGTAATTGGAACACTCAATGCGCCCTGAAGGAGAAAATGCATAAACAATCATATCTTGTGTGCCGCTGCTATTGGCCATTCCCAAGCGAAGGGGCAACATGAATTTGGGATGATTAAATTTAATTTGAATGGGGCGCAATTCATTGAAACCTCCTTTCTTCATCTCCTCAAGATTAACCTTGACTACAAAAAACTTCATGTTGCTCTTGATATAAGGCGCCAAAACACGCTCTGCTTTTGCAGGAATCTTGTATCCATTGTCAATCAACCATTGCTTCAATCCGCCACTCTCATTGGCTGACAATAACATAATGTCATACTCACCTACTGTGTATTGGGCTTCAATGGTTACGCCATAGTTCTCCTTCTCTAAAACCATATGATCATTGGTTGTTGGTATTCTAGAATTGGATTCCTCAACCGGCGCCATATCCAAATCATATTCATACTTTCGACCACAAGGTTCAGCATCATAATACTCCGCCAATCTGGGTGACGAGTACGCATCCAATCGAGCAAAAATCCCCTTGTCTACTACAGCAATATCCAAACGATTCAAGACCACCGGAACAGGAACGACCATCGCAAATTCTTTGACGTCGCCTTTGAAATCACTCCCCATGGTAATCACGGTGTAATCACCATTTCTTACCAAAATGACCTCGCTCCGATTATTGAACAATGTCGCGTCTGCTTTGGCGACATAAAATCCGCAGAACGCAAAAGCTTCCAAGCCCTTGACCATCATCGCAAGTGCGATTAAAAAATTCCAATTTGACTTCATATTGTATTTGATTTAAAATTTAATTGCCAACTCCATTTCTCTGATTTCAACCAATAATTGATGAGCGGTACGAAAGGTGTCATAAAAAACAATACCCAAACCGGTGCTGTTGGAACAAACATCAGATGCTGAACATAGAATGTAATGCTACCCAAGGCTGCGGCCCATATTAAACGAGCTGAACGATTTTGAGGCGTAGTCATGGGATCAGTTATCATAAATAAAGCATACAACCAAAAAGTTCCCGTGTTAAACTGATGCCACCAAACCTCAATATTCCAACCTTGATAAACCACAAATCGCAGAAAACACAACGCAGCTAAAGTCAATCCAAATACCAAGGCCATATCCCAACGATTGGCATTGCGCAACACCAATGATCCAATAGCGATGATGACCAAGGGCACCAATAAAAAATGTCCCCACTGACCTGGAGAAACCCATGCTCCATCCGTGAAAAAAATTAATACGGCCATAGCAAAATTTGCGGGGTTCCAGAAATGGAAGCCATTCCACCGAAAAAGAAATTTTTGCCCAATCGCCAGAGAAGCAGCGGTGATCATCAGCAATGGATCACTCACCCTAAGAAGCAAGCACAATCCTAAACTCGTAATTAAGCTTGATCGAAGACTAGTTGAATCATGCAAATTCAAATACCAAATAGCCAACGACTGAAAAACAAAACAAGAAAAAATAGCAATGGCAAAAGACGTTATGTATTCTTCCCAGCCTAGGAAAATTACTCCAGTTAACAAGAAAGTTGACTGACCTGCAATCTGAAAATATCGGCTATCTAATTTGGTTAATCTTGATGTCATCACCTCTTTTTTGAGGCTGTACATCAAAGACTAGAATTCGTTCAATTCCCTTCAGAAAAAGAATTTGACAAATCACGCAATGCCTGATCCATCTGATCAAAATTCACTTCTTCATATCCTTCTGGACGGGCAAATACTGAGGGTTCTTGCCTTTCATATTTGACTTCAGTAGCTCGCAGGCGCATGCGCTTTCCATAAAGGTTGACCTCGTAACCCAACAGAACGCCATCGAGCCCTTCAAACTTATTCCACCAATTATTGTCTTTAATACCTATTTCCTGAGTTGAGTACAAATCAATCGTTGGCAAACTGTCTATCATAAAATGAGCAACAGTCTTCTTGCATTTAAAACCGGCAATTTCCATTGTCTCATTGGTTGGTTCTAATCGCACATCAGGATATCGCTTCAACCAATCGTGCACATTTGTATGGTGCATATGAATTACTTTCTTCTCACTAAACGACTTCAAATAATGAGAAAAAAATTCGTCTTTTTGACCGATAAAAAAATCCGTACTAACAACACCGTAAGCAGAAGAAAGCACTGCATGAGCTTGCTCTTCATTGAAATAAAACATCATCTCTTTGGGATAAAATTGCAACATCAATCCCGACTCGTAAGGAAAGCTTACTTCATACTTGATATATCCCTCTTTCTTGTTTTTTAGAAAGGGCAAAGAAGCGTCTCCACAAGAAATCAATAACGAGTATATTAACGTTATTAGACTTACAGCTAACCAATTTTTCATTGGTGCAAATTTACAAGACAAACGAGTCCATTAATAAAAAAACGCCCCTAGGGGCGTTTTTCTATTTTTGTTCAAATACAAGTTCAAGATGATGGTGGTCTATATGCTTGCGTAAATTGATTAGGGCATACCGCATTCTACCCAAAGCTGTATTGATACTGATATCTAATCTATCCGCAATTTCCTTGAAACTCATGTCTAAGTATATGCGCATCAAAACGATCTCACGCTGCTCTTCTGGCAATACATTCAACAATTTTCTGGTTTTATCCAAAACCTCACGCTTGTTCAAACCTTGCTCGACATTCAACTCTCTATCACTCACCAATGAAAGTGGGTCAAACTCTTCCGTTCCTCTTTGGATAGGCAACTTCTTTTTTAATCTAAAATGATCAATGCATAAATTGTGTGCTATCCTCAATACCCAAGGAAGAAACTTCCCTTCTTCGTTATAACCACCAGACTTCATGGCATACACCGCTTTCATCAGAGTGTCTTGGAAAATATCCTCAGCTACGGCCCTGTCCCGGACAACCATTACTATTTTTCCAAAAATTTTAGATTGATATCTGCGCAATAAAAAAGCAAAAGCAGACTCGTCACCTTTTAGGTAAGCAGACACCAAAACTTGATCATGGGTTGAAGCGTTGTAACACATATTGACCTCCTGTTTTTAAGGGTTAATAAACCAGTTAAAGAGTAGAGATCAATCCGATAGGCGCGTTACTTTTTTGAATTATGTAGACGAATATAATCTAATTCCTTGAATCAACAAAACATTTTTACGTAGATGAACCATTTGAGCATGCAATTGTTGAATTTTGCAGAATGGCTTCCCAAAAAAATATCCGTGTTGAAGGTGCTCGAATGCACAACCTGAAGAATATTACCGTTGAAATCCCTAGAAGATCATTAACCGTAATTACAGGGCTCAGTGGCTCTGGAAAAAGTAGCTTAGCTTTTGACACATTGTTCGCCGAAGGTCAAAGAAGATATGTGGAAAGCCTGAGTGCATACGCTCGACAATTTTTAGGTAGGTTAGATAAACCGGATGTAGATAGAATTACGGGAATTAGTCCTGCCATTGCCATCGAACAGAAAGTAACTTCTAAAAGTTCAAGATCTACGGTTGGTACAACAACTGAGATTTATGATTACCTCAAATTGTTATTTGCCCGTGTGGGAAAAACTTTTTCCCCAATCTCAGGCAATGAAGTCAAACGCCATACCACACACGACGTCAAGCAATTGATGACGCAAAAAAATGGCGGTAAATTTTTAATTCTAGTTGATCTCACCGGCAAGAATTGGTCTGTAGATCTCCTGATTCAAAAGGGATTCAGTAGAATATGGATCAAGGATGAGTTGCAGAAGCTAGAAGACCTTCCTTCCAATCAATTATTAGTTCAAGGTCATTTGATTATTGATCGTTTGACCATGGATAGTGATAGTGAGGATGAGATGAATAGACTATCCGACTCTTTGGAATCTGCATTCAAAGAAGGCAACGGAGATATCACTTTATTTCATGCCGACGATCAAAAATATTATCACTTCTCCAATAAGTTTGAGTTAGACGGAATGACATTTGAAATTCCCTCACTTCATTTCTTTTCATTTAATAATCCAATTGGTGCTTGTAAAAAATGTGGAGGCTTTGGAAGCATTATCGGGGTAGATGAAAACCTTGTCATCCCTGACAAGCGACTTTCCGTGTACCAAGATGCAGTGCAATGTTGGAAAGGAAATGTGATGAGTGAGTGGAAAGACCAATTGGTATTAAATGCAAAAAAATCCAACTTCCCCATTCACAAGGCATACAAAGAATTGAGCAAAGAAGAACGCGATATGCTATGGAATGGAACTTCACATTTTCATGGCATATATTCCTTCTTCCAATTCTTAGAAAAAGAAGCCTATAAAATTCAATACCGCGTAATGCTCTCGAGGTATCGCGGTAAAACAACTTGTCCAGATTGCCAAGGTACAAGATTGAGAAAAGATGCAACTTATGTCAAGGTTCATGGCATGGATCTGAGCACGCTGGTTCAAATGCCCATCAAAGAGGTTGCTCATTTTTTTGGTAATGTCAAATGGTCTAAACAAGAATCGGATATCGGCAAAAGAATTTTCCAAGAGATTTCCCAAAGATTGCAATTTCTGATGGATGTGGGGTTAGAATATATCACATTAAATCGACTAAGCAGTACATTGAGTGGAGGGGAAAGTCAGCGCATCCACTTGGCCACCAACCTAGGCTCTTCACTGGTTGGGTCCATCTACATTTTGGATGAGCCCTCAATTGGATTACACCCGAGAGATACGGAAAAATTAATTGGTGTTTTAAAACAACTTAAAGAGCAAGGAAATACTGTAATCGTTGTTGAGCATGACGAAAAAATCATGTTAGAAGCGGATCACCTTATTGACATGGGTCCTGAAGCTGGGACATTAGGGGGACAGGTGGTGTTCAGCGGCCCTGGCAAAAAACTTCTTCAAAATAAAAACTCCCTTACCGCGCAATACCTGAACAGAGCCAAGAAAATTGAAAGGAAACAACCTTCCATTATCGGTAAAGACTTTATTACATTGGAGGGAGCACATGAACACAATTTGCAACATGTTGATATTCAAATTCCCCTTCATGCATTAACCGCCATTGCCGGCGTGAGTGGCTCAGGGAAATCGACATTAATCAAAAACATCTTGTATCCTGCACTCTCCCAACACGTTGGAGAACCTATCAGCGGTTCTAACAAATACACCCAATTGGGCGGCGCACTTAAGAAAATTAAGCATGTGATCTTTGTGGATCAAAATCCAATTGGTAGAAGTTCGAGAAGTAATCCCATTACCTATCTAAAGGCTTACGATGAAATCCGAGAAATATTTGCTTCGCAACCTGGTTCCAATCAAAGGGGATTAACACCCTCCCACTTTTCATTCAATGTTGATGGTGGAAGATGCGAATCTTGTCAAGGCGAAGGTGTGCAAACGGTCTCGATGCAATTCATGGCTGATGTGCAATTGTTGTGCGAATCATGCAGGGGCAAGCGATTTAAAGATGAGGTGATCGAAGTTGAATACAAAGGAAAAAGCATTGCTGATGTCCTTGAGATGACGGTTGATGAAGCCATTGTATTTTTTGATCATCCTACATCAAGAATACACAAAAATCTCATCACCAAACTGAAACCGCTTCAACACGTGGGCATGGGATATGTTTCCTTAGGACAAAGCAGTTCTACATTGAGCGGAGGCGAGGCGCAGCGCATCAAACTGGCTAGCTTCTTATCCAAGAAAAATCAAGAACATACTTTATTTCTATTCGACGAGCCTTCCACAGGTTTGCATGCACATGATGTATCCAAATTGATGTCTAGTTTTGAAGCGCTGTTGAATGAAGGACATACCATATTAACTATTGAGCATCACACTGATATCATTGCTTGTGCAGATTGGTTGATTGAATTAGGGCCAGAAGGAGGAAACAAAGGCGGGCAGTTGATTTATCAAGGTCCCTTAAAAGGATGTAAAAAGAAAGGTTCTAAATCTGTAACTGCGCAATATTTGAATCTATGATTATTTCTGAAATCGTCAAAAAAATTGGATTTGCTTTAATCCTGATCTTAATGTTAATCCGTTGCACTTCCCTACCTGAAACCCAATCCAAAGAAGAATCAAATAAATTAAGTCAAGAAAAAAAACCAAACATCATGAAAACAGAAGAAGAGTGGAAGAAAATTTTGACTCCAGAGCAATACAGAATTCTAAGAGAAAAAGGAACTGAGCGAGCTTTTACAGGTGAATATTGGAATCACCATTCCGAGGGTGAATATCATTGCGCAGGATGCGGTGCTCCGCTGTTTGAGTCATCCAGTAAATTTGATTCAGGTTGTGGATGGCCAAGTTATTTCAAACCCGCGCAAGACAACGCCGTCACTGAACATTTGGATAAATCCCATGGCATGATTCGCACAGAAGTTACATGCAGCAAATGTGGAGGTCACTTGGGGCATGTTTTTACAGACGGACCAGCACCAACGGGTCTGCGTTATTGCATCAACTCTGCTTCGATCAAATTTGTACCTGAAAACGGTCAAGTAAAATAATTACCACTCCACCATGGTTGCCCCTTGGCCATATTGCTGCCAAGACGCATCTCTGTATTGACATTGCGGATAATAGTCTTTGAGCATTCGTCGGATTTCGCCTCTCAATACCCCCTGGCCCACGCCATGAACAAAGACTATTTTCCTGATTTTGTCCTTAATAGCAATACGCATCATGCGTTCAAAATGCTCCAATTGGATAGAAATGATTTCACCATTGGTCATGCCTTCATGCGAGTGAATGAGATGGTGAATGTGCAAATCCACTTCCATCAACTCCCCTCTTCTGCGCTCTGAAGAAGCCAATTCATTTTTATACAGTAACTTAAAATCGCGGTTGATTCGTTTCAATGCTTGCTCATGGGTATTTCTCTCCAAATGAACTTGAACGTCTTGCTGCGAATGTGCATAGCGCTTGGCTTCGTATTCCATGGATTTTACCTGAACCAGCTCAGCAATAGGATGAGGAAATGAAAAACCACTTTCATCTTCTACCATCGCCTCACCCTTTTCCCAATCTATTGCGGTAATCGTTCCTTGACCCGCATCATTGAGAAATCTTACCAAATCTCCCTTTTTCCATTCTGAATTCATCTGACAAAGATAATTTTAATTGAAAATGGAAGGTTTAACAAGAAAGAAATCATTTCATGATTAGATTTGGGACATTCATCAAAATAATTATGAAAGTAGAATTGGAA
>JACCDM010635209.1_pt1 | contig 13062 bp, 12 predicted proteins | sample 7445851 | NCBI WGS metagenome assembly JACCDM01 (sample SAMN15323438, study PRJNA562643) | freshwater metagenome | isolation source: river surface water | place: USA:Blue River Watershed | collected 2017-08-16
AACCGTAAGAACACTACAGCTCGTTTGGAGTTGAAGAAATACAATCCTGTATTAAAGAAAGTAACTTTACACAAAGAAATTAAATAATCTTTTTAGAGATAAGATACCATGGCAAAGAAAGTAGTTGCAACGTTGAAAAAAGAAGGTGGCGTTAAGTACGCTAAGATTATTAAGGCTGTTAAAAATCCTTCAACAGGAGCCTATACCTTCAAAGAAGAAATCATTTTGCAAGACGAAGTAAACGCTGCATTGAAAAATTAATTCAAGCCGATTTACCAATATTGCACAAAAAAGTCTCTTTTCGAAGAGACTTTTTTTTATCTTTGTAGTTAATACTCACATTTTCTAACATGGGCATATTCGATTTTTTTAAGAAAAAAGCAGAGCCAGAGATTCAGGAAGAAAAGGAAGCGCTCGACAAAGGTTTGGAAAAAACCAAAGAAGGCTTTTTGTCGAAAATTGGAAGAGCCGTTGTTGGAAAATCAAAAGTTGATGAAGAAGTTTTAGACGAATTAGAGGAAATCTTATTAACCTCTGATGTAGGAGTACCAACCACCCTGAAGATCATTCAGCGTATTGAGGAGCGTGTAGAGCGCGACAAATACGTAAATACCGAAGAATTAGATCAAGTTTTACGAGAAGAAATTGCTGCGCTTTTGGAAGAAAATGCTTCTACAGATGTGGCCAATGCCTTCGCAGAACCCAAACAGAAACCCTATGTAATCATGGTGGTAGGTGTCAATGGAGTAGGTAAAACAACTACGATTGGTAAATTAGCTTCACAATTTCACCAAAACGGATTAAAAGTAGTATTAGGAGCAGCTGACACCTTCCGTGCAGCAGCAGTGGATCAATTGAAATTATGGGGAGAGCGTGTGGGCATTCCTGTGATTGATCATGGCATGAACACTGACCCTGCAGCTGTTGCATTTGATGCAGTGAAGCAGGCTGTAGATATGCAAGCAGATATTGTGATCATTGACACAGCAGGTCGTTTGCACACGAAAGTTAATTTGATGACCGAGTTATCAAAAATCAAAAAAGTGATCCAAAAATTCATCCCAGAAGCTCCACACGAAGTACTATTGGTACTTGATGGTTCAACGGGACAAAATGCATTTATACAAGCACAGGAATTCACCAAAGCCACAGAAGTTACTGCTTTAGCTATCACCAAATTAGATGGCACTGCGAAAGGTGGCGTTGTGATTGGCATTTCTGATCAATTCAAAATCCCCGTCAAATACATTGGCGTCGGGGAAAAAGTCAGCGACTTACAGCTGTTTAATAAAAAGACTTTTGTAGAGAGTTTGTTTAAAAAGTGATACAGTGATCGAGTGATCGAGTGATCGAGTGATATAGTGATATAGTGAATTTTGTCACAAATCCTTTTCATTTGTGTCACTAAAGCATTCAAGTTCTTATACCTCATTTCCAAAATATTCTATTTTCGTAAATCAATTTGAAAATTGGATTTATGGAAAACTGTAAAGTTATATTTTTACAAATTTCAATAAATTGTCAATTTATATATTTACTTTTTACACTTTGTTAAAACAAATAAATTGCAAAATGAAGATAAATAAACTTAACAAATCGGAGATTGATTCAAAAATTTTACTCTTTAAAAAAGCCAAAAAATGCATTCCAACTTCATTCAGCTGGATAAAGACAATACGAACATCCATAAAAATGACGATGCAACAACTTGGAAAAAAATTAAATATTTCAAAACAAGCAATTTCAAATTTTGAAAAAAGAGAAATGGATGGCTCAATCACTTTGAAATCATTACGCGAAATCGGCAATGCTATGGATATGAAATTAGTTTATGGTTTTGTACCTAATGGACATACATTAAAAGATTTATTAAATATGAAAGCTATAGAAAAAGCAACAGAGATAGTAAATCGAAGCAGGGCTTCTATGAATCTTAAAAAACAAAATTATTCAAAAAAACAATTTGAAGAATCCGTTAAGGAGCTTGCTGAAGAAATATTAAATAACAATCCAAGTATTTTATGAAATTAATTAAATTCGTAAAATTTAATATTTTTATATAGTTTAAAAATATGGAATTACCTTTATCTGAAACTATTAAATCTAATAAACTATCTTCAATATTTAAAAATACAACTGCTAGTTATAAATTTATCTGGTTTTTAAGCATTCTTGATTTTGTAGAAAAAGGGAAAATTGATATTTCCAAGAAAGATTTTTTTTCGAATGGTAGCAAGGCATGGTATTCTATAACTTTTTATAATTTATCATTTGGAAAATCTGATATATTAGCAAGCACAATTTTATCTATCAAAAACACTTTCCAAATTCTCTCTACTTTAGAATTGAATGAATTAGAAAAAACTATTTCCACAAAAGTAAACCCCAATGAAGTATTATTTCTAAACAAAAATGTTCCATATAGATTTTTATCTCCCTGGTATGGATCAATTTCAGAATTGGAAATTGAGGAGTTAAGTCAATGATTTCTCGAAGATGTACCCTACTCACTATATAAACATCAAAAAGCAATTAATCCAAAATGTATCATCTAAAATCATTCCTGAAATAAATAGAAATCCGTTGACAAAACAATTTTGCGATTGACCACTTTATCCCATATTCATTTCTAGCCCACGACTTGATTTGGAATCTAATTCCAATCGATAAATCGTTCAACAGTAGCAAGAGTAATAAACTTCCTGATTTAACTAAATATTTTGATGATTTCTGCAATTTGCAAAAAACTGCATTTGAAATTTACAAGATGAATAATCCCAAAGGAAAGTATTTAGAAGAATATGCAACAATCTTCCAAAAGGACAATTTTGATCGAATAAAATTAAAAGAAACACTTGAACCACTGATTACGATTGCTCATAACAATGGTTTTTCAATATTATAAAATCAATCCTCTCCAGCTTCCTTAAACTTCGCTTTCATTGTTGGATTATTGTGCGTTAATTTTTTAATTGTCAAATTTTCAGTTTTATCATTTGCCAATCTAAGATTGTTTTCAGAACTGATTAAAGCTTCACGAGTTTTTTGAAGCTCTTTTATTGACTTATCAATATGATCTATTGCCTCAAAGAATTTTTTCTGAGCCAGTGAATAATTATAAGCTACGCCTTCTTTAAATTCCTGGATTTTATTTTCAAAATTAGTAATATCAATATTTTGACTCTTAATAGTTGCAAGCTCAGCTTTATATTTCAAAGATGATAATCCGCTTTTACGTAAAATAGAAATAATCTGAATAAAAAATTGAGGCCTTACAACAAACATATTCGGATATTTATGAGAGACATCTACAATACCAGTCTCATAATATTCATTTTCTTTTTCTAACAAGGAAACTAAAATGGCATACTCACATTTCTTTTCACGACGGTCTTTATCGAGCTTCTCTAAGAAGTCCTCATTTTTCTTCTTCGTTGCCGTTTCATCTCCCTCATTTTTCATCTCAAACATGATGGAAAGGATTTCCACCCCATTTTCATCTACTTCTCGATAGATAAAATCGCCTTTAGTACCTGTTTTAGCATCATTGTCTTTTTCAAATGTAGCGCGCGGAAATGCCATATTATGAACTAAATCAAATTGCGTTTTACAATGCTGCTCTAGCGTTTCACCTAACATTTTAGTTGACAACTTCAACTTCATGTCTTTATGCAATTGCACCTCCTCTTCCTTCATCTTGATGATTTCATCTTTCAGCCTCAAGTCTGAATTATGCTTTTCTTGCAAAGTCATCAACTCTACTTTCGCATCTTTCTCTTTGTCAGCCAATTTGATTTTCAATTGATCTCGCTCCTCCTTCATCGCCTCCAAAGCATCTTTTACAGTTAAAGCCTTGTCTAGTTCAGATCGCTGAATCTTTGATTGCATCTCCAAAATAGTTCGATCTTTTTCTGCTAATTTTTGAATCAAATCAGTAGACGCTTGTGCTTTTAACTGAGCTATCTCTTGTTCTTTTTTAGACAAATATTCTTGAAATTTTATACGTAAATTTGATTCTGCAAGCTGTAAAGCAGATTCTTTTTCTCTTTCAGCTATTTGTAAACGTTGCTGAATCTCTTCTTCAAATTGATGGTCTCGAATCTGTTTAACGATATCAGCAAATCCTGATTCATCAATTTTAAAAGCTTTGTTACAATGAGGACAAATAATTTCTTGCATATGAAAATTCTATATTCATGAATTTAATCATAAAATTAAAATTATCCTCTTTACATCCCAATTTTCGCCAAATTTCCTGCAATGTGCTTCGTGTAAAATCCACGCATTGCTTCTAAAAAGTCATCTGAATTTTCAAATTCAATGTGATTGAGAAGTCCTATACAAAAGCCCACGATAGGGTCCGGACGAACCATGTCTAACTTAACGATGTATTTTAATTTCGTCTGATTAGAGAAAATTTCAACACGAGAAATCAAGGATGGATAATGCAATTCAAATAATTTAAAGGCCATTAAATCCAAATGCATGGTCACATGCATGATCGACTGGTCTTTCACCAAATAACCAAAGGAATCCCTTGTAAAATCATGCTCACGATCCATCGACTTTGGTACACGGTCTTTCAACTTCTCCTGTCCCGCCATACGCTCTAATTTAAAGACCTTTAATTCTTCCAACTCTCCTTCCATATCATAAGCATATAATTCCAAATTCACGGAATTAAAATACACCGGCGAGACCAAACGGTCACGCACTGAATCGCCGCTGATAGAGGTATAGCTCAATAGCTTAATCTGGAATTTTACTTTTGCCTTGTTCACATGATGCTCAAACCACTGAATGCGATCCAAAATCATGTGGTCAATCAATTTCTCTGCTTGCTTGCGCTCCCCATACATCTGCAACAACTTTTCACGCAAACTTTGCTTGATCTCCCCCTCAGCCATATCCAATATCGATAAATAAATACTTTGTAATTCTGTCGAAGAAAAAGTAATATTATTCGAATTCGTCACACGCTTTACACCGTATCGTCCGCCATCCTTAATCAATGGAATACCCCACTCCTCTTCAATAATATTAAAATACCTAAATACGGTACGCGTATTTACGTTTAAGATTTTTTCTAATGATGGTCTACCTACCAATGTTTTTTGCTCCATCAAGAACAATAACATTTGCATCACACGCTCCTGCGTAGATTTCGACTTGATAACGGTAGAAAGATTGTTTGACAATTTAGACATAGGACCAGGAATTTACTTGTAACAAAACTAACCTAATGTCAAAATCTTACAAAAATATCCAGGCTTTTCAGCCCATAAATTGAGTGTTATTATGTGAATATATGTTTATTAATACGGGTTTCACATATTTTAAGGGGAAGGGGAGTGACAAAAAAGTTGAAAGTGGAAATTTGAAAGTTGAAAGTGGAAAGTGGAAAGTGGAAAGAGGAAAGTGGAGAGTGGAAATATCACAAATAGGATTTTAAATTTTAACTTTATAACTTTCTGCTTTCAACTTTTAACTTTCAACTATACTCATGAAACTTCTACCAAACATCCCAACCTACCTTGTTGCCTTTATGTACTTGTTTTCATCGTTTATGTTTTTCTTTCCTTTGATGGAAATGCCAGCGATGACGGGTAATCAGGCGGTATTTATGAATTTATTTGCGACCACTGGCTATATGGCCATCGTGAAAATTTTTGAAATTATCGGTGCGGTGCTTTTACTAGTGCCAACCAAAAGAGCTTTAGGATCATTGATCTTAGCACCTATCGCAGTTAACATCGTCTTGTTTGAATTTGTAATCGCTCACCAGCCTGGTGTTGGTATTGTGATGTTGATTTTACAATCGATTGTTTTGTATCAGGAAAGAAGCAAGATTAATGTTTTCTAGGAATCTGTGAACTTATGAATCTATGAACTTATGAAACTATGAATATATGAACTTATGAAACTATGAACGGAAGTATTTAAATTAAAAACATAATCTTCCAGAATTTAAAAACCTATTTTCATAGATTCATAGTTTCATAGTTTCATAGTTTCACAAATTCTTAATTTCATAGATTCTCAAGACAGTAAATACTCCTTAAACCCTTCAAAGTCGCTGTTTAATGAAATGGCGACTTTTTCTTTATCTAATAATTCTTCTAAACGAGCAGGGATTTCTACTTTTTGACCTAAAGTACCTTCAACAGTGGGCAAAAACTTTGCATAATGTGCAGTGGATAGTACAATGCCGCAAACTTCTTCTTTGTATTCTTTTCGATATTGTTGCAAGCCATCATAGCCTACTGCGGTATGTGGACACATTATGTATTGGTATTTTTCGAAAATTTCTTGGATAATTTCCTTCGTTTTTTCGTCGTCGGTTACATACCCTTTAACCAATTGCTTTACTTTCTCCCACTCCTTACCTGCCAACAATTGCATACGAATAAAATTGGATGGATTTCCTACATCCATCGCATTGGATAATGTTTCTTGACTTGGCTTGGGTGCATAAGAACCCGTTTTCAAGTATTCAGGAACAATCCTATTGATATTGGTAGCTGCAATGAATGCATGTATTGGCAATCCCATTTGATTGGCCATTAATCCTGCACTTAAATTGCCAAAATTACCACTTGGCACCGAAAACACGACCGGTAATTTATTTCCTTTTTTCTTTGCCTGAGCGTACGCTGCAAAATAATAAAACGACTGAGGAATCAATCGAGAGATATTAATTGAATTAGCTGAGGCTAAATTGAATTTTGACCTTAACTCTTCGTCTAAAAAGGCTTGTTTTACCAAGGCCTGACAATCGTCAAATGTACCATCAATCTCTAATGCTGTAACATTTTTCCCCAAGGTGGTCAATTGCTTTTCCTGAATATCAGACACCTTACCTTTTGGATATAAAATGGTCACAGAAATACCTGGGGTATCATAAAATCCTTGAGCAACTGCTCCTCCTGTATCTCCAGAAGTAGCAACTAAAATGCGAATTTCTTGTTGATTTTTTTGCAAAAAATGCGACATGATGGCTGCCATGAATCGTGCACCAAAATCTTTAAAAGCCATAGAAGGGCCATGGAACAATTCCAACACTTCCGTACCCGGCTCTAATTCGTGGATTGGAGCTTCAAAATTGATTGATCGATCCACAATATTGTGAATTTCAGCATCTGTCAATTCATCACCTAGCAAATTATTACAAACAGCAAAGGCGATTTCTTGAATGGATTTATTTTCAAGATCCGCTAAAAACTCTTCAGGTAAACGATTGATCGAAATGGGCATATATAGTCCATTGTCGGGAGGTAATCCTCTAAAAATCGCTTCTTCTAAACCTACTTCCTGACTTTGTCCTGCTGTACTATATAATTTCATGATCTTCCCTTAGGATATTTATACTTCGTTGCAAAATTAGCTATTTAGCAACTCCTTAACAAATTATTCGCCAATATCTACCACTCGAGCTTGTAAGGTTCTCTTGCCATTGAACTCATTGACATCCAAATGATAGACCACGCGGAAAGGTTTATTTTTTTGATAGGCTTCGACCAAATCCTCATAATAGGATGCTCGCATACCAAAAGCCACTGCCTCTATCAAACGAAACTGAGAGTTTTCTCCTAAAAACAATTTCAAATGATCTTCTTTCATGATCATCGGTGGCGATTGTAGATAAACCGTACTAACCAAATAGGGTAGCATATTACCAGGTCCATAAGGGGACAATCGGTTCAATAATTTATCATAAAAATTTAAATTCAAAGCAGAAACAGGAATATCCAAGTCAATTAAAACTTCGGCCTTTTGTTCTTTTGCAGCTAATCCCTCTTTTGCCAAGGCATCAAATCGTTCAATAAATGCGGGCAAGTTTTGTTCCTCCAAATGTAAACCTGCCGCGTGGGTATGTCCACCAAATTGGGTTAACAAATCAGCACATTGTTCGAGGGCATAATGAATATCGAAACCTTTTACTGACCTTGCAGAACCCACAACATGTCCGTTGGAAAGAGTCAAAATAATAGTAGGACGATAATAATGCTCTTGCATTTTACTCGCTACAATGCCCACTACTCCTTTATGCCATTCCGGATGAAACAAGACTGTTGAATGAGCTGTTTGTAAAAATTCATCTTTAGCAAACAATTCCATCGCCTTCGTTACAATCGCTTTTTCTACTGCTTTACGCTCCACGTTTTGATTCAAAACGGGCTGTGCCAGCTCTGCAGCCTCTTCAATGGATTGAGCCAATAATAATTTAACAGCTCCATAGGCGTGGTCCATTCGACCTGCAGCATTAATTACTGGCGCAATGGAAAAAACGACATCTGTTACTGAATAGGGCGACTTTCTGCCTGCTTTTTTCAACAAATAATCCAAACCAGGACGAGGATTATTATCTAATTTTTGCATGCCATGATAGGCCAAAATCCGATTTTCGCCCGTCATGGGTACCATATCTGCAGCAATGGAACAAGCTAATAAATCCAGTTTATCATAAATGGGTGCCAAATCCAAATCGTGTGTGATGGCAAAAGCACATAATAATTTAAAACCTACCCCTGCACCCGTCAATTCTTTAAACGGATATGCACAATCTGCTCTTTTGGGATCTAAAACAGCAAATGCTTCCGGTAAATCTTGTTCGGGCAAATGGTGATCACAAACGATGAAATCAATTCCATTTTCGGTACACCAATGTACTTTTTCGTGTGCCTTAATTCCACAGTCGAGTGAGATAATTAAAGTATACCCATTATCTTTAGCATATTCTACACCGGCCTGCGAAACCCCATAACCTTCATTGTAACGGTCTGGGATGTAATAATCGCAATCGGCACCTAACTCTTCACTTAAATAACTATAAACGATAGAAACGGCGGTTGTTCCGTCCACATCGTAATCACCATAGATTAGAATCTTCTCCCCCTCTTCCAAGGCAATGGATAATCGGTCAATTGCCACATCCATATCCTTCATTAAAAAAGGATCATGCAGCTTATTGATTTCTGGTAGCATAAAAGCCTTAGCCTGAGCAAAATTCTTAATTCCTCTGGAAACCAATAAGGATAAAAAGTATGGATTTTTCATCGTGCCCAACTCTTCTTCCAACAATTTTACTTCTGCAGAATCTGCAGGAGGGAGAAATTTCCAGATTTTTTTTGCTTGCAACATTTGACTGATTTTGATGCAAAAATACAAAAAGCTAAGGCAGATAAAAGGGTAAAGAACATATTATCAATGAATAGATTTTTTTTATGTGACAAAATAAGATCAAAGCCAGAGGCTTTGAATCGTTTTATTCCTTAATTTTGTTTCTTATGATTCTTCGAACAGAAAATTTGGTGAAAAAATACGGGCAAAGATTGGTGAATGACCATATCAGTTACCAAGTGGAACAAGGTGAAATTGTTGGCTTGTTAGGACCTAATGGTGCTGGCAAAACGACCTCATTTTACATTGCCACTGGCCTTGTTAAACCAAATGAAGGTAAAGTCTTTTTAGACGATATGGATGTAACTGATTTACCCATGTATAAGCGTGCGCGACTGGGCATTGGGTATTTGGCACAGGAGGCATCGGTTTTTAGAACCTTAAGTGTAGAGGAAAACATCATGGCTGTTTTAGAAATGACGGATTTATCAAAAGCGGCTCAAAAAGAAAAGACAGAAGAATTATTAGAGGAATTTTCTTTAACCCATGTGCGCAAAAGTTTGGGACAGGTATTATCAGGGGGAGAACGAAGAAGAACTGAAATTGCCCGTGCATTGGCTGTTGATCCAAAATTCATTTTATTGGATGAACCTTTTGCAGGGGTTGACCCCATTGCTGTTGAAGAAATTCAAACAATTGTGGCCAAATTAAAATTTAAGAATATTGGTATTTTAATCACAGATCATAACGTAGACGAAACCCTTTCCATTACCGACCGAGCCTATTTGCTATTTGAAGGTCGTATTTTAAAAGCGGGCACACCTCGTGAATTAGCCGAAGATGAGCAAGTACGTCGCGTTTATTTAGGCAAAAATTTCAAATTAAGAGAGTCGTAAATCTTTTTTTATGAAAAAATCAACCAAGGCTATTCATGGAGTTGAATTTCATGATGAGACGGCAAATGCCATTGCAAATCCCATCTTTTTAACGACAACTTTTGAGCGTGCAGCTGATGGCACCTACCCAAAAGGGCATATGTATTCGCGCAATTCCAACCCGAACAGAGAGGTTTTTGAAAAAAGTTTAGCCTTATTGGAAGGAGGAGCAGGCGCATTGGCCTTTTCTTCGGGATTAGCAGCAGTAAATGCACTTTTCCAATGTTTACAGTCGGGCGATCACATATTGATGCCAAAAGTAGGCTATTATGCCAGTTATAAATTAGCAGAAGAAATATTAGGTCCTTGGGGCTTGGAGGTGAGTCAGGTTGACATGACCAACCTTGAAGAGGTAAAAAATGGAATTCAGGCCAATACAAGACTGATTTGGTTAGAGAGTCCTGCTAATCCATTATTAGAATTACACGATATTGAGGCTATTGCAAGTATTGCACATGCCAAAGGCATAAAGGTTGCCGTAGATAATACCATTGCGAGTCCGATTTTTCAAAACCCATTTCATTTTGGGGCAGATTATGCGATGCATGCAACCACCAAATACATTGGTGGACATTCGGATGTATTGGGTGGAGCAGTGATTTGGAAAGAAGAAGATGCATGGTCGGCACGCATGAAACGCGTACAGATTTTAATGGGAGCAACTCCAAATCCGATGGATTGCTATTTATTATCAAGAGGATTAAAAACGCTTGCTGTACGTATGAAACAACATGCGACAACAGCACTTGAATTAGCTAAGCGATTAGAAAGCCATTCATTGGTAGAGAAAGTACATTATCCAGGTTTACCGAGTCACCCACAATACGCATTGGCCATCAAACAAATGCCAGAAGGACAATCGGGTATGATATCCATTCAATTTAAATTATCCGAACAAGAAACGCATGCCCTTGCTGCTAAATTTCAATTGTTTAAGCAAGCCACCAGTTTAGGTGGAGTGGAAAGTTTGGTGGAGCACCGCAAATCCATTGAAGGTCCTGATTCGAAAACTCCCGGAAATTTATTACGGTTTTCGATAGGGTTGGAAGATGTGGAGGATTTATATCAAGATATGTTGAAGGGATTGAATTAGGGAAGAGGGAAGTGACCTTTTTCACACTCAGCACAGCTGAGCGTGATACCGGGTAAGCGAAGCTAAGCATGAGTAAACAAAAAAGACCGCAAAAGCGGTCTTTTTTAGTAAAAATGTTTAAAACATTTTATAAATATTGATTTGCGTTTCCAGCGTTTAAGTCTTCGAAAGCTTCTTTCAAACGAGAAACAAATGTTTCTTCACCTTTTCTCAACCAAACACGTGGATCGTAATATTTCTTATTTGGAGCATCGTCACCTGTTGGGTTACCGATTTGTCCTTGTAAGTAATCTCCTTTTTCTTTGTAGAAGTTTAAGATACCTTCCCAGAACGCCCATTGTAAGTCGGTGTCGATATTCATCTTGATAGCACCATAAGAGATTGCTTCACGAATTTCTTCACGAGAAGAACCAGAACCACCGTGGAATACGAAGTTAATTGGCTTTTCAGCTGATAAACCGTATTTCGCTTTGATATGATCTTGAGAATTTCTTAAAATTTTCGGCTCTAATTTAACGTTTCCTGGCTTATATACACCGTGTACGTTTCCGAATGCAGCTGCAATCGTGAAACGATGAGAGATTTTGCTTAATACTTCATACGCATAAGCAACTTCTTCTGGCTGAGTATATAATTTAGAAGAATCTACATCAGAGTTATCTACACCATCTTCTTCACCACCTGTAACACCTAATTCGATTTCTAACGTCATGCCCATTTTAGCCATGCGCTCTAAATATTTTGCACAGATTTCTAAGTTTTCTTCTAAAGGCTCTTCCGAAAGGTCGATCATATGAGAAGAGAACAAAGGCTTACCAGTTTCAGCAAAGAATTTTTCACCTGCATCTAATAAACCATCTAACCAAGGTAATAATTTCTTAGCACAGTGGTCGGTATGTAAAATTACTTGAACGCCATACACTGCAGCTAATTGGTGTACATGGTGAGCACCAGAGATTGCACCAGCGATTGATGCTTCTTGGTTGCCATTTGGAAGTGATTTACCAGCATAAAACTGAGCACCTCCATTAGAGAACTGAATGATTACAGGAGAGTTGATAGCTTTAGCAGCTTCTAAAACTCCGTTTACTGTATCTGTTCCGGTAACATTCACTGCAGGTAATGCAAATTGGTGTTTTTTGGCAATTTCAAATAACTCCTGAACTGCATCTCCGTGTAATACTCCGGTTTGATTAGCTAAACTTGACATAATGATTTGAATCTAATATTATACTAAATAAGGTAGAAAATCAAAGCCTCCAGAAGGAGGCTTTGAAGAGTTTTATAATCCTTTTGCTTTCTTCACTACTTCGTCAGCAATGTTTTGCGGAACGAATTCGTAATGAGAGAAGGTTAAAGAAGCGGTTGCACGACCTGAAGACATAGTTCTCAAGTCAGTAACATATCCGAACAATTCTGATAAAGGTACATCAGCCTTTAAGATTACAGCACCTTGGCGAGAATCCATACCTTTCATGATACCACGACGACGGTTTAAGTCACCTGTAATTGGTCCGGTATAATCATCTGGAGTAACTACGTCAACTGCCATGATTGGCTCCATTAACTTAGCACCTGCACTTTTCGCTGCTTCTTTGTAACCCATACGAGCTGCTAATTCAAATGATAATGAATCTGAATCGACATCATGGTATGAACCGTGGAATAAACGAACCTTCATTGAATCCATTGGGTATCCAGCTAAAGCACCATTTTTCATTGCTTCTTCGAAACCTTTTTGAACTGCAGGGATAAATTCACGAGGAATTACACCACCCACAATGTTATTAACAAATTCTAAACCTGGTTTTTCGTCTTCTCTTGGTCCGATTTCAAATACGATATCAGCAAACTTTCCACGACCACCTGATTGTTTCTTGTAAACCTCGCGGTGTTCTGTCGTTTTAGTTAAAG
>JACCDM010137508.1_pt1 | contig 13046 bp, 13 predicted proteins | sample 7445851 | NCBI WGS metagenome assembly JACCDM01 (sample SAMN15323438, study PRJNA562643) | freshwater metagenome | isolation source: river surface water | place: USA:Blue River Watershed | collected 2017-08-16
GGACGTGCAACAGCATCGTTAACGTTCTCTCACTATGAATTCGTTCCGCAAAACATCGCTGACGAAGTAGTTAAGAAAGCAAAAGGATTGTAAGATTCTTTGAAGATAGTAAAAGCCCGAACTTCACAGTTCGGGCTTTTTTTTGGCCTGTGCGGTGGGTGAACGCTGCCGGGGTCGTAGACCCCGGCAGCGTTACGCTCAAAGGTAATTTACCTCGGATAATTTCCACTCATAAAAACTGATATTCTTACGCCGTAAAATAGCGTTTAAAGGCCTGAATAGGCAATTCGATCAATCGATACGATAAGTAAGCTGATAAACTGAGCACCACCATGGGAACCAAATTATAAGGCAGTGAAGGGATAGATATACCTGCCTTGGCTGCCAACTTAAAAAACAAATCGGGCACAAGCATGTGATATAAATAGAGACCGTATGACATTTGGCCAATCAAACGAAGTGGGCGAACCGAAAAAACATTTGCAACTAATCCCGGCTGCATGGCATAAAACAAGAGAGCCAATGATACCAACGACGTAAACGTTCGAAAAAATAATTGCTTCACCAGGTCGCCATCCGAATGCTTTAAACACAACATTAGAAAGCAAAATCCAACCGGGATAATCAAACACTTAATCCATAATGCCAAGTCTGCCGAGCGGCCTTCGCGGAGGTAATGAGCCAGCAACGCACCCGAGGCAAACGTATCCACACAAGAAAACATACTCACCCCTAATCCGCCATATACATGGACGGAGAAATACCTATAAACAACTCCGAAAATAACCGTAAACCACAAGAAATAAGCCCGGAAACGCGTAGCCAATAACAACATGCAGAAAGGCCACAACAAATAGAATTGTTCCTCCACGGAAAGTGACCAATAAGGCGATAATGCATCCGACCAATTACCATGCAATTCAATCCAATAGTTAACTAGATATGTCCAGTAATACCCCGGATGCTCATAAAAATCGGTATTTAGCACAACTGAAAACCGCTGTAAAACCAACAGCCCAATCAAAACCAGAAAGTAAATTGGAAAAATACGTAGCGCCCGACGCACCACAAAATTCTTAAATGACCGAACAAAAGTCCCCAAAGTCTGCTGCTCCATCAAGATATTCGAAATCAAATACCCACTTAAAACAAAAAACATCGTGACACCGATGGGACCATTTGGCATCACATTTACACCTTGACCCTCTGGAAACCAATGATAAATTAATACCAATATGATCGCTAAAGCACGAACTCCGTCAAGCGCAGGGATGTATTTCATACCAACAAAACTAAGTAAAACCTCTTATCCTTCCTACAACCGTTTCATCCGCGCAAAATATCTTTTGTAGAAAAGTTCCCAGATTATCCCAGGAAGCATGTAATTTTGAGACGAATTTTTTCCGAAACCATGACAAAAATTATAGAGACCAAACATATTTCCAAACGCTACGTGATGGGAGAAGAGGTAATCGACGCGTTAAAAGACGTCAGCATCTCTGTCAATAAAGGGGAATATGTGGCCTTCATGGGCCCATCTGGTTCCGGAAAATCTACTTTAATGAACATCGTAGGCTGCTTAGACACTCCCACAACCGGCTCTTATGTTCTCAACGGTCAAGACGTTTCCGAAATGTCTGAAAATGAATTGGCTGCCGTGCGTAACAAGGAAATCGGGTTTGTATTCCAAACGTTCAACTTACTGCCTCGACAGTCCGCCCTAGAAAACGTTGCCCTACCACTCATCTATGCTGGATATTCGAAAGCAGAACGAACTAAAATTGCCATGGAAACACTCGCAGGGGTAGGACTCGAAAACCGTGCCCTTCACAAGCCCAATGAGCTTTCTGGTGGTCAAAGACAACGTGTCGCTGTAGCCCGCGCGCTTGTAAACGATCCTTCTATTTTATTGGCTGATGAGCCAACAGGTAACCTAGATACAAAGACATCGTACGAAATCATGGATCTGTTCGATCAATTGCACAAAAAAGGCAATACCATCGTCATGGTTACCCACGAAGACGATATTGCCCAGTATGCCCACCGAATTATTCGTTTACGTGATGGAGTCGTGGAATCTGACATCATCAACAAAAACGTTCGGAAAGTAGAAAAAATCTAGAATTTCACGCGATCCGTTCCATAAGGTGCACGTTGTGAGCGACGCAACCAGGCATTTGCCTCCGCATCGTTCCCAAAGTTTTCCTTGATTGGATCCCAAGTTAATTTACGTGGTATTTTCATCGCCACATGCGTAATTAAACACACAGTACAAGCACGGTGACCAATCTCAATAGGCGAAATTGGCTCTTTACGTGTCTCAATACAATCCAGCCAGTTGCCATGCTGATCGTCTGAATGATATAAATGTATTTCATTCTCGCCAATAACAGAGCTCAAGATCTTTGGATCCGATGCATCTAATGCCTTAGCTCGAACCTTGGATGTTGGATCAGTAGGCGTCGCAGCGTAATCCCCACGCGAAACAAAAATCCACCCCTCTGAACCTTCATAGCGAATCCCATTGGGAAAACCTCCCGAAGTATACATCGTAATACCATTCGCATATTCAGCTTTGGACATAAAATCTCCGTGTACATTCCATAAACCTGATTTAGGAAACTCAGCTACCGCCTCAATTGAAATAGGTCCCGTATATTCGGTATCCATCCCCCAAGCGGCAGAATCAAAATGATGTTGACCCCAACCCGTAATCATACCAGCACCGAATTGCTCCATTCGCAACCAGCCTGGTCGATCATATCCTTTCTGCGGATGAACCGCAATCTCCGTATATGGCATATTCGGCGTAGAACCTAACCACATATCAAAATTAAACCCTTTGGGCACAGGCATGGCAGGTGCAGGTGGTCCCGAAGGGTCCCCTGGTAAACCAACTTTCACCGTATGCAATTTCCCGATACGACCATTTCGTACCAATTCTGCTGCAATCCGAAACTGCGAAGTTGACCGCTGCTGCGTACCCACCTGTAAAATGCGACCCGTTTTCTTAATCACATTGGCTAGTTGGCGCCCCTCATGAATCGTCAATGAAGTAGGTTTCTGCAAATAAATATCTTTACCTGCAATCGCCGCTTCCATGGCAGGCTGTGCATGCCAAAAATCCGGTGTACTAATCATCACCGCGTCAATATCCTTATTCAGCAACATCTCCCGGTAATCATCATACATCTTCACATCGATGTAATTCGATTGACCTGTTTTTTTTGTGTAATACTCTTCAACCAACTGCTTTGTCTCTTCTGTCCGATGACGATCTAAATCGCATACTGCCATGATTCGAGCCTTCTCGTGTTTCCAAGTTCCTGGTAGATCGTGTGTACGAGCGATTCGCCCACAGCCGATTTGACCAATGTTAATTTTATTGCTTGGGGCATCTTTACCTCCCAAAACATGGGCAGGAACGATCGTGGGGAATCCAAGGGTACCTACGGCTCCCAAAGCTATGTTATTGATAAATTTTCTCCTTTTCATGCTTTGATAGATATGTTTGTTGCGTTTTTCTGTGCAATTAATGCAAGTTCAGTTGAGAGAAAACAATGCGCCTGTGTCATCGCAGTTTCCGTGCGATTCAGCACATCATTCACAAGTAATTCGCCATGTGGTAAATTCACATCCTTGCAATCAATATACAGCGTCTCTTTATTGTTCACAATGTATAAATGACTTCCTGTTCCATGCGGCGACGCAATATCCGTATTCTTACGTACTTCAATATAGCCATCCTTTCCTAATATGGTCAAGCGTCCATCTCCCCAGGTATTCAATCCATCGGGCGTAAACCAATCCACTCGGATATATCCAGAACCTTTATTACTGCGCAACATCAAATCGCCAAAATCTTGAAATTTCGGATATTGTGGGTGATGATGATTCGCAATCTGCGAGGCAACCACCTCTCCTTGTGTCGAACCTGTAAAGTGTAAAAATTGATCTACCTGATGTGAAGCGATATCCGTAATGATACCCCCGTAATATTTCGTATCAAAAAACCAATCAGGACGCGAATTCACACTCATACGATGTGGACCCGTACCCAAAGTTTGCATGACCTTCCCTATTTTTCCCTGAGCAACTAGTTGGCTTGCCAACTCCGTCGCCTTATTTTCAAATCTTTCACTGAATGAAATCGAATAAATACGCTTAGTCTCCTTTTGAACCTTTCGAACTTCCGCTAATTGTTCCAAACTGATAATTCCCGGCTTGTCGACCATGTAATCTTTTCCATGCTGCATGACACGAATCCCGAGAGGTGCACGCTCGTTTGGTGTGATGGAGCTGAGTACCAACTTAATTGACGGATCTTCCAAAACTTCCGCTTCACTCTTCACGAGTTTGGCTTGTGGGTACCGTTTGGCAAAATCTTTGATTAAATCGGGCTCTTTGGCATAATATGAAACAAACTCGCCGCCACCACGAATGATGGAATTCGCCATGGAATAAATATGTCCATGATTGATTCCCACGACACCAAAACGCAAACGAGGCGCGATAATTTTTTCGGGACCAGCCTGAACGAATGAAGAGGTAACGTCTTTCACAGATGGCATAAAGGCCAATCCGCTTAATAAACTCGCGTCGTGAAGGAACTTCCGACGGTTCGAGGAACTTGATTTCATTATTGAATAGGTTTAAACTATGTTTAAAAGTCAAACATATCTTAAACATACTGAATATAAAAACACAAAAAAAGCTGCCCATTTCTGAACAGCTTTCTTTTATATAAAAAAATCTCAAACCTATTTTTTCTTCTCTTTAACGCGAGCCGCTTTTCCTTGCTTACCACGCATATAGAATAAACGTGCGCGACGCACTTTACCACGACGCATAACTTCGATTTTATCGATGTTTGGTGATAAGATTGGGAAGATACGCTCAACACCAATACCATTTGAAATTTTACGTACTGTGAAAGACTCACCAGCACCTGAATTTTTACGTTGGATTACCAATCCTTGGAATACCTGGATACGCTCCTTGTTACCCTCACGGATCTTAACGTGTACGTTTACTGTGTCTCCAGCAGCAAATTCTGGATGCTCTGCACGACGCGTTGCATTCTCAGCTTCTACAAATTTAATTAAATCACTCATCTGACTTTTTATTTTGTGTAATATCAGCACTTAGCGGTCACTTCGTACATAAAATTGCTGATTGGGTTGCAAAGATAGAAAAAATATTTCTTTCTAAAAACAATCCATTACTTTTTCCCCTTGATCGATTGCACAAAGCCAACGATCTCTGTATGAAGATCTGTAGCTTGCCCCAACAGCTTTACAAAAGCACTACCAATAATCGCTCCTGCCGCCGATTCTGACGCCTTTAAGAAACTAGCACGATCCGAAATACCAAAGCCGATTAAGCGAGGATTTTTCAAATTCATGCTATTGATTCGCTCGAAATAAGCCTCCTGATCTCCAGAAATACCCGATTTAGCACCCGTCGTGCTCGCCGACGAAACCATGTAAATGAACCCTTTACTGATCGCATCTACTTGCGCAATGCGCGCATCCGTCGTCTGAGGCGTAATTAAAAAGATATTATACAACCCATATTGTTCGAAAATTGCTTGATATTCCGACTCGTACTCTGCCATGGGCAAATCTGGCAAAATCACCCCATCCACTCCCACTTCAGCACATTTTTTGCAAAATGCCTCCACACCATATTGCAACACCGGATTGATATACCCCATCAGTAGAACGGGAACGGTAATGGTTTGACGCATATGTTGCAATTGCGTAAACAAATGAGCCACCGACATCCCTTGATCCAAGGAAACTTGATTGGATTGCTGAATCGTCTCACCATCTGCAACTGGATCTGAATACGGCATCCCAATCTCAATAATATCAACCCCACCAGCCTGCAACGCATTCAAGACCGTCATGGTATCTCCAAAATTCGGATACCCTGCCGTGGCATACACATTCAAAATAGGCGCCGTCGCCTCCGCAAATAATTTTGTAATCCGATTCATCTTAGTCATTCAATTTTAAGTGCTGCTGGTAGGTAGACAAATCCTTATCTCCCCTGCCCGACAAATTCACGACAATTACCTCATTCGATTTGGCATGTAATTTTTCAAAAACAGCCAGCGCATGGGCTGTCTCCAATGCAGGAATAATGCCCTCCAATACCGAACATTCAACCGCTGCCTCCAATGCCTCCGCATCCGTAATGCCAAAAAACGTAGCACGTCCCGTGGTAGATAAATTCGCATGCATCGGGCCAATGCCCGGGTAATCCAAACCAGCAGAAATTGAATAAGGCTCAATTACCTGACCGTCCTCCGTTTGCATCAACAAACTCTTACTGCCATGTAAAACCCCCGGCTTGCCCAAAAACGTTGTTGCCGCCGAATGCCCTGTCCCCACACCTTGACCTGCTGCCTCCGCTGCAATTAATTGTGTACGCGGCTCATCCAAGAAATGGTAAAAGGCACCCGCCGCATTCGAACCGCCACCTACACAGGCAATCACATAATCAGGATAATCGCGTCCCTCTTTTTCACGTAATTGATTCCGAATTTCCTCCGAAATCACCGACTGGAATCGGGCGACCATATCTGGATATGGATGAGGCCCAACCACCGAACCAATGATGTAATGTGTATCCACCGGGTTATTAATCCAGTGACGCATCGCTTCATTTGTTGCATCTTTCAGTGTTTTTGAACCCGATTGCGCAGCCACGACCTTCGCCCCAAGCATGCGCATTCGTGCTACATTAGGTGCTTGACGCTCAATATCAATGGCTCCCATGTAGACAATACATTCCATGCCCATCAAAGCACAAACTGTCGCTGTAGCTACACCATGCTGCCCCGCTCCCGTCTCCGCCACAATCTTATTTTTTCCCAATCGCTTTGCCACCAAAATTTGACCAACCGTATTGTTCACTTTGTGAGCTCCCGTATGGCACAAATCTTCCCGCTTAAGGTAGATGTTTGTGTTGTACTTCGCTGACAACCTTTCCGCCTTAAACAAGGGGGTCGGTCGGCCTACAAAATCCCGCAACAAATCCTGAAATTCTTGTTGGAAAGCAGGCTCCGCCATAATATCTAAATAGCGGCTGCGCAACTCTTCCACATTCGGGTACAACATCTCTGGGATAAAGGCTCCGCCAAAATCCCCGTAATACCCGCGCTCATCTACTTGAAAAGACATGCTCATAATTTTTTCTTTATTTCCTTCACCTTAGCCAAGTCCTTAATTCCAGGACTCAACTCTAATTTACTATTAAAATCCAAGGCAAAAAGCCCTGGCAATTTTATCGCTTCCGTAATACTTTTCGAATCCAATCCGCCAGCTAAAAAATAAGGAATTTCGCGTGTGTAGGCCGCTAAGATAGACCAATCAAATCGCTCTCCTGTTCCGCCAACCTGCGTGCCTTTCTTCGTATCAAACAAATAATAATCGGGCTCTAATTCTAGCCCAGCAACATCCTGCTCTGTGGCAACACTAACAGCTTTAATGACCTCCAAACCCGCGTTACGCAACACATCTATTTCATCCTGATCTTCCTCCCCGTGCAATTGAACAACCTGGAAACCGGCTTTTTTAGACAAGCGTATGATGGTTTCTGAAGATTCATTTACAAACACACCCACAGCCTTGGTGCTGGCAGGTAATGTTGGTATCACAAAGTCATCCCCCACAAACCGTGGAGATTTTTCAACCCAAATAAAACCCATGTAATCTGGTTCGCAAGCTGCTACTGCCTCGATATTTGCTAAATCCCGCATGCCGCAAACCTTCCATTTCATGACTATTGTTTTAAGAAATCTGTTAATGCTTGGCCCGGATTGGTTGTTTTCATAAAGCTTTCACCGATTAAAAATCCGCGGTAACCATATCCTTTTAATTCAGCTATAATCTCCGGTCCCGAAATACAACTCTCCGAAACTTTCACAAATTGCGCCGGAATTTTATCAGCAAGCACTTTGGATGCCTCCACATTTTGCTCTGAAAAATTCTTCAAATTTCGGTTATTAACCCCAACCACAGAGATAAAATCTCCTAAAGACCGATCCAATTCCTCCTGATCATGTACCTCGAGAAGGGTCTCCATACCTAAGGAACGCGCCAACAAACCTAATGTTTTGATTTCCAATGGGTTTAATGCGGCAGCAATTAATAACACAACATCTGCACCCATCGATTTCGCCTCGATGATTTGGTATTCATCCACCATAAAGTCCTTCCGCAAAATTGGCGTATTGGGATTCGTCCGCCTTGCTAAATCAAAGTCGGCATAAGTTCCCCCAAAATACGGGGTATCTGTCAGCACCGATAAGCATGCCGCTCCCGCGGCTACATAGCCGCGCGTAACTTCATCAACCCCCATGGAATCATTGATGATGCCTTTTGAAGGAGATTTGCGTTTAAACTCTGCGATGATACCCGAAGATGCTGGCTGGACCAACGACATCGCCAACGAATGACAAGATCGCGCAAAATACCCCTGCTTTTCTAAGGAAGCTACGGAAACACGGGCTTTGGCTGCGGCGACTTCCTCGCGTTTGGTGGCAATAATTTGGTCTAAAATACTCATCGTTTCTTTGATAGAGACGCGATAAATCGCGTGTTAATCCATTATAAATTTCTTGAATACCTGAAATGCTTTCCCACTTTCTAAAGACTCCTTGGCCATTAAGAAGCCATCTGAGAATGTAGTCGCTTTTTCAGCTACCCAGAGTGCAGCCCCCGCATTCGCAAGTACAGCATTTGTTTGCGCTGCCGTACCTTCCCGCTGCAAAATCTTGTACAGCATATTGGCAGATTCTTCTACATTCGCACCGCCAAACAACTCCGATTGCTGCACATAATCACAACCCAGATCAGCAGGTGAATAAATTTGTGGGCCTGCGGCAGTTTCTAATCGAAAATTTGAGGTCAACGAAATTTCATCATATCCATCTTCGGCAAAAACTATTCCATATTTCTTACTGGAATCCTTGAAAAAGCCTGCATACAAATCAAATACTTCAGGCGAATAAACACCTGTCAATTGCTTCGTAACGGTCGCCGGATTTAACAAAGGCCCTAGCAAATTAAAGAATGTCTTCATACCCAATTCTTTGCGAATAGGGCCTACAAATCGCATCGCGGGATGGAATAATGGAGCATGTAAAAAACACATCCCCGATGTCTCCATTTTACGTCTTAATGCTTTCGGATCATTAGTGAATTTCAATCCCAAAAACTCAAGCACAGTTGATGAGCCTACCGAAGAAGAAACCCCATGATTGCCGTGCTTCGCGATTTTTTGGCCTGCGCCTACAATAATAAAGGAAGATGTGGTGCTGATATTAAAGGTATCTTTCCCGTCTCCGCCAGTTCCACAAACATCCATGGCATCGAACTCCGACAAATCAATTGTCACCGCCAAGTCCAACATGGCGGAAACAAATCCTTTCAACTCGTGTACTTGAATTGGATGATACCAATAGGAAGCTAAAAATGCGGAAATTTGACTTGGATTAACTCCGCCATTGCCAATTTCCAGCATCACCTCACGCGCCTCTTGTTCCGATAACGCCTCTCCACTTACTCTTCTTTCTAGAACCTTTTTCATATTTATTTTAACCAATTTTTAATCATTTGTAATCCATGTTGCGTCAAATACGCTTCCGGATGAAATTGAACTCCACGCACATCGTATTGCTGGTGCGCCTCCGCCAGCACATATCCCTTGTCATCTTGGGCCGTAATCTTCAAATCACGTGGCATTGAACTTGGAATAACAGTCCATGAATGGTACCGACACACCTCAAAACGTGTAGGAATATCCAAAAACATACGTTCTGTAGGATCGAGCACCTGGCATTCTGTAGTGACACCATGCAATACATCGCCCATATTTTGAAGTTCAGAACCAAAAGCCTCCGCAATTGCCTGATGCCCTAAGCAAACCCCCAAAATCTTTTTGGTTGACTTATATTCCTTCAACAAGTCCATCATGATTCCCGCTTCTGAAGGAATCCCTGGACCTGGAGAAAGCAGTATTTGGTCGTAATTGCCCACTTCCTCTAACGTAATTTTATCATTGCGAAACACATCAACATGTGCCCCTAGTTCCTTTAACAAGTATACCAAATTGTACACGAAGGAATCATAATTATCAAGTACCAAAACGTTCTTCATGTCTTCTTAAACTAAGTTCTCTGCAACTTCCAATGCCCGACGCAAAGCTGCTAATTTATTGTGTATCTCCTGCATTTCACTGGCAACGACTGACTTGGCAACGACGCCCATGCCTGCCTGAAAATATAGCGTATTCCCTTTACTTAGGAAGGTACGGATAGCGATGGCATGGTTGAAATTACCTTGGAAATCCATAAACCCGATTGCCCCGCCGTAAATGGCACGGTTTGTCGGCTCCAAGCGGTTTATAATCGTCATGGCATTGTGCTTGGGTGCGCCACTCAAGGTTCCAGCGGGAAAGGTATCCGCGACTAATTGCAAAGGATTTACTCCTTTTTGCAAACGGCCAGTTACCTTAGAAACTAAGTGAATGACATGGGAAAAGAATTGCACTTCTTTAAATGTCTCTACTTTGACTTGATCCGCACTGCGGCTTAAATCATTGCGAGCCAAATCAACCAACATCACATGCTCAGCTGTTTCTTTGGGATCAGCTAAAAGTTCTTGGGCTAATTCCGCATCACGCGCATCATCCCCAGATCGCCTAAAGGTTCCGGCGATTGGATGAATTTCTGCAACATCGCCTTCAATTTTAATTTGCTTTTCGGGCGAAGCACCTAAAATCCGATACTGTTCATAATCGAAATAAAATAAATAAGGAGATGGATTCACGGAACGAAGCGCCCGATATACCTGAAAATCATCCCCTTTAAATCCTTGTGCAAAACGACGCGAAGGAACAATTTGGAATACATCTCCGCGTAAACAATGTTTGATACATGTCTCCACAATTTCTTTCACCTGTGGATCTGTCAAATTGCTTGTTTCTTCCCCCACTAATTCGAAGCGCTCGGAATCATAATGGGGCATGTTCAACAAATACGTAATCGTCTCAAAAGTAGGCTCCGTTCCATCATAACTATGAGCATAAAGCGACATTTGATTGTTGAAGTGATTTACGGCAACCACATACCGGTATACGAAATACCGGATGGAAGGAATTTCAGTTTCTGAATTTTTTCCTTGAATTTCAATATCCTCAAAATAGGTCACCGCGTCGTAAGAAATATGACCAAAAAGCCCATTTGCCATAGGTGAATCCCCTTTTTCCTTTTGGAAACCAAAACGATCTGCAAAAGCTTTCAGGGCTTGAATGGCGTCTTGACGTTTTTCCAACGAAAACTTTTCGATTGATCCATCGGGAAATTTTTGGGTAACAATCGAATCCGTTAATTCAAAAGATGCGATTGGATCGAAAGCGATATGCGAAAATCCGTGCTCCCGGCCGTGGTAATCAGCTGATTCCAGGATGACCGAATTCTTGAAGTTTTTACGAATCTTCATAAAAATGCCGATTGGCGTGAGGGTGTCAGCCAATAGGGTTTTTCGTGCAGTTCGTATTTGTATTGTAGACATGTTTTCCAGGGACAAAATTAAAAAAAGGCTTACTGAGAACAGCAAGCCTTTCGTAAACATATCATGTACACACAGCAAAACTGTTCAAGGAATTATTAGCCTTGCCACCAGTTTTTGTTGTATGCTGCTTTTTTCATTTTTGTGTTTATTTGATGCAAATGTAAAATGAAATCTCTTAAATCAAAATTTTAGCCTATTAAATCCCACAAATTTCCATATAAATCCTCGAATACAAGCACTTTACCGTATTCTTCAACGACCGGACCGCGGACGATTTTGATCTGATGTTTCCGTAAATTTTCATGATCTTTTTCAAAATCATCCGTATGTAAAAACAAGAAAACACGACCCCCTGTTTGATTCCCAATGCGAGAGCGCTGTTCATCGGTGGCGGCTTTGGCCAACAGTAACTGACAAGACCCCTCACCTGATGGCTGCACCAAAACCCAGCGTTTAACATCACTTAAGCGCGTATCTTCCACCAAGGTAAAACCGAGTTTTTCGGTATACCAAGCGATAGCTTCGTCGTAATCGGCTACTACGAGCGCAATGTGCATGAGTTGGTTCATAGTCCTAAGCCTAGAGGAGTTTAGTTTATGTATTAGTTTTCGTCGCGGCCAACGAAGTTGAAGGGACTGATTAATTTCAATTCGGCTTTAATGGCATCCGAAACAGCTAATCCATCAATAAACTGATGGAAGACCGCCTGATCAATTTTACCATGGTGACGCGTCAAATCTTTCAATGCCTCATATGGTTTCGGGAATGCTTCACGACGCAGTACAGTTTGAATCGCCTCCGCAATGACCACCCAATTATCCTCCAAGTCTTGTTGGATTTTACTATTATTCAACTCCAATTTCCCTAAGCCGCGTTGCAATGAATTCAAAGAAATCACGACATGTGCTAACGGCGTTCCCACATTACGAAGCACCGTTGAATCTGTTAAATCGCGTTGCAAACGTGAAATAGGCAATTTGGCTGATAGAAATTCAAAGAAGGCATTTGCCATCGCAAGATTTCCCTCCGCATTTTCAAAGTCGATTGGATTTACTTTATGTGGCATTGCTGACGAACCAATTTCCCCAGCTTTAATTTTTTGTTTAAAGTAGCCCATTGAAATGTATTGCCAAATATCTCGCGACAAGTCGATAAGAATGGTATCCAAGCGCTTCAATCCATCAAAATACGCTGCCAAATTATCGTAGTGCTCAATTTGCGTGGTGTATTTTGACCGGGTGATCCCTAAATTGGCATGCAATTTAGCGGCAAAATCAGGCCAATTGATCGCAGGAAAAGAAACCTGGTGCGCGTTAAAATTACCCGTAGCCCCACCAAATTTACCCGTAAATGGAACCTGTGCTAATAGGTCCAGTTGGCGATTCAATCGCTCAACAAAAACTTTTATTTCCTTGCCTAGGCGGGTTGGAGATGCGGGTTGGCCATGGGTATGGGCCAACA
>JACCDM011083975.1_pt1 | contig 13045 bp, 11 predicted proteins | sample 7445851 | NCBI WGS metagenome assembly JACCDM01 (sample SAMN15323438, study PRJNA562643) | freshwater metagenome | isolation source: river surface water | place: USA:Blue River Watershed | collected 2017-08-16
GAACGGTCATCGCAAGCGACATACCGTTTGAGGTACTAGCAAGACTCTGCTTGCTGAGGAGTGTGTCGTGTGTTGCCATTATGCTTTTGTCCTTACTTCGTAACCGTAACTTTGCATGATTTCGCGAATGCGCTTTTGGTGCCCGTCAACCTCATCGAACGGACTGGTCCAATCGTTCCAGTGGAAACCTTCGTACTCGCTTGAGATTGATCCGGTGTAGCCAGCATCTGCGTAGCACTTCAAGATGTCCACCAGTGGAGTAGTCGGCTCATCGCCGTCTACCATTCCGAAGAACTTGCCGTGCGTGTGCCAAACCAGGTGCATGATGTCTGCCCACTCGCTTGGATCTGCGTGTCCAAAAAGTCCACAGTGGTTGATTGCGTAGTCGATAGCGGTCTCACCGAAACCGTACTTGCCAGCAATTCCCGCAACCTGGCCCATGCGCATACCCTGGGTGCGGCCATCCTTTGGCGCTCCTTCGGCATGGTGCTGCTGCCAAACTTCCTGCAGCTCAGTGATCATTTCCTCTGGAACACCGGTCTTGCGGTACTTCTCAATTAGTGAAGGTGGCATACCAACCGTGGTTGCGCCAAAGTCGGGAACGAAGCCTAGGTATCCGGAGTTCAACTTTTCGTAAAGCTCCTGGTGTGCCTTCATCTCCGGGTGGCGAGGTGAGTGGTGTGAGTGAACCTCGATACCAAGTTTGACGTTGTACTTCTCAGCAGTAGGAAGCAACTTCTCCATCACTGCAGGTGTCATCGAAATCTGGCAGCGAGCAACTGGGAAGCCGAGCTTCGAAGCTAGGCGAATCTGTGCAGCCATGTACTCGATCATTTCGTCTTCGGTAAGCAAACGATCGCGGCGAAGCCCGAGGTCTGCGTTCACTGCAAGTGAAGTTGGAATGAACCCCAGCTCTGCAACTAGATCCTTGAACTTGCCGATGAATTCATCGCCAGGGTTTGGAAAGTTGCGAATGCTTTGAAAACCGATTACCTCGAGACCTGGTCCTTGGCCTCGGCGAGCAACCTCTCGCATAAGTTCTTCAAGCGTGTATTGACGCTGGTGGAACACGCGAGTGTATGAATAAAGTGTGGCTCCCTGAAGGTGGCCCTTTTTGAGTTCTGACATTACGCAGCCTGTCCAATCTTCATAGTGGTGCGGAAACCTTCGTGAACCAAAAGTGTTCCAGCACCCGCATCGATGTACGGAATGTAAATACCAAGGCCAACGTGAATCTTGTGTTCCGCATTCAAATCCAAGCTGGCAACTTGCTCATCGGTGAGAGTGCCAGAAAGTGTCGCGGTATCGGTAACAAACCACCAATCTTGGTACAGCGGTGGAAGTTCGACTTCGCGATAGTTGTGGCCATTGATTAGCCAATGAGTGCTCTCCTTGTCGATTGCCATGCCATCGATGTCGAGCACGAGATCGCAAACCGAAGACAGCGGCAAAGCGCGATACCAAGGCATTCGCACACCCACTGACAGGGTGTTTCCATCGAGACGGAGTGAATCCTTCTCGATAATGAGGTCTCGCATCATTTTGATACTCCTTCGTTTACTGCCCTAGCGGCCTTTACAGCAAAGGCCACCGAGGTTGGTGTTGGATTGCCGGCTGTTTCAGATGGAATTACTCCGTTGCCACCGACGTAGAGGTTTTCGAAACCCCAAACTCTTGAATCTTCATCGCACACCGAAGTGCCGTCGTTGCTGGTGCCCATGCGCACGGTACCTAGGTAGTGCAATGAACTACCTGGCGGCATGGTGATTGCACCATTGCCTAGCGGAGTACCGATGGTTTCTAGAACCCCAGTTAGTAGCGCCTTAGCTTCTGCAAAGCGACGGTTGTCTTCGTCATTCCATTTGTAGAACAACTTAGGCTTTGGCATTCCACACCAGTCGGTTTCTGTCTCAGAAAACTCAACACGATCATCAGCGGTGATTTGCTTTGGCACAAACAAACCAACTCCGACGTAAGCACCCGGACGCGGTTCCTTGATGTGCGATAGTGGCACTGGCGAAGAATCCATTTGCATGACTTGCGCGTGCACCGGGAAAGTTTCGCGGTCGTAAGGAATCCAGCTGACGCCACTGTAACTGGTCAAACTTCCGTACTTCTCGACAACCTGCGAATCAGCGTGAACATCCTCTGGCAACTCGGCTAGACCCAATACTTGACCGTGATCGTTTAGGTAACGTCCTAGAGCCTGCGGACGAATTCCTGACTTGAACAAAAGTTGCGGAGTACGAATCGAATCGGCTGCAACAAAAACGGCGTCCGCGAATACTTCCGAAGTTTCACCGGTTTTCATGTCCTTGATAACAACACCAGAAACTTTGTGGCCATCGTGAATTAACTCGATAACCATGGTTTCCGAAATCAAGTGAAAACGAGGTGAATCGAGAATGTCTTCGATGATTACATCGGTGCCTGTCCACCAAACTTTCTTATCGCGAATTTCGACCGCGAGTGGCATTGGCTGAACAAAGCGATCTGCATTGCGACCAACGTTGTACTTTGCACCAAGAATGTCCCTAAGTTGCTTTCCGAGCGGATAGTGCTCAAAAGCGGTCTGTGTAACATGTAGCAAACGCCAAGCATCGTCTAAGTCACGCTCGTATTCGGCGCGATCCACAAACTCCGGAATCTCTCCCTCGCCAAAACGAGGGCAGGCGCAAGTCCAGTGCGCACCCATGCCTCCGACGTTGGTAGACATTGCCGCTGCAGGCATCTGGGAATCTTCGACCCCATCTTCAACTAGGTAAGTGCCCGGACGAGCAGTAACCACGCCGGTGTGCATCTGCCTAGCATCGTGAGCGGTGTGCGCCTTAGGCCCCTGGCTCGCCTGCTGGGCAGCAAGCATTTCGGCTTCACTGTTTAGGCTTCGAACGTGGGTGCCAAGTGGATGAGTGGCTGCTGGGCCAACTTCAAACATGGTGATATCGACTTCAGAATTTAATTCGTGAAGCTTCTTGGCAAATGATGATCCAATCGGGCCGGATCCGACCACGATTACTTTTCGCATAATTACTCCTTGCGAATTTTTGCAACATCGACCCAGGCCTCAGTTTTCACTGACTGCATTACTGCGTCGATAATTTGTGCAGCTCGGTGCCCGTCGTCGAAAGTCGCCATGACTTCAGATTTCGCACCGCCCTGAACGCCGTGATATGCATCCACGACGAAATCATTGAAACAAGTTTGGTAACCCTGAGGGTGACCAGCTGGAACCGCAGTTGGACGAACTGCTATTGCAGAGTTCTTACTTGGGTCGCGCTTAACAATCTTGTTGTCGCCAAGGCCACCAATCCAGCCAGTTTCAGGAGCCTGCTGATCGAATGAGTATGACTCCTCGGTTCCGTCGAACGAGAACCACAAACGGTTTGAATAACCTGCGCTGCACTGACTAATTACTGCAGATCCCATTGCACCCTGATCGGTTTCGAATGAAACCACAACACCGTCTTCGGTGTCCATCTTGTGCACGTAAGACATGTTCGCGTTCAAACGAGTAACCCGGTGACCAGTTACAAACTCCATGAGATCGAACCAGTGCACACCGATGTCGCCAAAGGCGCGAGTTGCACCACCGGCAGAGGCGTTGCTGCGCCAGTTGGTAGTCATGCTTTCGGCAAGCCAATCTTGTAAGTAGGTTCCGTGCAGCAACCAAAGTTTGTTGGTTGGGTGGTTGCGCAAACGCTCACGCAATTCCAAAACCATGGCGTGATAGCGGTACACAAATGGCATCGCTGTAACAGTTACATCGTTTTTCAATGCCAAGAGCTGATCTGCCTCGCCAAGGTTCATTGCTAAAGGCTTCTCAACAATCACATTGATCCCGCGCTCAATTGCAGCCCTAGCCTGAGGTAGGTGCAGGTTGTTTGGGGTGCAGATGTGGATGATGTCTGGCTCTGCATCAAGCAGTGCTTCAAAGCTTGCAAAGCCCTTGGCGCCGCGGTATCCAGCAGCGATCTCGTCGGCCTTTGCCTGAGAGCTACCGGCGAAACCGATCAAATCTGCTCCGGTTAGCACTGACGCATTGGCGTGCACATGCCCCATGAATCCTGTGCCTACGATAGCTGCTTTCATCTTTGAAAACCGATCCTTACTTACTAACTCTTGATTCCGCCGGCAAAGCCCTGGATGAACTTCTTTTGGAATATCAGATACAGCACAGTCATTGGCAACATGGCGATAATCAAAATTGCAAATACCTGGTTCCATGAGGTCACGATTCCACCGACAAAGTTATAGAGCACTAGTCCCAGTGTTTGAGTATCAGAACCTGCCAAGAAGATAAGCGGAGTAAAGAAGTCGTTCCAAACAATAATTCCAGTCATAATGGCAACGGTGCCGGTGACTGGTGATAGCAATGGGAACACAATTCGCGTGAAGGTTCTAAACCTTGAGGAACCATCGATATAAGCGGCTTCCTCGTACTCAATTGGCAAGGTTCGAATAAATCCGGTGTAAAGCAAAATCGAAAGAGGTAGCAGCATACCCATGTAGATAATTCCCATGCCCCACGAAGACCCAAGCAGGCCAAGCGTTTTTGCTCCTATGTAGAGTGGCACTAAACCCAACTGTGCTGGCACAACAATTGCGGTGAGTACCGCGAAATAGGCACCTTTGCTTAGCCTGTTCATTCTTCGCGCGAGCACGTAAGAGGTTATCGAGCCAAAAAAGATCAGACCTGAGACAGCAATGGTAGTGATGATCGCGCTGGTCACTAAACCACCAAGCAAACCAGGACCTTGTGGGCCGGTAATTACTGTGACAAATGAATCCATGGTTGGTCTTTGCACCGGCACATATCCTGGAACGCCAAAGACTTCGTCGTCACCCTTTAGCGCCACATTCACGAGTAAATAAAGAGGTGAAAGAACGATTAGCGCATAGATCCACACCGCTATTTCGCGAAGGAAAGTCCATTTTGTGTATCTGAACATTATTTTTTTGCTCCTGAGCGATCACGAGTTAGGTAAGTCTGCAACAATGCCATCAACAAAATAACAACCGTGAATACCAGCGAGATGGACGAACCGTATCCATATTCCATGTAGACGAATGTCTTGTTGTAAATGATTGTGGATAGAGTATCGGTGGCTCCGAATGGGCCGCCTCCGGTCATCGCTATAACCTGGTCAAAAATCTTCATGCCTTGAATTAGGGCTAGTGTGGTTGACACTGCGATAGCTGGCTGAATCATTGGAATTGTCACAGATGTGAATCGACGCCAAACTCCCGCACCATCAATGGCCGCGGCTTCTTCAAGCTCTTGAGGCACTGTGGCTAGCCCAGCCAAGTAAATTACCATTGCAAAACCAATGTTTTGCCAGACAACCACTAACAGGATTACCCATATTGACCAAGTGGTGTCAGCTAGCCAAGTTTTCTGAAACTCTCCCAAACCCACAGATGCTAGGAAGGTGTTGATTGGCCCTTCAATATAAAAGATAAATCTAAAAATGTATGAAACTGCAATTGTGCTCAGGATAACCGGGAGAAATAGCAGCGTGCGAAGTAAGTAGCGAGTCTTTAGGCCACGGTTTAGGGCGAGTGCCAACATCAAACCAATCACGTTGGACAGCACAAATGACAAGATTGCCAAAAAGAAAGTGTTATAGATGGCGCCAGAGACTTCTTCGTCTTCAAAAATCTTTGTGTAGTTTTCGAGGCCGATCCAATTAAATTCACCGATGCCTTCGTAATCGGTGAAAGAGTACATAAATCCAACGCCAGTGGCGACGTAGTGAATTGAAAGAATTGCGGCTAACGCGGGTAGCGACCACCACCAATAGCCATGGTGAACTAGTTTCTTTACTTTGTTAGGACGAGGCCCGGGCTCACGCCCGGGCCTCTCCTTTACTGCAATTGCCATTGAATTTACTTAGCTATTCCTTGACTTGATTACCAGGCCGAGTCCATTGACTTTAGAACCTTGGCAATAGTGGTCTGACCAGTCATTACACCGATAGTTCCGGCAGCCATCTTGCTGGTTACAGCTGGGCCGTTAAACAGGGTGTAAGGAATCGGGTAAGTCTTGTTGGACTTAAGGAATGGAACCATCATCTTGTAGTTCTCAGGGTAAGTAGCCGCTGCCTTGTAAGGCAAGCTGCCTGAGGTGTCGGTGTATGCTTTCTGACCAGCTGTGCTTGCGGCGAAGTTGATGAATACCTTCACAGCAGCAGCGTTCTTGGTCTTGGCATTAGCTGCCCACGCGTAGTCCGAAGAAACCGGAATTCGAGTGTCAGCAGCTGTGTCACCTGGAATGTAAGCAGTAACGACATCCTGACCCTTTAGTGGTGGAACGAAGTTACGGAATACGTGTGAAGTTCCACCTGGTACGAATACCGCGTATGACTTCTTTCCGAAGAAGCGAGTGTCAATTGCGTCACCAAAACCGCCGGCCTCAAAGCCCTTCTGGAAACATCCAGCCTGGTTCATTGAGATCATGCGCTCGTAGTTCTTGCGCCATCCGGTGCTGTTGGTGAAGTTCATCTTGCCAGCAGCCTTTTTCAAGGTGTCTGCATAGGTGTACTGACCAAGAGCTGCGTTGATTAGGTTTTGGTTTGGAGTCATTCCGCCGGCGAATCCGAAGAAGGTTTTACCCTTTGACACTGCAGTCTTGCACTGGGTAAGTAACTCGGCAAAGGTCTTAGGCCAGGTTAGGCCGTCATCCTTCATCACGCTCAGGTTTGCTACTACCACGCCAACGCTCTTGTCCACTGGCAAAGCATAGGTCTTGCCACCGTACGAGAAGTTTGCACGCTCTAGCGGTGCTGCGAAGTCCTTCGCAGCGGTGTTTCCTAGGTCTAGTAGGTACTTTGCGCGTGCGAGCTTCTGCACGCCATCGATTTCACCAGCTCCACCAGCAACCTTGAATACGTCAGGTGCGTTGTTTGCCTGAAGCGCAGTCAAAAGTGTCTGCTGGTAGGTTCCAGTAACACCAACTTCTTTGTATTCAACGTTGTACTGAGGGTACTTCTTTTTGAATTCGTCAACGACGTTGGTCCAAGCGCTCTTGCCCTGCTGAGCATTCACACCCCAAATTGTGATTGTGGTAGCTGCGTTAGCAACTCCACCTAATGCGACCACTGACGATGCAGCAAGCGCGGTAGCCGCAAAAGCAGCTACGAGTTTTCCGCTACGTTTCTTCATCACGGATTCCCTTTCATGACTTCTTTGTCGAGCTACGGGTGTAGATCTAAATTGACTTTACTTCCGCAGTAATGACCTTCGGCCCACCGTAACCTTTTCGTTACCAGAGGTCAGCCAATAGTGACTATTTGCTTTATTTGGCTTTCAAAGCAACCTTTGGCATGGACACCGCAAGTATCAGGATTATCAAATAAACCACAGCTGAATTCAGGAAAATTGGCTGGAAGGCATCCAGGTATGCTTCCTGTACCTGCTGCTTGAGCGGTTGGGCTAGAGCAGTTACGTCACTTGGTTGCAGCGACACTCCTTGGAGGTTTTCCGGCAGTGGCAATTTGGCCAATGCGCTGCTCACGCCGAAACCAAATAGTCCACCTGCGAACGTGGCTACCACACTGCTAGCCATGTCTCTAGAAACAATTACGGTAGAGGTCACCGACCCTAGAAACTTGGATTCACTGAATGCTTGGGAAAGCGTGACGGTGAACTGGCCGTAAAAGCCCACCCCAAGCCCCGCCAGAGCAAGACCGACAACTTCGACCCAAACCCCAAATGGTTTGAGAAGCAAGTAGATGCCGATCATTGCGAATAACGCAATAGAGATTCCTAGAACGTAAAAGTGACGGTAGTGCCCGTGTTTGCTCAATCTACGACTACTGAATATATTCGCAAACAGCACACCTGCCACGAGCGGCACCAGTGAAATGCCCGCGAGCCAGGCTGGTATTTCGTAGGCCATTTGAAGCAGTGTCGGGATATAGCCCGTGAGTGGGAAAAGACTAGCCCCACCAAGTGTTCCGATTACTAATACTGTGATTGCCCCGCGGTTATTGAAGGCTCTGAAAGGAATGAGCGGGCGATCCGACTTTAGGGTGCGCCACACGAAAGCGATAATTGCCAAAACTGCAAATGATGCCAGTAGCAGCGTCATGGTCATGTCGCCATTGAATCCCTCTGAAATTGCGTGTAGTGCAAATACCAAGCTTACGCTCGCAAAAATAAACAATATCAAAGTTGACAAGTCAAAGAGTTTGCCTTCTCTCAGTTTCTCTTGCTTTGGAATGGCTGGGATCGCGAGCAGAGCTGCAGCTATCCCCAGTGGAAGATTGATCCAGAAAATCCAACGCCAACCAACTGTGTCAGTAAGTAGTCCTCCAAGAACTGGGCCGGCAACAGAAGCCACAGACCACACCGCTGCTAGGGGGGCAAGGTACTTTGGTCGAGACCTCTCGGGAATCAGGTGAGAAAGAATGGTCACCGGCAGAAGACTCAAACCAGCACCACCGATACCCTGCAGCACGCGAGCAACAGAAAGCATTGTGATGTCGGTTGCAAGGCCACAAAAAATAGAAGCACTCAAAAACAAAGCAGTAGAAAAAATGAACATCTTTGCTGAGCCGAATTTGTCGACCAATCGGCCATAAACCGGCATTGATATTCCAGTAGCGAGAGAGTATGCCGCAATTACCCAGGCTATATTTTCGATTGCGTTGAATTCCGCAACAATCTTTGGCAGTGATGTTGCAACAATAGAAATATCCAGCGCCGAGAGCAGTGCAACAAGAATTAACCCAGAGTAGAGCCGAACGAAATTATCGGGTAGACCTCGTTCGGCTAGCTTGCTAATCGTTTAGCTCCGATACCAACTTGTGAGCTCCGCGCACTGCGATTGCAACGCTGGTAAGCGTTGGGTTTACGCAGTTCGCAGTAGGAATAGTCCCGTTACCGCCAGTGAAAAGATTCTCATAACCCCACACCTTTGAGGTATCGTCGCAGACGCTAGTGCCGTCATCAACTGGGCCAATTCGGTGAGTGCCCATGTAGTGCAGGCTGGTGCCCGGTGCCATAAGGCGGGGCATACCCATGCCAGGCACAAACGCACCGAGCGCATCTGCTGCGCGGTGCATGAAAACCTTCACATCTTCCATTTCCTTGATCTCACGCTCGGTGAGCTCGTATTCAATGGTCATATTCGGGAAACCGCGGTAATCGAGCTCGTTGTCGTCGAAAGTAACTGCATCTTCGTAGCGAGGGAACTTACGGCCTCCCCAGCCTGCCATTGCAAACCCGTACTTATGATCCTTTAGTGGACTGTCATCTGGCAGCGGAAACGGCGGCTTGGTCACGTACATAATCTGTGCAGAGTATGGGTGTGACGGTTCGATAAACGGAACACGAGTAACACCAGAGACGGGGTCACCAGGGCTCAACTTTGCCAATTCTTTTTCGGCAACGTAATCCTCTTCGCTTGCATACTTCTTGAGCTTCTCTCCATCGAGAGCAATCGCACTGAAGCAAACCGGGTGTTCGGTTAGGTAGTGGCCTAATGCCTTTGGTCGAACACCAGAAGCCCAAAGAAGTTGAGGAGTACGAACAGCGTCAGCAGCAATTACAACTTTGTCTGCAAGTAACTCTGATTGCTCACCAGTTACTGCATCTTCCATCAATACGCCGATTGCTTTTTTACCTTCGAACAAAATCTTGCGAGCCATCGTCAAAGACTTTAGTGTGAATCGCTCTGCAAGCGGATTGCCCTTTTCAATTAGTGGTCCGAAAACGAAATCAGTGCCACCCCAGATCATTGTTCCGTTTGGTTGTTCTTCTGCAGATACTGGCAAAAAGTATGGGTGCACTGTCTCTGTCGAAATGTCCTTAAACTCTTCGGTGAGTGCCGCGCGAATAGCTGCACCAATTGGAGATTTCTTGAAAGGTGTCTTATTGGCGCGAAGTAAAACTTCAGCTCGAGAAATCGACTGCTCCCAATCTTCGTCAGAAATGAAGTCAATTTTTTCGCTGAATTCTGGTCGAGGAACTGCACAAGTCCAGTGCGCACCCTGACCACCAACATTGGTTGCGATTGATGCCATAGGGAATGACTTGGCGTGACCACTGCCTGGTCCGCCGAAGTCAACAAGGTGAGTTCCCTGACGAGCAGTCAGCGTGCCTTCCTGCAAGTATGGAAGTCCGAGTTTGGCACGAGTAGCCTCGTCTGCCTGAGGTCCCTGTGACATTGCGCGAGCCTTGGCTCGCTTCTCGTCATCGTGAATGTTCTTCACCGAAGCGCCTGGAATCTCGGTCAGTTGTGGTCCAAGCTCAAGCATGGTTACAGTCGCGGTTGGGTGAGCCTCGAGGATCTCGCGGGCATAGGTGGCGCCAATCGGGCCACTGCCAACGACAACTACGTGTGGTGCCTTGGTCATGTACTTCTTTTCCTTTACTAACTATCCGAGCGACAAGATGTACTGGATAGCCTCAGTGGTGTCTTTTGAAGGGTAGAACTCGAGCCCAATCGGGCCGGTGTATCCCATTGCATCTACTGCAGGGATGATGGTCTTCCAATCGATGTCACCGGTGCCGGGCTCGTGACGACCGTTGGTGTCAGCCAACTGCACATAGCCAATCTGGTTCTTGTAGTTCTTCAAGATCCAAAGCACATCTTCGTGCTCCATCGATGAGTGGTAGATGTCGTAGAGAATCTTGAAGTTGTCAGATGAAACCTTGTCAGCGATGTATACAGCTTCTGAGGTTCGATCTAGCAATGCTCCCGGGTGATCGTGGCGAGTGTTGATCGGCTCAAGCACCAACTCAATGCCTTCAGGTTTTGCAATCTTGTCGGCTTCGATGAATGCCTCAGCCAGTGCGTCGAGCTGCATTGGACGCTTCTTGCCAGGGAATCCCATTCCAGAACCAAGAACGATTCGTGGTGAACCAATGGTCTGCGCAGCTTTGATTGATTCCTTCAATCCATCGAAGAAATCATTCATGTCGACACCAGGCATGTTGAAGCTAAAACGAGGCTCTGCCAAACAAGATGAGAACTCAACACCATTGGCCTTGGCGGCTGCCGCTAGTGAATTGACGTCCTGAAGACTCGTCATCCACATTTCTACATGCTTGAACCCATCGGCAGCGGCCGCTGAAATGCGGTCTTCAAATTTTTCGTGCTGAGTGTATAGCAGTTCGATGTTGGCTGAGAATTTGGCCATAGTGGGTGCTCCTGTATTTACCGGTGCCCTACCAAAACGGGAATCAAACTCTTGATTAGTTGGATTCTAGCAATGTGCTAGTTAGTGCTTTGGACAATAGCGGGCATTAGAAATTCTGATTCTCTTGAACTTACGAAAAATTCAAAAACAGGCCACACTCTGACTTAGCCACTCAACGAGGAGACCACATGACCGAAGCCAGACTTGCCGCTCTTGAAGCTGAAATCGCAAAACTCAAGCATGAGAACTTTGTGACTAAATCACGAGGCGATGTTGAAAATGTATTCAGCACTTATCACTACCTGCACAATGCCTTCCAGGATGAAGCTATCAAGCCGATGTGGGCGAAGCGTGGCACTCCTGGCATGCGTGCAATCTACACCAACACCGGTGAATACACCGATTACGACAGCATCATGGAATACCACGACAACCGTCCGGCCCCAAAGGGCAAGTTGATTTTGCACATGTCTAACACCCCGGCAATTGAAGTGGCCGCGGATGGCAAGACCGCAAAAGGTGTTTGGATCATGAACGGTCTTGAATCTGGGCTCACCGAGATGGAGCACGCGGAAAAGATGCCTGAGTACATGTACTCACCGCAAATTGTTGATGGCAAGCGCGTGTGGGCGCACTGGGTTTGGTGCAAGTACGCACTCGACTTCATCTATCAGGATGGCGCTTGGAAGATTCTGACTTTCCGTTGCTACGAAGTTGCTCGCGCTCCATTCGAAGAGAACTGGGTCTCATTCGCCTCAAAGAACGAAGACGCATTCGCTCGTGACATTAAGTACTTTGGTGAAGGTGGCCAGGTGTTCTTTATGCCAGAGCCAAACCAGCCGGTAGTCACCGAGCACTGGCCATACAAGACTCACGAAACTCAGTTGCTATCACCAATGCCGCCAAAGCCACACCAAACTTTCGAAGACACATTCCGTTGATTGTGAAACACTTAGCCATATGACTTTGCCTGCGCTGAAAAAAACTGAAAAAGGCTTCACGTTCGAAATTGATGGACGGCCCACGTTATTGCTGGGTGGTCAAATTCACAACTCCTCTAGCTCGAGTCTTGAGGCAATCGAGAAATCTTTTGCCAAAGCTGCAGCACTCAACTACAACAGTGTGATTTCGCCTATCTCGTGGAATCAATTTGAACCGGTTGAGGGCGAATTCGATTACACGCTTATTTCGCATCAAATACGAGTGGCCGAAAGATATTCACTCAAGCTTGTAATTATTTGGTTCGGCGCCTTTAAGAATGCAAAGTCGACCTACGCCCCAAGTTGGGTGCGCGCCGACACCGAGCGTTTTCCAAGAGCCTTGAATCAACCGGGCGGACAACCATCGACCGCGCCAACGCTCTCCGTGTTCAGTCAAAATCTTCTGAATGCCGACAAGCAAGCCTTCTGCAAACTGATGCAGTTCTTAAAGTCAAAAGACAAAAAGAACACGGTCATCATGTTGCAAATTGAAAACGAAATGGGATTGCTCGGATCCAGTCGCGACTTTAGTGCTGCTGCGGAGGCTGCTTGGCAGAAGTCGGGCTTGCCTGACGACTGGAGCCATAATGAGAAATTTATGGCCGAGGCATTTGCCAAGTATGCAAATGAAATTGCAAAAGCCGGCAAGGCGATAAAGAACATCCCAATGTATGTAAACGCTTGGCTTGGCCCCCAACCTGGTCAAACCGAGGCCGGACACTGGCCAAGCGGTGGTCCAAGTTCACTGGTCTTGGACGAGTGGAAGAAGTACGCCCCTGACATCGATATCCTCTCTCCCGATATCTATGACCTTGCAGCCCTAGAGGTAATGGACCAGTACCACCGGCGGGACAACGCACTGTTCATCCCAGAGAGTCGCCACATTCTTGGCAATTTGTTTTGGGCAATTGGACACCATTC
>JACCDM011681716.1_pt1 | contig 13026 bp, 10 predicted proteins | sample 7445851 | NCBI WGS metagenome assembly JACCDM01 (sample SAMN15323438, study PRJNA562643) | freshwater metagenome | isolation source: river surface water | place: USA:Blue River Watershed | collected 2017-08-16
GCTATCCATTCTACTGGGGCGCAGGAAATGCAGATTCGATTTTTAATGCGAGTGGTTTTACTCAAATTAACATCGAAGATTTTGACGGAACCATCAGGAAAATTCAGGCAGATATAGAAAGTGATCTAGCATTAACTAGACTTGACTATTTGATTGAAAATAAAAATCGAGTTTTACATGAACATAATTTTGTGAATCGAATTCTCTCTATTTGTGACAAGCTGGCTAGAGAAGGAGATTACCAACCGATAACCCTGAGAAGTCTAGAGATGTACATTTCCAATAGTCAAAAAAACTACAATTATTTTTTAAGGAATACAACGAGTGCCTTATCCCGCATTGACCGTTTGCTGGGAACTAACTTTGGAGAAATAGCTAAAGATTTTTACATTCTGATTCGTTACAACAAGATAACCACGTTTCTGAAGTCTCGTGTACGAAAGTAAGTGATTAATTCAGTGAACCCTACCTCTTTCAAAAAAGCTGTAGTAGTACTTTGTCACTCACGGACCTCCCATCTAACACGGGTTATTGATTCTATGTTGGCAGCTGAAGGGATAGAAGAGTATGAGGTGGTTTTTGTAAAACAAGATCCCTCGGAAGCTGTGAATGTGATAATCGAAGCTGCCAATTTCGCGAAGAAACACACCATTCATGTTGAAGGGGCAAATTACTTAAGCTCTGCTCAAGCGATCAATGGCAATCTATCGGTGGGGATGAAGTTCGCATTCGAGGAATTGTCTGTCGATATGCTTCTGGTTTTAGAAGATGACATTGTGATTTCGAAGGACGCTCTTAATTTCTTTGAACAAGTATTACGAGCGAACATTGCTCACGGCAAGTTTCGAGGCGTAAATGGATTTTCTATTGCCACAGGACCAAAGCTTTCGGATAACTCTTTTGTAAAATTGAATTACGGACTTGGATGGGGATGGGCCATCCCAAAAAGAACTTACGTTTCTATTCGAAAATACTGGCTAGGCGATGAAAATGATCACTGGGATTTTATCTTTGAACCATATATACGAACAGGGTATGTCGTAAACCCCTATAGAAGTAGAATACTGAATATAGGTTTTGATGAAACCGCAACTCACACGTCCTCAGATAGCCAATTAGGGATGGAAATTGAGAGAAGTTTCAACTTTCCAGCGAGCAACCAGCATCGACCTTTAGTCGAATATGATGACTTCTTCCCATGGTCTGGTGCTGTGGTCAATATTTCTGCTCTTTCAATTTTTAAGCGCAACTTTCTTTACGTCACGAATAAGGCCTTATTCTTAGTTTATCTGCTAGAAAGAGGTGATAAACTTTTTTTTCATAAGCTTAAGAGATTAGTGTTAACGTCTCAATTTGTTTCTTCCCAGGGAGATGGAGCCAAATTCTCGTGAAAATTCCTCTATCTAATCACAACTCAAACATTAGTTTTTCACTAGATCGGAATTTTGTGTGGTTTTAAACAGAAAATTCATTTTGCTGAACGTTCTTGCGTTAGGTTTTCTGCTAGTCATTATTGGTATTTCTCAGTTCAAATCATTTGGAATTAGCTACGATGAACCTGCAATGCGAATGCATGGTATCGCCAATGCAAAATATGTTTCGCGTGTTGTACTTCCGTCATTATCGGAAAAACTAAATCAAAATGAGATTTATAGGAGTGTTCCCGAAATTGAGGGAGAAGACGAGTTGAGTAGAACTCATCCGGCTATGTTTGAGTTATTTCTTGTTGCAATGGAGTTTGGGTTTGGTTTGACGGATGACAAGAAAGCCTTATGGGAGTACAGGCACTTAGCCACTTTTTTGTTTAATGCATTTGGGTTAATTGTATTTTTCTTGCTGCTGTTATGGCGCTTCAAAAACTATTGGTTGGCGTACATGGGTGTCAGTCTAGTTCTTCTCTCACCCAGGATTTCAGCCGATTTGTTTTACAACAACAAGGACGCTGTTTTCATGACAACTAGCATTCTTGCGATTGTCTCTTCCTTATACTTCTTAACAAAGCCGTCAAAAACCAGTTTCTTCGCATCTGGAGTAGCCATCGGGTTCAGTGCCTCAATGCGACAAGTCGGGTTAATTCCCGCATTTCTCATCTATTTTATGGTTCTTGTCTATAGATCTGAGATTCCACAAAAACGAAAATTCCAATTGTTGGTTACACATTTTATGTTCACTCTTTCCATGTTGATTCTATTTCAACCTTACTATTGGGAAGAGACGATTCCACGGATCTCAGAATCTCTGAGCCGAGCAAATAACTTTTCATATCCAGGATTTACACTAACTAATGGAGAGTTTCTTCTGAATACGTCTCTTCCTTGGAACTACCTACCGCTTTGGATCCTCTTTACAGTTCCTGTTGGCTATTTACTTCTCTTTCTCATAGGAGTACTCAGTTCGTCTTGGATGTTTATAAGTCAAAACATTCGATCGCGACGGGAGCTCTCTCAGAATTCCTTGATTGACCTTTTTTTAGTTCTCTCACTTGTACTTCCGGTCTTAATTGTTTTGATTGCAGATACGAATTTGTATAATGGGTGGAGACATTTCTATTTTATATACCCAATATTTACGTACTTCATTGTCTGGAATTTCGGCAGATTAAATTATTTGAAACACCCTGAAATTGGGGCGCTTTTCGGCATAATACTAGTCACCTCACTTGTTTTCACGGCAACATGGATGGTATCTAACAAACCGTTCTATAACCTTTATTTCAATAAGTTGGCTGGAACTGAAATCGAAAAACGCTGGGAATTAGACTACTGGAGTTTAAGCGGAAGAGAAATAGTTTCGTGGATAGCAGACCATGACTCACGTGATTCGATTTCGGTTCAAACTTCTGACAATTCTCCACTTTACGATAGCGCAGTTTTTTTAGAAAGCCACGATAAGGAAAGATTGAATTTTCTTTGGTTTAATCAGGGAATAACAAAAGCAGACTACGTGGTGGTTCGTAATTCTTCTTTTGGTGAATCAAATGAGATTCAAAAATTCCTGGATTCTTCTGGGAATGAGTTTAAAATTCTTAAGAAAAGGTTCGTTGGTGAGGCAGAGATTTACGCGATCTACGGAAGAATCAATACGTCTGGTGGTTAAGTCTTGGAGTGTACTTTCCTTCCGGAATGAAGACTTTGCGTCGTTTGCGGTGCTGTCCCACCATTGTGTTTATTGCTAGATATTGAAATCGTGAGTGGCACATGAATAAAGCTGCCTTCCTGATTGCTTATCAGTATGTAGTAGCCTTGGCTTCATGACTAATAGGGAACGAGTTAACTCAGTTCTTAAACAGTTTCTGCAAAGAATACTAGGTAGGTTTGGTATTTTAATTCTCTCGAAATCTGACTTCTCGAAGAACGGACTCCAACCATTCCTAAGGGAATTCCTGATGCGAGAGTGCCTAGGAGTTTTGCATATTGGGGCGCACGTCGGACAAGAGGCATCCTTCTACGAAAGATTGAATATGTCTGTTATGTGGGTGGAGGCGGATCCAAAGTCTTTCTCAAAACTTGAACAGAATATTAGAAGGTATCCGAATCAAACTAGTAGAAATTTTCTTGCCTCCTCGAGTTGTTCTCTATATTCTGAGTTCCACATTTCCTCGAATGAGGGTGAGTCGTCAAGCATTTTTCCTTTAGCAGCCAACGACTATTGGCAAGGCTTAAAAAATATAGGAGTGATTTACCTACCCGCCATGAAAGTTGACTGTGCAATTCCTAATTCAGAAATTGAAAAATACAATTACTGGGTTGTTGATGTGCAAGGTGCTGAACTGGAAGTGCTAAGAGGAGCTGTAGAGTCACTTAGATTTTGCCGCTACTTGAACCTTGAAGTTAGCCAGGAGACATTCTATATTGGTGGCGCTCATTACACTGACTTAAAGCTGTTTCTTGAAGATCTAGGGTTCTTTCCGATTTGGAATCCCACCGGTGTTCACGAAGAGGTAGTTTTTCTCAATTCGAATTATGAACGTTTGCAAGGCAAGAACGATTTTACTTGATGCGGGGTGGTGTTTTTAACCGGCTTCCCTTGATTTCTCAATATCTGATTTAACTCCACGTACGGTTGATTACTCATAATCAAATTGCTTCTACTCTCATATCTACTTTCTGATTTGGTTTGAGAATACCTTCAGGTTGATTAACAAGTGAATTCTTTATCAAGAGACGAAGAGACGGTAATTTAGATGAGTTAAATGTTCAATTGATTTTTTTCAGAATTATCTGAATAGAGACCTTTACTCCATCAATTTCATAATAGGCATATCCTTTTTCGCCAAAAGTTCGAGCTCGCAATAGATTGATGAGTTGCCTAAAACTGGTTTCATCATCTAGATTGATTTTATCCAGGGTATCTATTCTCGCCTTAGAATTGTAGGTGCCTTTTTTGTTTTGCTGTGCATAGGGGGTAATCTGAGCATTCTTTATCTTTGCCCAGTTTTGTTTGAACAAATCTACAATTTCGCTTTGTAATCTCAAATAAAGATCACCTGCACACTCCCAGGGGAGCACACTCAACTCCTTTTGAGCCCAAATATCACCTCCATCAACATCCTCAGAAAGCTTGTGCAACGTTACTCCCGCTGGCGAACTCTCAAGAATGTTATAAACGTGCGGATGCCACCCCTTGTTTAATGGAAGTAAAGCAGGGTGAAAATTTACAGTTATTCCACAAAGATTGATCACTGCCATTGGAAGCAAATGTGGCCAATACACAGTAATTGCAGCTTCAATGTTTGCGTTTCTAATTATATCCACAAACTTTTCTAAATCATTCCTTAGATCACCGTAGTGGACTTGTACATTGGTTTGACTCGACAGTGAATTTCTAATCTTTTCATCAATGTCAGGGTATTGATTTGCTAAGAATAGTAAGACAATCTGATCTTCATTGTCCAAGTATTTTGCAACTTCTAGCCCAGCAAGACTGTTTGCAAATAAAGCAATCCGTCGTTTCACCCTTAAACTGTACATGGTTGCGAGCCTGCTTTCGAACACCTACGGCGACCAAACTCTACTCTCCCTCACCGCGAGGTAAAATACTTCAATGATATCCATCGTGGGAAAGTACTCCTTTAAGAGTTTGGCTCAATTTTTCTCGAGTCCAGATGTTCCTGTAGAAACTCGCCTTACTGGCGGTCTCGATTTGTTTCCAGGGAACACTGAAATGGGTTTTATTCTCTCCCCACGAAACAATTTTTTTGAAAATAGGGAAATAGATCAGAAGGTTTTCAGTTCTATCGATTATGATTTAATAGATCGGGCTCTTCAAAAGTATGGAACTTTTTCGATTATTGAATTCGATCTTAGGTGCTATTTCATTTTCAGTAATCTTGACGAATCATCTTCAGGTAAGAATCTAACATCTTTGGGGCTTCAATCAATCTGCAGTTTCCTAGAAACTGAGTTTGGTCCTGGAGAGTACTTTCATTTTCAATCCGTAGGGTTAGTTTTTGATGAATCCATGAATATGTTGGATTCAATTAACGCCTTCATTTTGTCAAAAGGAAAATTGAGAAATAAAGTGATGGAATCAGCTAAATTTCTTCCAATTCAAGATGAATCAATACCGGAGGAGATTCTAACTGCTGGACCTTCTATCTCACCCCTTGAGGTAACTTACGTTAGCCAGGCTGTTAAACAAGGCTGGAACGCAAATCACTCAGAATACTTGCATAAGTTTGAAAAGGAGTTTGCAAACTTTGTAGGAAGTGAGTTTGCTATGGCGACATCAAGTTGCACTGGTGCTTTACATTTATCCCTTCTAGCTCTGGGAATCGGCCGGGGGGACGAAGTTATCGTCCCGGATATAACATGGGTAGCTACCGCAAGCGCAGTTAGGTACGTGGGTGCTACGCCGAAATTTGTAGATGTGGATCCCAAAACTTGGACCATGGATCCGAATGGATTAGAAGACATTATTTCTGTGAATACCAAAGCCATCATCCCAGTACATCTGTACGGTTATGGAGCTCCAATGTTAGAGATTCTTCAAATTGCCAAAAAGTATGGCATTTCGGTCATTGAGGATGCGGCCCCTGCAATAGGAACAGTAATCGAGGGGAAATTAGCAGGCTCATTTGGTGATTTTGGGTGTTTTAGCTTTCAAGGTGCAAAGTTATTAGTAACCGGAGAAGGTGGAATGTTGGTTACAAATGATGCTGACCTTTTTGCAAAAGCGAAGAAAATCCAAGACCACGGGAGAAAGCCTGGTACTTTCTGGATTGAGGAACTTGGTTACAAGTATAAAATGAATAACACTACGGCTGCTTTAGGGCTTGCTCAGTTACAGCGTGCTGAAATGCAAATAGTAAAAAAAAGAGAGATTAACTCTTGGTATCTCGAGGGCTTAGCGGATTTAGAGGGTTTACATTTTCAGACTGAAGCTCCTGGAACTGAGTCTATCTGCTGGATGACCAGTTTCACTATTGGTAAAGATGCAAAAGTAGATCGTGACGAGCTGATGCGCGAATTAAAGACATTAGGTATAGACACTCGTCCAGTTTTTCCTTCAATAAGCCAATATGAGATTTGGGGCTATTCTCCAACAATTCCGAAATTTTCAAAGGGAATCGGTGACACGGGGATTAACCTTCCAAGTGGCGTACGTATTAACAAATCTTCTGTAAAAAAAGTGATTGACTCAATTCACAAAATTATGGGCTGATTACTTGAGAAAAGATTGATTCAGCAGATAATCCATAGTGCTTACGAAGAAAGCTCTGGCTACCGGCAACGTCGGAGTTTAACTCTTTGATTCCAAATCTTTGAATATCTTGATTTCGATTATTTGCGCTTTCTAAGATTATTGACCCGAAACCTCCACGCAAGATATGTTCTTCAATGACAATAATTTTAGTAAAGTCACGATACGAAATCGCTCTATCTACGGCGCTTAAATCAAATATGCTAATTACCGCTGGATTGGATTCTCCAAGTAACTCCTTGAGTTTTATGCTTTCACTCAGAATATTCCCAGTCGATATAACAACAGTGTTCTTGTTTTCTCCAAGTACTGAAAAACCGTGATTTGACTGATCAAATTGGTCGGTCAGAGTTCCTTCCCCACCTTTTCCTAATCTCACGTATTTAGGGCCTGGTTTTTCAGATATTAACTTCGATACAAGCCTTGTCTCAAGAATGTCTGCTGGTGAATAAATGTTTATATTGGGTAATCCTGAGATTGAACTAATGTCCTCGATTAGGTGATGTGAGTAACCCGCACTCCCGTATGCGAACCCAGCACCCACAGCAACTACGGTCACGTCTAAATCCATGTAGCAGATATCGTTTCTGATCTGTTCCAGGCAACGAAAAGTAGGAAAATTTCCTATACTGTAAACGAATGGCTTTAAACCAGAGTGAGCCAAACCGGCTGCTGCGCTCATCATGCTCTGCTCATTGATGCCAAAGTTTATGAATTGATTGGGAAGCGATTCAGCAAAATTATCCAGTACTCCATAACCTATATCACCAGATAGAAGAATTATTCTGTCATCATTTTTGGCCCGAGTAAGAAGCTCGTCGATGAAAATACCTCTCACGAGACTGACTCTTCTATTTCGCGAATTGCGAGTTCAAGCTCCTCTGGAGAAGCGTATTTGTAATGCCACTTTAATTCATTTTCCATAAAGGACACTCCTTTACCCTTGATTGTATTTGCAACTATGCACAAGGGTTTATCTAAATCTTTTTTGAGCGTGCCTAGTATTGACTCATGTTCATGCCCATCAATTTCGATTACTTCCCACCCAAATGCCTCCCATTTTGGGGCTATGGGATCTAGTTTCAGGATCAGCTCCGTATCTCCAAGAGATTGAATTCTATTTCTATCAATAACTACTGTTAAATTAGATAAACCATGGTGACTCGCCAAAAGTGCCGACTCCCAAGTTGTACCTTCATTTAACTCACCGTCAGAAATAATCACCACTATTCGCTTACCTGTTTGTCTTAACTTAGATGCTAGAGCTACCCCTACGCCAAAAGGTAGTCCGTGGCCAAGAGAACCGGTTGACAGAGGAATTCTTTTACTGGCTTTATGGTTGATGTGTCCGTAAATTGGTGATTCATCCTTGCAGTAACTTTCTAGATTTGAATCTAGGAAACCAAGGCTTTCCAAAACTGCATAAAGTGCTGCTGCCGCATGGCCTTTAGACAATATCAATTCCAGCGAATCCATTTTTCTGCGACTTGAGTAAAGAGAAAAAGTGCTTGATAAAATATCTACAACAGAAAGGCATGAACCCACATGCGAAACTTTGGCAGAGGATGTCATTTTAAGAATGGAAATTCGAGAATCTTTACTTATTTTCTTCGACAAATTCACAACTTTAGCTAACTCGATGTGTTCAGATTGAGCCATGAGAAATTCTAACGCATGCCGATCGATTTCTTGATTCAAAGGGTAGGCTTTCATTCCTTGTTAAATCTGGGCACTGGATGCCCTAAATGATGTATGGATTAACATTAAGTTGACTTCCCTGTGCTCATTCCTCTAGGTTGACTCGTACAGTACAAAAATTGGTGTTTTATGTGCAGTGTTATCTTCAAATCTTTCTACCAAAGTGAAATTTTCGACTAATCTAACCATCTATTTGATAGCCTCAATCAGGAATGTCTCCAGCAAGAGGTTTTTGCTAGATGAATTAAATTTCGACATGGTTTGTTTGCAACTCATTGCCGATTCGGTTTTTGCAGCGTGATTACCTAAGGCGAAATCGATTTACGTTACTGGAATCAAATTTTGCGTGAAACTCTTAGTTCTGAATTAGTCTAGAATAATGGGACCATTCGGTGTGCTCAAATGAACGGAAACAATTCCAGTTTCACCATCTTGGCTTGAAGGATCAAGCCAGTCGATTGAAACGTTCTCAAGAGCTTCGAGGATTTCGGTTTTGAACCAGGAATCAGATAGCTGTTCCTTATCTGAAATAACAATCTTTTCAATCTTGGAAACTTTGGATCCATCTTTTGATGGGTGATCTTCGGTTAACCACTGAATAAAGAAAGGAAGTTCTCGTGATTCCGTAATTTCCTTAACCCCAATTTGTTTCCATTTTAGATCAGTACCATCCGGACGCGTGCGATGACCTTCGACTGCTTTTCGACCGAACTTATCTTCAATTGGTGAAATATCTACTGTGCTAAAAACCCAAGTTAGCCATCCTCCGCCTTCTTGAGATTTCTTTGAAACCGCTTTACCCCACGGGGTTTGCTCGGTGGCTGGGTGATCTAGCGGGCAAACGACTTCAATGTACTTTCCATCAAGAAGAGGTGCTGTGAAGTTACGTGTGCCAAATCGTGGATGAATGCCGCCATCGACGAATGTGGTTGCAAGACGCGAACCCAGTCTTTGAACAGTATCGGCGAGTTGGTCATGGGAGGTTACGTAAGAAACATGGTCTAGGCGCATGGTTGTATTTTGCACTACCTTTTGGTTGCTGATTGACCAATAATTGATCGCCATATTGCTCAACTCGCAACCAATATGGCGATTAAACTCCGCCTATGGGCCAAAATAGACCTCCTCGGATACAGAGTTATCCCTCACTTGCTAGGTCTTTTCCGGACTTGGTTCACGTTCAGGTGGCAAGTTAGTGCAACTTGTTATTCCTATGTCGGGTATCGGTAAACGATTCCAAGAAAAAGGTTACCGCCTTCCAAAACCTTTAATTCCTATATCGGGCAAACCAATAGTTCAGCATGTCACAGAAATGTATCCCGGAGTCAAGGACATCTTGTTTATTGTAAATCGACAACACTTCACCGATCCTGAGTTAAATCTTGAGTATAGTCTGAGAAAATTTGCCCCGACTGCGAAAATAGCAGTTATCGATTCACACACCCTTGGTCCAGCTTGGGCCGTTCGCGAAGCTAGTGCATATATCAATCTAAGTTCACCCGTCGTCGTTAATTACTGCGATTTTTCTTGTGTATGGGATTTCGAGGCTTTTCAGAGAGAACTTGAATCTGGGATTGATGGACTTATTGCAACCTATTCAGGATTTCATCCGCACATGCTTAGGAATTCTAAGTACGCGTACTTGAGTATTGATGACTCGGGAAGATTGATTGACATTAGGGAAAAAATGTCCTTCACGTCTGAGCCTATGCGTGAACCAGCATCTTCCGGGACTTATGGTTTTGCAAACGGAAAACTCCTACTAAGCGCAATTCAGAATCAAATAGCGCTCGGGGATAGTTTCAATGATGAGTACTACATGAGTTTAACCTATAAAAATATGATAGCGAGTGGACTAAACATTAGGAATTTTGAGATTGAGAGATTTTTTCAATGGGGGACTCCTGAGGACTTTGAAGATTTCAAGTTTCAAAAAGATTTTTTCGCTCGAAAATCAGCAAACATTCCTGGCGACATTAATGTCGATAGAATTGAAATACTCGCAGCTGGTGGAGGAACGAGGTTCTCCGAAGCTGGCTATGAAGTGATAAAACCGTGCTTGCCTGTCGGTGAAGATTTTTTGGCCGTTCAGGCCATGGTCTCACTTGGGAATCCGACGCAAATTAGAGGGATTCTTCTGCAAAAAGAGTTGGTCACTCCTGAGGAATTTACTGCAGAACTAAATCGGAATCACATCAGTCGTCGCATGGTTGAAGGTTTGACTCGGGGACAGGCCCATTCAGCCTTGATCGCCTTATCTGCCCAGCCAACAGGCAGCTGCATTATCGGAACTTGCGATTCACTAGTTTTCCCAGGGGAGCAATTCGATGCACCGCAAAGTAGTAAAACTATTTATGCATGGGTTACAACACCTAATGAATATGCCCTCCAAAACCCAGAACAATTCGGTTGGGTAGCTTTGGCTCCGAGTGGAGAAGTTACTCACTCTTGGGTTAAGGAGAGACCTCACGGACACAACCAAGTTTATGTGATTACAGGTACTTTCTATTTCGGTGATGATTTGCAAGCCAGGGACTTGATTCAAAATTTCTTGGATGAAGGATCGATGGTTAATGATGAATATTATTTGGATTCATTGTTAGATTTTGCGGCTCTCAAAGGTTGGGGGGTTTTCGGACTTATTCCAAAATTGTTTGTGAGCTTAGGCACTCCCGAAGAGTATGAGACTTACAGGTATTGGGAGACGGTTTTTGAATACCGGTCAGACCTACTGGTTCTTGATGAATCAAATGCTCCATGACTCTGTTTGACACCTCACCTTTGGTGGGGTTAGACCAAACAGGTCTTTTCATCCCCTAAATGCTGGAGGCTCCGGAAGTGAGGCTGATTCAATTCTCAGAATTAGTCTCGTTTAATTTGAAAAGTTGTTTGATTGTTTTTAACTTTGAAAGGTTATCAATAGAGAATGAGAAGTAAGAAAACCGAACTAGTGCATGACATTTTTTATGAACGATGAAAGAAAAACTCATTGAATCAGGTCGCTGCCGTTTAACCTTAATGTAATCCCATCATTAATTATCAGAAGGAGCCTGCTGGTAATCTTAAGTAACTGTTTGCGCTCGTGTTTAAGTTCTGGAACATTAGTGAAGCCATTTAACTAAAGGACACTCTTGATTAGCGAGAGATTGAACACATTAACGCCTCGCAAGTCACCAAGGGGGCTGCGTTCATAGCCAGTTGATTTCGAGCTTCCATAATGGCATTCATCTTATGAACCGCTGAGTGGGCAAGACACTTTGAAGCATAGTTTTCTATCTCAAGCCGCATGTCTAAATTAATCATCGATTTTGTAACCCCTGATTGAGCCATCATGACGTCGCGATAGAAGGTGGCGAGGTCAAGGAGCGCTCCATCGATTGAGTCACGAACCGAGCGCGTGGCTCGGGATTTCTGTCCCTTTTCTAACTCTTTGACTGCCTTCGCGGCGCCCGTCGCCATACCTCGGCCAGTTGCTCCTTTACCGTAAGCCTCTTGAAGTTTTTCAATCTCCTTCTCATCTCTGCTTTCGGATGATGTGATGGCTTCTTCAGTTGCAATATCAATTAGGGTTTGAGCTGCATAGAAGGCGGCAGCGAGTGAACCAAGTTGCAGTGGCAGTTGCATGACAACTTTTCTGTTACTGCGAACCGATTCATTGGTTGCTAAGTATTTTGCTCGCCCGATATGTCCTTGGCTTACCCGTGCTGCAAACTCCGCCATTGTTGGTGAGATGTTGTCACGCTTTATAAGAACTTGTGTGACAGCCTCTATCGACGGTGTGCGCAGTTGCAGGTGGCGGCAACGTGAACGGATTGTCGGTAGAACATCATGAAGTGTTGGCGCACAGAGCAACCAGACTGTGCGGGTGCCTGGTTCTTCGATTGCTTTGAGAAGCGCATTTGCTGCTGACTCGGTAAGTCGATCTGCATCTTCCATTACAACTACACGCCATCCACCCATAGAAGGAGCCCATGCAACACGTGTGAGTAGTTCGCGTATTTCTTCTACTTTGATTGAAAGTCCTTCGGTGCGAATGACTTCAACATCAGGGTGTCCGCCGGTTGCTGCAGATTGGCATTCATTGCATTTATCGCAGCCTTGATTTGGGCAAATGAGAGCTTGTGCGAATGCAACCGCTGCAGAGGATCGGCCTGAGCCAGGAGGGCCTGTAAAGACCCAAGCATGCGTCATTTCTTGTGAATCTGAGCCAGTCCTTGATGCTGCAACAGCACCCTTAAGGATTTCAATGATGTGTTCTTGACCAACTAAATCATCAAAGACGGAAGTCATTTACTTGCGAAACTTTCGTTTAGTTTCTTGAGTGGCATTGCGTTTAAGCGCGGGAAGTTCAGCAACTCGGGCAGTGATTTGGTTGTTAATCTCTTCAACCGACTGTGTTCCGTCAACAACGAAGTAGCGCTCTGGATCCATCATGGCAATCTGCAAGTACTCTTGACGCACACGTTCATGGAAATCATTTGATTCCGCTTCAAGTCGATCACGTGATTGCAATCTACCTAAACCAATTTCTGCTGGAAGGTCGATAAGAATTGTGAGCGTTGGGTAAAGGCTTTCTGTAGCCCAACGAGATATACGTGCTACTTCCGTTGGATTTAGTACCCGACC
>JACCDM010508254.1_pt1 | contig 13022 bp, 10 predicted proteins | sample 7445851 | NCBI WGS metagenome assembly JACCDM01 (sample SAMN15323438, study PRJNA562643) | freshwater metagenome | isolation source: river surface water | place: USA:Blue River Watershed | collected 2017-08-16
GATTCTTCATTCGAATTGCAGAGCTTGATATGCATCCACTCGATAAGCTAAAGAACCGCAAGCGCACAGCACAGGAAGAGCATGGCCTTGGAATGTGTAACATTACAAAGTGCTGTACTGAAGTGTGTCCTGAGCACATCAAAATTACAGATAATGCAATCATTCCTATGAAGGAGCGAGTTGTAGATATCAAATACGATCCAGCTCGTATGTTTGCGGGAATTCTGAAGCGAGAAAAGCGCGACTAATGCATTTACTGATCCGCTGGGCGGCGCTCGCCTTCTCAATGTGGATTGCCACGCTCATCGTTCCAGGAATTAAAGTTGATGGCGGTGTAACAACATATCTCTGGGTAGCACTTCTCTTTGGACTTATTAACAGCGTCCTTGGATCGCTCATTAAAGCTCTAACATTTCCAGTATCGATAGTGACCTTTGGTATCTTCCTTTTAGTAGTCAATGCTGCGATGTTGTCACTTACCGCACGTTGGAGTGACAAGTTGGATGTCAACGGTTTTTGGTCTGCGCTCTTTGCTTCACTCATTATCAGCGTGATCACATCCATCTTTAAAGCAAGCAAGAAGTTGGTATAACTCTGAAAGCGGTAGCGCTCGTCGCAGCTGGTGGTGCGCTAGGCTCATTAGTTCGCTGGTGGCTTAGTGTGGTCATTCCGCAGAGTGAATTAGGAACTTTGGCAGCAAACCTTCTTGGCGTAGCGCTTGCAGTTTTCTTCCTTGTTCTCATGGAACGGCGCGGGATTACTTCACTGCGCTACTTCTTACTCCCTGGGTTTTGCGGGGGAATGACCACTTTTTCTGCTGTTACCTATCAAATAGTGGGGCCAGAAAATTCAGGAATTGATTACTTGGTACTCACAATCTTGACATCTATAGCAATTGCTCACATCACGATGTTGCTATCTCGTCGCTATGTAAAGGCAAGGACTGCATGAGTACTCTTCTTGTCATCGCTGGAGCATCTTTAGGTGCATCCGCAAGATTCTTGGTAGATCAATATTTTAGAAAATTTACTGCAAAGCCCGTAGGAACTTTTACGGTAAACATTATTGGTTCTTTTCTCATCGGGTTGACCTTTGGCAAAACCGACCGCTGGCAAGATTTTCTGGCCATTGGTTTTGCAGGAGCCTTTACAACGTGGTCAACTTTTATACTCGATCTCTATCTTGCATATGAACTCAAGCGTTATCGAGCAGTAGCTATTAACCTCACAGCTTCTTTAGCGTGCGGATTGCTGGCTGCAGCTTTTGGTTATGCGCTAGCGTCCTAAAATTCGCTTCATCCACTTTTCAATATCATCTGGATGGCGCGGAATATTCTCACTGAGATTACGGCAGCTATCCGCGGTAACAACAACATCATCTTCAATACGAATTCCGATGCCACGATATTCAGGGGCGAAGAGTTCATCATCAGGTTGTATGTAGAGACCGGGTTCAACGGTCAGAACCATTCCTTCGCGTAACGGCGCATCGAGATACATCTCTTTTCGCGCCTGCGCACAGTCATGAACATCAAGACCTAAGTGATGACTTACTCCATGCAAGGTCCAACGGCGATGGAGACCAACTTCTGGCTTCAACGATTCCTCGGCCGTAACAGTAAGCACACCCATATCTGCCAAACCTTTGGCCAGAACTTCTTGGCAGGCTTTATTAATTTCTGAGAAAAGCACTCCTGGCTTAATTGCTGCAAAACCTGCTAGTTGCGATTCATAGACCAGCATATAGAGAGCGCGTTGAGCGGGGGTAAATTTTCCATCTACAGGCAAAGTACGCGTGATATCGGCGGTATAGAAGGATTCCATTTCGACGCCAGCATCAACAAGAACGAGTTCGCCGCGACGGACATCGCCATCATTGCGAATCCAGTGCAACACGCATGCGTGCGAACCTGCACCGACAATTGTGTTGTACCCCAGATCATTTCCAAGAATTCTGGCGCGTCCATAAAAGGCTGCATCTAAAACTCTTTCACCCCTTGGAGTTTCAACAGCTGCCGGAATGGCAGCAATCACATCGTTAAAACCTAGCGCCGATGCATCAACGGCGGCTTGAAGCTCAGCGATTTCATAAGAATCTTTACAGAGTCGTTGCTCGGAAACGAAAGTTGAAAATTCTTCTTCTCGTGGATGAACCTTGACGCATTTATCCACTAAAGCATCGACTGTGCGCAGAGTGAGAGTCTCTTGGTTATCCTTGAGCAAGTTTTCTAACTCTGATAAATGACGCGTTTCGATCTGATAGCGCGCCTTGGCCTCATCTAACGTAAAACGACGACCCACCCAGAGTTCTCCGTATTTTGCATCGCGATAAAAGGCATCTGTATCTCTCGTCGATCGAGGATTCATATAGAGATAAGAAATGTGTGCATCACCAGATGGTTCGAGAACCAATACGGCATCGGCAGTTGAATCTGCACCTTGAACTCCGCTGTAATAAACATAAGCGCTGTGAGGGCGGTAGTTGTAATCGGTGTCATTCGCACGAACTTTGTATCCACCGGCTGGAAGGACGAGGCGGATACCTTTGAAGTTCTCTGATAAAACCTGGCGTCTTGAAAATGCATAGGTGACTACTTCAAGTGGAGCTAAATCTTCAAGGTTTGAAGGCGTCCAACCTGATTTCATAAACTCAGCAAAGAGTTCTGAAGGGGCTTGATCGTGGATGCGCTTGGGCTTCTTAGTCTCGACCTCTGCACTGTCATTATTCATATTTCAATCCTACGCTTATAAATCTCACATTTATAGAGCCTGCAGGGGCTTTCGCGCCTTGATAACCTTGCGGAATGCCGTCAATTTTTGACACAGATGTAAGGCTAGATCAACTGACATCTACTGCAGTTGCACGCACCAAAGAGCTTATGCAGCAATCTGAAAAACTACGTGATCGTCGTGAAAAAGCCAGCCGCAAGCGGGTGGCTCGACTCTTTAAAGACCCAAAAGCTATTGAGGCAACCATCACGCTCACTGATGAGGTGATGCGTATTAGTTCAGTGCAATCTTCTTCACGGATATTTAGGCGCGCAGCCAAGAAAGCCAGCTTAGTTGGATTTGGAGCCGTGAATGCTCTCGGCCTTCACTTCATTGGAGTGTTATCGCGAATTGTGCCAGGCCCAATCGTTGCGGTCGTGCATCAGCGAGTGCGAGCACTTTCAAAAGATCTTATTTTGGCTTCAGAGAGTGAAAAACTTTCTAAGCATTTGGCAAAGCGCGCAACTAAAGGGATTTCACTTAATATTAATGTTTTGGGCGAAGCAGTCCTGGGAGATCACGAGGCGGAGCAACGCTTTCAATCAATCCTTGAAATGATGCGCCGCCCAGAGGTTAATTACATTTCAGTCAAACTCTCTTCAATTGTTGCGCAGCTCATCATCATCGATGTTGATGGCTCCATTAAACGTGTTTCAGAGAAGATGAGAATTCTTTATCGCCAAGCGCAGCAAAATGGTGTCTTTGTAAATTTGGATATGGAGGAGTATCGAGATCTTCCAATGACTGTAGCCGCATTTATGCAAGTGTTGGATGAAGATGAATTCTCGGCTATGAAGGCGGGCATAGTCCTGCAGGCATACCTGCCTGAATCTCACCACTTTTTTGGTGAATTGGTGACATGGGCAAAGGCGCGTTATGACAGAAGTGGTGGAACCATCAAAGTGCGTCTTGTTAAAGGTGCAAACTTGGCAATGGAACGCGCAGAAGCTGAACTTCATGGCTGGAGCCCTGCGCCATATCGCACCAAGTCAGATGTTGATGCCTCTTATGTGCGCTTGATTGACGCTGCGTTGCGTCCTGAGCATGCCAAGGCTGTTCGAATCGGAATTGCCTCACACAATTTATTCCATATGACATGGGCAATTGAAGTTGCAAAGCTACGTGGGGTGCTAGATCAAATTGATATTGAAATGTTGGAAGGCATGGCAAATGCAGAGGCACTTGCTGTAACCCGTGCTGGTCAACCAGTTCTGCTCTACGCACCAGTCACGCGAAAAGATGATTTTGCAGCAGCAGTTGCATACTTAGTTCGACGCCTTGATGAAAATACTTCAGATGAAAATTATCTCAAGGCTGCCTTTGACATAGCTAAGAACCCTGCAAAATTTGCAGATCAAGAGCAGCGATTTTTAAAGTCAATTGCTGAGCGCCACACAATTACAACCGAAAGTTTGCGCCATATTGAGCATGGCCAAGTAACTGGGTCGGCCTTTGAAAATGAACCAAATGCCGATCCCACAGAACCACAATTTATTGCTGCAGTTGAGCAAGCAATCAAAAAAGTTAGGGCGATTAAAGATCAAGAAATTCCGCTTGTTATCAATGGAGAAGAAATTTTTACCAATGAGCAAGAAGAAGGTCGCGATCCTTCGGATAATGGAAAAGTTTGGTATCACTACTCAGTGGGTTCAGCTAAGGATGTAGATAACGCCATAGCGACTGCGAAGAGTGCGCAGGATAAGTGGAGCTCTCTTTCTATAGAACAGCGCGCGCAGATTCTCTACGCTGCAGCAAGGCAGATGCAGAAAGCCACCACAGAAACAATTGCTGTGATGTCACGAGATGCAGGCAAGACAGTGGCGGAGGCAGATCCAGAAGTTGCTGAGGCGATTGACTTCGCACGCTTCTACGCGACCACAGCGCAGAGTTTTGGTGAATCAACCCCACTCGGAACAATTCTTGTTGTTCCACCATGGAATTTTCCTTATGCAATCCCTATTGGTGGAGTTTGTGCAGCGTTGGCAGCTGGAAACACAGTCATTCTCAAACCTGCTCCAGAAACAGTTGCTACCGCTTGGGAAATCGTCAGCCATTTATGGGCGGGCGGTGTTCCGAAAGATGTTCTGCAATTTTTACCGATGCGCGATGATGAAAATGGAAAATATCTCATCACTCACCCAGATATCGATGGCCTCATTCTCACGGGTTCATTTGATACTGCTGCGCTCTTCACATCGTGGCGTCCAGAAATCAATTTAATGGCGGAGACAAGTGGAAAAAATGCGGTCCTCATTACTTCGTGCGCAGACATTGATGCAGCGGTAAAGGATTTAGTGCAATCTGCCTTTGGCCATGCGGGACAGAAATGCTCGGCAGCATCACTAGCGATTGTTGATACCAATATCTATAACGATCCAGCATTTATTCGCCAACTCAAGGATGCAGTTGAATCTTTAAGTGTTGGTGCTGGCTGGAGTTTTGCAACGACCGTTGGACCAATCATTCGTCCCGCCGAAGCTGCGCTTCATCGTGCCCTCACCCAACTTGATGAAGGAGAAAGTTGGCTGGTTGAACCTAAGCAGTTAGATAGCGCAGGTTTGATGTGGCGACCTGGAGTAAAACTAGGTGTAAAGGCTGGTTCTTGGTCACATCGCCATGAGTGGTTTGGCCCAGTACTCGCTGTGATAGAGGCGCCTAGCTTTGATACGGCAATAAATTGGCAGAATGAAACCGAGTTTGGTCTCACGGCTGGAATTCAATCTTTAGATGAAAAAGAATGTGAAGAGTGGATCAACCGCGTTGAGGCAGGCAATCTCTATGTCAATCGCGGAATTACTGGTGCAATTGTGAATCGCCAACCATTCGGTGGTTGGAAGAAATCTGCAGTGGGACCTAATGCAAAAGCGGGTGGACTTAATTACGTCAACACCCTGCGCAATTGGCCGCGAGTTACTAATTTAGAAGCAGCAATTTATGGAGTAAATACTTGGTGGAACAAAGTAGGTTCGCAAGTTATTGATAGATCTGGTCTGCTGGTGGAGAAGAATTTCCAACGTTATCGACACTATTTAGCGCCGATAATTGTGGTGGTTGATGAATCAACTACTCAGGCAGAAAAATCTCTCATTCATTACATCAGCGAAAAGACAGGTGCAAAGGTCATCTTCACGACAGATCTTAAAGATGTGAAAGAAAAGTTCTCACGCGTCCGTTGGCTCGCTTCAAGTAAGCCACCAGTTCTAGAGATGTTGCAGCAAGGAATTTCAGTCGACCATAGACCAGTGGCGCAGCGCGGTGATATTGAAACCCCTCGCTGGTTAATCGAGCAATCAGTGGCAATTACCTATCATCGTTATGGCAATCCAAACGGTGGGCCAAAACCTTCATGTAGCGGACTTACCGCATAACATCTTTGAGGATAGGATAGAGAAATGCGCAGTGCAGATTGGTTCGGCGGCAATTCAAAAGATGCATACATTCACCGTGCTTGGATGCGCCGCGGAAATCCTGATTCAGCACTCACTGGAACTCGCCCACAGATTGCAATTCTTAATACTGCATCGGATTTATCGCCATGCAATATGCATTTAGATGAAGTTGCGCAAAGTGTGAAGAATGGAATCTGGGAAGCCGGTGGAGTTCCATATAACTTGCCGATGGTTTCATTAGGTGAATCAAATGTTCGCCCAACGGCTGCGCTCTGGCGCAATATGGTTGCAATGTCGACTGAGGAAATGATTCGCGCCAATCCAGTCGACGGAGTTGTTCTGCTTGGCGGTTGCGATAAAACCATCCCAGCACTCTTGATGGGAGCGTCCTCAGTAAATCTTCCTGCGATTGTAATTTCTGGTGGACCGGTGCTCAATGGAACTTTTAAGGGAAAGTTACTCGGTTGCGGAACCGGTGTTTGGAAATTTAGTGAAGAAGTTCGCGCTGGCAAGATGAGCCAGGAAGATTTTTATAATTCAGAGAAATCCATGATCCGCAGTAAAGGTCATTGCAACACTATGGGCACCGCATCAACAATGAGCAGCATGGCAGAACTGCTTGGTATGAGTTTGCCAGGGCTTGCCGGTATCCCAGCAGCTGATAGCCGTCTATTCCAAGGAGCTCACGAATCAGGTGTGCGGATTGTGAAGATGGTTGAAGAAGATCTCAAGCCAAGTGACATTATGACCAGAGCAGCATTTCATAATGCGATTGTTGCCCTTGGGGCGATTGGTGGCTCCACAAATGCAGTTGTCCACTTGCTAGCGATTGCAGGTCGCTTGGGTGTAAAACTAACGCTTGATGATTTTGACGAGATTGGTTCACGTATTCCACTTTTAGTGAATCTACAACCTGCGGGTGAATTCTTAATGGAAGATCTCTTCCGTGCGGGTGGACTTACTGCCGTGATGAAAGAGGTAGAACATCTTCTGGATAAAAGCCCAATAACCGTTACTGGTAAACCTTATGTGGATTCCATTCAAAACGCTGAAATCTATGATGAAACAGTTATTAAGAAATTTAACGCACCACTACAACCAGAAGCTGGAATCGCAGTCTTGCGAGGAAATATTGCTCCGGATGGAGCAATCATCAAACCTGCTGCAGCGAGCAAAGAGCTATTGGTGCACACTGGCAAAGCGGTGATTTTTGAGAGCATTGAAGATTTCCACGCTCGCATCGATGATCCCAATCTCGATGTTGACGAAGATAGCGTCCTCATTCTTCGCGGTTGTGGCCCAAAGGGATATCCAGGTCAGCCAGAAGTTTCGAATATGGCAATTCCTAAAAAGTTGCTAGAAAAAGGCATCACTGATTTAGTTCGAATCTGCGATGGTCGCATGAGCGGAACTGCATTTGGAACGGTTGTGCTTCACGTTTCACCAGAAGGAGCCCTTGGTGGCCCACTTGCAAAGTTGCAAAACGGTGATGTGATTGAACTTAATGTTCCAGAACGTACCCTTAATGTGAAAATTTCCGATCAAGAGTTAGCAGAACGTGCGCCATCTGCTGCAATGACCAATGCACTCGCTAAACCTGATCGTGGCTGGGAACGTCTCTATATTGATCATGTAGAACAGTTGCACCTAGGTGCGGACCTTGATTTCTTACGTGGAGCTAGCGGTTCCAAGACTCCACGCGAATCTCATTAAGCCCCAGCAAAGAGCGTTGTAGGAGTCCCTGTAAATCCCGGGGTACAGATAAAAGTCTGACCATCATTTGCTGTACTTGTTGGAATATTTCGCTCGGCGCTGGTTATAACTAACTGATCAAGGTTCTTTCCGACAAATGCACACGAAGTTGTTCGCACGGCAGGCATCTTGATTTCATGTGTCATAACAAAATTATTGCGCGTATCAAATCGCCGAATTGCGCTGCCATTATAGAAAGCAATCCATAGACCTTCTTCGGTATCAATACACATGCCATCGGGATAACCCAACTCTTGGCTAAAGGAGACAGCTAAGCGCCTATTTGTTATTCCTTCTGGTGAATAATCAAAAGCATCCACACCGAAGTTGAGTGTGTCGATATAGAAGAAAGTTTTTCTATCTTTGCTCCACGCTAAACCGTTACTGATACTAGTTCCTGGGACAAATTTGGTGAGCTCTTTACTTTTCCCCTTTAACCGATAGAGCGCACCATGGCCCCCTTCTTCGGTATAAGACATTGAACCAAGCCAGAGATCTCCAGCTGGGTCAACCTTTGCATCATTCCATCGCATCGGAGTTACATCCACCTCATTGCGGGATACAAAAGGTATGAACTCTTTGCCATCGTAAAGAACAGGGCCACTTGCAGTTCCTAAGAGATCTTTCCCCGATTCCGTTGGAATGACAAAGCCAATATCTTCAGGTACGGAGTATTCACCGCTCTGCCCAGTTTCAAGATTTCGACTGAGTACCTTTTTACCTTCGATATCAACCCATTGAACTTCGGAATGAGTTGGCCCGGATGCAACTGGACCTTCGCCCAAGATGCACTGGCGTTCGTCAAAGACTTCAACTTTTATCTGCGAGGCTGTCATTTGGGAATAGTAGCGTGAGTAAACTAAAAGCGTGAAGAGGATTTTTGTACTGATTGCAGCTCTATTTTTCAGTGCCGCCACTCCGCCTGCCCAGGCGGATGAAGACTCATTTACTGTCATGTCACGCAACATCTATTTAGGCGCCGATGTTGGAATCGCGCTGGAACTCATTCCTGATTTGCCGGCAGCTGCACAATTTATGTGGGGGCAGGTGCAAGCCACTGATTTCTCCAAACGTAAAATGATCTTGGCGCAGGAGATTAAAGATGAATCCCCAGATGTTATTGGCCTACAAGAGGCGACGATTTGGTACTGCAAAGCCAAGCCCTGGAGCGCAAAGACTGAGGTCTTTAACTTTACCAATGAACTTTTAGCTGCCTTAGATGGTCGATATGTGATTGCTGAAAAGAACGGCAAAAAAGCGTTTAATCCCGGATATTCAATCGGACCAATTCCATTTTTAACCAAAGTCAACGATGCCAAAACCTTCCAACCGCTCTTTGGGCAAAATTCTGCATCTTGTGGATTTCAGATAGGTGATGCGCTCTTAATCAAGAAAGAGTTAGCACAATATGTAAATCAGGTAGGCAACTCTGAATATCAAGATGTATACAAAGTTGTGCCCACAATCATGGAGATTTACCGTGGTTACACCTGGGCAGATATCACCATGCAGGGAAGCAATATTCGCTTTATCAGCACACATTTAGAATCTTTGTGGGATATCAATGAAGTGCCAAAAGCTGCAGACCAAGCAAGACAACTTGTCGCAGATTTAAAAGAGACCAAGTCACCAGTAATTGTTATTGGAGATTTCAATTCAGACCCTCGCGATCCACGACCAAAAGGTTTTCCAAATCCAGGTGAGCAACCTGAAGCGAGTGAGAACTGCCCAACTGGTTCATCTTCCTGCAGCGCCTATAAGGTGATGCGAGAGGCTCAATTTGTTGATGTCGGTCCGGATGCGAGCGAGCCTGCCGCATTTACGTGGGGTATGAGCGCACTTCTGACTGGAGCTGATGCTGAACGAAGAAGTGCAGCTGCAAAGATGGGCAATAAGTTTGGTTATACCGACCGCCTTGATTACATCTTCGTAAAAAATGGAATTGATGTTCGCACCTCAAAAATTATTGGTCAGAAGCCACCGTATGGATCTGATCATGCGGGAGTCGTTGCACAGTTACGAGTTACCGCCGAGGGTTCTGTCATTAGTGCGCCACTTGATTCACATTCACGTTTTCCAATTTCGTTCTGGGAAGGCGTAGGAATTCTTTTGCTTGGCCTCATAACCTGGCGGATCGTGCGGAGAATTCGCCGCCGCTAGCGCGGTAGACTTCACCCACACTTGGAGACGTCGCATAGCCCGGTCGAGTGCGCCTCACTGCTAACGAGGTAAGGGGTTAAACCCTTCGAGAGTTCAAATCTCTCCGTCTCCGCAGATTAAAGATAGGCTTTCTCGCATGCCATCTTCTGATGAAAAGTATGTCATCGGCGTTGATTACGGAACACTTTCTGGTCGCGCGTTACTTGTGCGTGTTTCAGATGGTGCAGAAATTGCAACAGCTGTCTTTGAATATCCGCACGCAGTAGTAGAAGACACACTTCCTGCGACGGGGCAGAAACTCCCACCCGATTGGGCGTTACAAGTTCCTTCAGATTATGTAGATGTACTTAAAAAGACTGTACCTGAGGTACTAAAGAGTTCAGGTGTTAATCCAAGCCAGGTAATTGGTATAGCAACAGATTTCACCGCTTGCACTGTATTGCCAGTAAAAAATGATGGAACTCCACTTTCAGAGCTACCTGATTTTTCAAAGAATCCCCATGCTTATGTGAAGTTATGGAAACATCATGCAGCACAGCCCCATGCTGATCGAATCACAGATCTTGCTCATGCTAGAAAAGAGCCATGGATTGCGCGTTACGGTGGAAAAATTTCTTCAGAATGGGAGTTTGCAAAGGCGCTGCAACTTCTTGAAGAAGCTCCTGAAATCTACGCAGCGATGGATAAGTGGGTGGAAGCTGCGGATTGGATAATTTGGCAGCTCTGCGGCACGTATGTGCGAAATATTTGTACAGCTGGATATAAAGGTATGTTGCAAGATGGTGCATACCCAAGCAAAGAGTATCTAGCAGCGCTTAATCCAAAGTTTGAAAACTTCATTGCAGAAAAATTAGAACATGAGATTGGGCAGCTGGGTGCACGGGCAGGAACTCTCACCGCAGAAGCAGCGCAATGGACTGGGCTACCACAGGGAATCGCAGTTGCGGTAGGAAATGTAGATGCGCACGTGACATCCGCAGCCGCAAATGCAGTTAACCCAGGGCAGATGGTTGCAATTATGGGCACATCAACTTGCCATGTAATGGTCTCTGAGAAGTTTGCAGAAGTTCCGGGAATGTGTGGCGTTGTTGATGGTGGAATCATTCAAGGAAAACTCGGTTACGAAGCTGGTCAATCGGGCGTTGGCGATATCTTTGGTTGGTTTGCAAATAACTATGCACCTGCTTCATATACAGCAGCGGCGCAGAGTGCGGGCGTTGATATCCATACCTATTTGTCTCAGTTAGCGAGCAAACAACCTGTTGGGGCTCACGGACTAGTGGCACTCGATTGGCAGAGTGGAAATCGTTCAACTCTTGTTGATCATCAACTATCTGGCCTGATTGTCGGAATGACACTTGCCACAAAGCCTGAAGAAATTTATCGAGCAATTGTGGAATCGACTGCGTTTGGTGCTCGCAAGATTGTGCAGACCTTCAATGAATCTGGGGTCCCAGTAAAGCAATTTATTGCAGCTGGGGGACTGATCAAAAATAGTTTTGTGATGCAAATTTATGCTGATGTATTAAATATGCCAATCACAATTATTCGATCTGCGCAGGGTCCAGCGCTTGGTTCAGCTATCCACGCTGCAGTTGCAGCAGGTGCATACCCAGACGTTGTTACTGCTGGCGCTGCCATGGGAGGCGTTACAGAAGAGTCCTACCAACCTAATCCTAAAAACGCCAAGGTTTATGACCAGCTTTATCGCCACTACAACGAACTATATGAAGACTTTGGACATAATGGTGCGATGCATTCACTGCGCGCTATCCGTGATCGCGCACTCTCTGGAGGTAAGTAGTGACTACACATAGCCAATTACGAGAAAAAATCTGCAAACTCAATGTTGATTTGCAACGCTATGGTTTAGTTGCGTGGACTTCTGGCAATGTCTCTGAGCGTTTAGAAGATGGCAAATCTTTTATGATTAAGCCAAGCGGTGTTATGTATGAAGATTTAAAGCCTTCCCAGATGGTGATCTGCGATCTCGATGGAAAAGTGTTGGAAGGTGACCTTGCGCCATCTAGCGATACTCAAACTCATGCTTATATTTACCGGCATATGAGCCATGTGAATGGCGTAGTGCACACACACTCCAATTATGCGGCTGCATGGGCTGCAATACACAGTGCAATTCCATGCGCTCTCACTGCGATGGCAGATGAGTTTGGTGGAGAGATTCCGCTAGGACCTTTTGCGCTTATTGGTGATGATGCAATTGGAAGAGGTGTTGTAGAAACCCTCACGGGACATCGTTCAACGGCAGTATTAATGAAGAATCATGGTGTATTTACGATTGGCAAGAACGCAACAGCGGCAGTGAAATCAGCGGTGATGTGTGAAGATGTTGCCAAGACAACATGGATAGCTAAAACTATGGGCGCACTACAGATTATCAACCCAGCAGATATCGACAAGCTTTTTGATCGTTACCAGAATATCTATGGACAACCGGGTTCAACTAAATAGCTACGCGCGCAAGTTCTGCAAGTGGTGGTCGGCAGACGATTACATTCGCGCCCAAAATCGAATAATTTCCTGCAGCATGTGGAATCACAAGCGCGTCGCCCTGTGTGATTTCTAGAGCGGGTGCGCTCGAGAAAGTGATTGAACCCGCGCCATTAAGAACAAGTGCAATTGCAAATCCGGCTTCAAAGTCACCAGTTTGTGGAGCAAGGTGAGCTCTAAAGTAGCCATCAGCTTTAAGTGGCAGAATGGAACGAAGCGCTCCACCTGAAAGCACATTTCGTGCAATGAGTGATTCAAATTCTTTATCGGTAAGCGGATCTAGTTTCAGAGCATCGGTTACTGTTTCAAAACCAAGTCCTAAATGGCCATCTTTGATGCCATCTACTGCAAAACCTTCCCATTCCAATAAAGCTGAAAGATCGGTTGGTTCTTGTAGTTCGAGCAGAAAAATTCCCGCATCAATGGCATGTGCAACGCCAGC
>JACCDM011925242.1_pt1 | contig 13019 bp, 11 predicted proteins | sample 7445851 | NCBI WGS metagenome assembly JACCDM01 (sample SAMN15323438, study PRJNA562643) | freshwater metagenome | isolation source: river surface water | place: USA:Blue River Watershed | collected 2017-08-16
CTAACCGCACCGACTTCGCCCTAGCTGCCTAAGCGCAACTAGCCTGAAGTCCGTCAAGCCGTATTTGATTTCGTTACGGTTCTTGGCGTCATTTAGAAATCTTGCTGAGTAGTTACGCCTTAGGGCTACTCGGGACTCAAACTATGGCTGGGTTTGTTGGTCGACTCGCTTCAGGGTATGATCAGAACCGAGTAAAGCGATACTGAAGCTACACCCGTAGAAGACCCAAGAACTTTGTTCTGGACGGGGGTTCAATTCCCCCCATCTCCACAATTGGCGCGACCGTGACCGACGGCTCGCCGAAAGACAAAAGCCTCCAGCGATGGGGGCTTTTTCTTTTTTGCTATGGTCAAACCATGTTTGGAAAATTTGGGGGATACCTGGCCGCTGGCTCGGGTCTTATCGGTCTAATTCTTGGGTTAGTTTTTGGCGGAATGTGGGAGGGCAACGCCTCTATCGTCGCCGAACCGTCGGCAAGTCCATCCGCTTCTGAAAGCCCAACAGGTAACGTCGCCAGCTCGCCAACGCCCAGCAAAGAGCCCGATGCGATGCCCGATGACAAACCTGCAGACATGACGCCAGTCAACGATCCAGACTTTCCTGATGTGCGATACAAATACGAACTCGACTTTTTCACGCTCGCAGTTGAAAGTTGTGACCAGCTAAAGCGAAGCGGTGCAATCATTGCGAATTCAGACGGATCCAAGTTTCTGCTGGGGTTGAACAAGGACGGCCTCATAGCTCGAGTTAATCTGGGCGAAGACGGCGTAGCCAAAGAGCGTTATATTCCCCAGTTTGAATTGATTTGCGGCCCAGCTGACGTTTTGGAATTGTCCAGGAGTAAATGGGCAGATGAAACATATGCAGACCATTTTCATCTTGATTGGATGAACGCCAACACCTATTGCTGGCATCAGCACATGGGCGCTGCTGACATGTCGAGCACCTGCTTCACCTTCGAAAACGGTGTACTTGCGAGCATTAGTGACCGGAACGCAGACTATAGCTCTGTGGATGTTTCGTTCGGCCTAACCAAGGCGCAAAAGGCCCTGCTTCAAGACGTTGAATTTTAAGCGTCGGTGCTGCAAGGCACGAGTTGTGCAACTCGCTGCGGGGTGACCCCCAGAACGACGGCGATGTCGCGAAGGGTTAAACCCTCTCCGCGCATGCGGTAAACGGCATCGCGAATCTCGGCCGAAGCCTCTTCTTGAAGTTTGCTGGCCAGTTTCATCTTTTCTTGGGCCTGCTCAAGATCGCAGATGATACCCGGCAATTTTGCGTCTACCTTGATGATTAGTTCGCAGTCGGTGCCTAGGTTTCGAGCCTTAGCGATTTCACGAATCTGCCCATCGACTTTGTCTAGCCGCTTAGCCGTGGTGGTGTAGCCGTCAAGCTCGGGCACTTCGACCGACCAACCGGTGGCGGTTTTGTTGCAAATCACGTTGAGTTCCACGACACACCTCCAAAAAAGTAAAGGGCTACTTGACTAAATAAGTAAAGCCGTGCTTTACTACTTCAAGGTTAAACCCTCACAGCTACAAAACACAACAGCCGCGACATTCATGCCGCGCAAAATTTAGGAGAAAACATGATTTACGCAAGCATTCTGCTCGGTCTTCCACTGGCCTTCATCTTCTGGGGCGCAGGCTTCAACAAACTCACCAAATCGATCGACGACCTTGCCGCCGCCGGCATGGGATGGACCAAAGAGATTCCCGCATTCGTGGTTCGCGTCATCGCTCTGCTTGAACTAGCCGGAGCTATCGGTGTGGTTGCCGGACCGGTCGCAGGTCTTGCATTCGGCTTTACCTGGGCAACCTTCTTGGGTGCACTTGCCGGCGCTGGCCTTGCAGCCACCATGTTGGTCGCAGCAATCATGCACATCGCACGTGGAGAATTCAAGTACACCTACAAGATGAACATCGGCTTCTTGGTTCTAGCCATCGCTCACTCGGTATTTACCTTCTTGAGCTAAGCAACAACACGGATGCTCTACTAAAGCTTCTCGATTCCAGCCCTGGTTGCCACGCGATTGAGCGTGGCGAGCAGGGCTGGTGCCGTTAACAGCAGAAGTACCGAGGTGGTGATTGCCCGACCTAGGTCCCACAGCAACCCACCGGTCACGAGTTCGTATTGCAAGAACCGGGTTAGGTTCTCGAGCAGCGGCGCTCCGGCAACGTAGGCGAGCGGCCCGGTGTTTCCGGCCAAGAACGGCCAGCTCCACATGGTCATCAGGCCACCGTAAACGAAGGCTGCCACTACCGCGTAGACGATTAGCGTCAGCCGTTGCATCCACGCCTTTATGAACTTTGGCAGAAGTCCGGCACCAATGCCGAGCAGGCCGGCGGCCATCATTTGAAAAGGTAGCCATGGGCCTATACCGCCGACCAAGAGCGCAGAAACCAGCAGTGAACCCGCACCGAGAATGAACCCGAAGCCGGCGCCGAACACGAATCCGCCCAAGATGATGATGAAAAATGCAGTTTCGATTCCGGCCGTGCCCGCACCGAGAATTCGAATCACGGCGTTCAACGCGATTAGAACCCCGAGAACGGCCAGTTGCTTGGCTTCGATCTGACCACTGGCAAACTCGACCACAATCAATGCGAGTAGAGCGGGCATGAGCGCGATGAAAATGCCCTGCGCCAGCAGTGCCTGAGACGCTCCGGCTGCAGAAATAAGCAGCGGCCACACAAAAACGAGAATGCTCGCGAGTGCGGTCACGGCAATGGTGAGTCGGCTGGCTAGTTTCACGCTCTCACCCGAACCTGGTCGAGGTTGATGATTCCTGAAACACCCATGGCCGCGGCAACCTGTGAGGGCAGGTGGCCGTCGAACCCGAGCAACTGAGTTGGAGCACCCTGACTCTTTATGCGGCCCTGCTCTAGCACAACCACGTGGGTCGCAACCTGGGCTACAAACTCTATGTCATGCGATGCGAGCACGATCGCGTTTCCGGCTTCACACAGTCGCGCGATAATTCGGGCGAGGGCTCGTTTGGCCTCGTAGTCTAGACCGCGCGTAGGTTCATCAAGCAAAATGATGCCCGCGCCTTTTACCAGCTGAATCGCAAGAACCAGGGCGAGTTGCTGGCCTGCCGACAAATCGCGCGGATGCACGGCCGGATCGACTCGACCAGCAAACTGTTCGAACAGGGTGGCAGTACTTGTGGGCCTCGCCTTGGCGAACTTGTCGCTGTCTTCGAGCTCGGCCGACACCGATGACAGAAAAAGCAGGTCGCTCGATCGTTGCGGAACCATGGTCACCACGCACAAGCGCTCTTCGGCTGAAAACTCTTTGGTGTCACCCCACGCCGACTTGACCGTGCCCGAGGTTCGAACTCCGGTACCCTGCATCGCCCAAAGCAAACTCGACTTACCCGACCCGTTTTCACCCATCAGGGTGAGCACCTGGCCACGCTCGAGCTCGAGGTTGATTTCGGCCACGGCAACCTTGTCGCCGTAGTGAACCGACAGGTCGCGAACCTCGAGTGCACTTTGGCCGATGAACTCTTCTGGTTGGCGCGCAACAGCGTGAGCATCCAGTTCGATGTTTTCTAAAAGCGCAGGATGTTCGGCAATCGTCTCGCGTATTACCTGAGGTTCGAGCGCTGTCGGTTTGAGCGCGAGTCGAGCCGATAGCTCGACCACCGGCGGTACCAGGCGGTATTCGCGCAGAGCATCGTGTGGGGAAAGCTTTGAGACGCTCGCGTCACCGTGCACCACTATCACCGAATCAACCAGAGGCAAGGCGCGCTCTAGACGGTGCTCCGAGAGCAGAATAGTGATGTCTAGTTCGCGAGTGAGCGTTCTCAGGCTCGAAATGATTTCATGGGCTGCCTCTGGGTCGAGAGCCGAGGTTGGCTCATCGAGCACCAAAATCTGTTGCCCCGCAGAAAGCGCGGCGGCGATGGCCACCCTTTGTTGCTGGCCACCCGAGAGCGATTGCAGTGGCTGGTCGAGCAGGTGCTCGAGGCCCAGAGTGCTCGCCAATCTAGCTATTTCTTCAGCCATGGTCTTCGGATCTCGCCCGAGTTGTTCCATGGCATAGGCAATCTCGTCTTCGACCGTATCGGCCACGAAGGCACCTTCGGGCTGTTGATTCACGAAGCCGACCAAGTCTGCCAATTCGTGCGGTTTGAATCCGGTTACATCTCTGCCGTTCAGTTCGACGCGACCGCGCAGATTGCCCCCGGTGAAGTGGGGGCTTAGGCCGTTGATGATGCGAAGCAACGTTGACTTGCCGCTGCCGGTTGGGCCGCACACCAGAACAAACTCACCAGACGAAACGTGCAGGTTGGCGCGCGTGAGAACGGCAGACTCGGCCGTGCGATAGCCGAAAGAAACATCGGTGAGTTTGATCACGAGGCCAACACCTGTTCGAACAGAGGTGCAATGGTGGTAGCCCAGAGCAAAATGAGAACGGATGCTCCCAGCACCACAAAATCAATCGCACCGAGCGGCTGCCGACGATAGCGGGTGCGTAGGTTCTGGGTTGAAGTCAGGCGCACCACCGTGAATAACCCAACAAGACTCAGGGCGATCACGGCGCCAGCGAGATATACGTGCTCACTTGAGGCGATCAAAAGGTAAGCACCGATAGCGAGGCTCACGGCCGAACTGAAACTTAGTGCGCGAATCAAGCGCAGGCGCTCGTGCGACATGGCACCTCTGCGGCCGAAGCCACGGGCATCCATGCTGGCGGCGAGTGCGAGCGAGCGATCCATGGTGTCTTCAAGAGCGGGAATCACGATGCTGGCCAGTACTCCAACACCTTTGTTGCGCCCACGCAATCCACGCGAGCGGCGCACGCGGCCGAGGCTTTCGATCAACTGGGGTGCAAGATTGATGGCTACCGAAATCGCAGTCGCCACTTCATAAAGGGCACCTGGAGTGTTCTTGAGCAGTTTGCGTGGGTTTGCCAAGGTGTTCGCCATGGCTACCGAGAGAATGATCGCCGAGAGTCGAAGGCCGTCGAGCGCTGCTGCCGAAAGCGTTGCCGCGCTGACGCTGCCAAATAGGGTTAGCGCTGGGCCGAAACCAAGCGAAATGGTAATCGTCGGCAGGCTAAACACGACATCTTCGCCAGCAAAACCGCCGTTGAAAATCACGCGAAAAATGAGCCGGGTGGCAAGAACAAAACCCGCCAATCCCAAATAGAAGCGCACCGACCTTGCCCACGGAGCGTTCGTTCTGAAGGCAATCATCAGCCCCAAGGCAACTGCGATTACGACTGCAACCTGATTGAAAGTGGATGCCTGACCCGCAACAATCGCAAGTGCGAGGCCGAGCACCCACCAGCTCGCTGGGTGGACGCCCTGAACCTTACGAACGATTACTTGGAGCACTCAAATACCGTTGGTTCTGTTGTCGGCTTGGTTGATTCCGGCTGATTTGGTCCCGAGAACACCCAAGCTTCTGCGGTGCCGCAGGCTGGTTTGCGCATGGCCGAACCAACGCCGCTGAAAGCCCAGCCTTCGGTTGTCGGGTCGGCATAAAAGTAGACCCACGAGCCCTCGGCGTAGGTGGGGGTGTCAGAGCAATCCTGTTTCGCGCGGGTAGGGTAGCCGTCGATGCGACAGGCGAAACCAGTGGGGTAGTTGAGCGTGCCCTCTACCTCGTGCGCCCCGTCGAGTAGCTCCCAACCCGAGCCGGTGAAGTTTTTTGAGCAGCTGATCGTCGGTGCGGCATCCTTGGATTCGACCACGAGCGTCACGCCTGAACCTTCACATGCACCGACGCTAAGGCTCGCGGTGTCGGCTTTGGTGTCTGGCGAGACAAATGTGCCTAGTGCGCCTCCCAAGGCAATAAGGGCGACCAAAAGTGCGAGCACGATTTTCAGTGAATTGCGCACGGCTGGCCTCTCGAAAGATTTGATGAGGGGCTGGTGCGAAGACGAGAGAGCCGTGGGGGCTCTGATCGACTCCACCGCAGACCTCGACGGTTTATTTGAGTCATCACTTCGAGGCTGGGCATTCCGACTTCTGAAAACTCAGTTACGGCTGCGGGTCAGCGTCGGATTCTCACCGACTTTCCCCAACTTCAAAGAGATTGCTAGTTGCAAGCAACTTGCTTGCCAAGATTAGCAGTTTGACTCATGTATTCTTTAGCCAATAACTGAATAGCCGTTCGACCCAAGTCGGGAGAGCAGTTTAAGTACTGCACCGAAGGAGCAATCCTCCCCGAAAATCTCTCAGGTGATCAAACCGACTTGACTAGGCAACTCTGAAAAGTAGGTTTCATAACCTCGCCCAAGGTGAAAGTTGATTCAAAGAATCGGCGAAGCTCTCAGGCTCAATAGACAGAGGGGGAGTTCTTGCAACCGAAACGTGTTCGGTTGCATAAGGAGAACTCCGTGAACGACGCTTCGACACTCAAAACCACACCGCTATTCGAAGAGCATGTCGCCCTGGGCGCAGCATTCACCGACTTTGGTGGATGGAATATGCCGGTTCGCTACACCTCAGACCTTGCCGAGCATGCGGCGGTTCGCGACGCGGCAGGTGTTTTCGACATTAGCCACATGGCCGAGTTTTTCTTCAATGGCCCAGACTCGGCAGCATTTCTAGACCACGCGCTAGTAGGTGTTGCCTCAGAGATCGCCGAGGGCCGCGCCAAGTATTCGCTCATCGTCAACGAGCAGGGCGGCATCATCGACGACCTCATCGTCTACCGCTTCACCGACGAACGTTTTCTAATCATCGCCAATGCTGGTAACCACGAGGCTGTCTGGGCGGCACTCAACGAGCGCGCCGCCGGTTTCGACGTAACTCTCGACGATGCCACTTCGCGCTATGCCTTGATTGCAGTGCAAGGGCCTAGTGCCGTTGAAGTTCTGAAGACGCTCACATCGGCACCGCTCGACGACCTAAAGTACTACTCGATTTTCGAGGGCGAGTTTGGCGGCGCTCAAGCCTTCTTCGCTCGCACCGGTTACACCGGTGAAGACGGTTTTGAGCTCTTGGTGAAAAACGAGGATGCCGTGGCCACCTGGCGCGCGATTCTCAGCGCAGGCAGTTCGGTTGGTTTGATTCCAGCCGGCTACGCCTGCCGAGACACCCTGCGCCTCGAAGCCGGCATGCCCCTTTATGGCAACGAGCTTGGCCTGCACACCACGCCGTTCGACGCTGGGTTCGCAAGGGTTGTTCGTCTAGATCACGATTTTGTCGGAGCATCCGCTCTTGCTCCTTTGGCCGGGCAGACCCCAAACCGCAAGCTAGTTGCGCTGGTTGGAGAGGGGCGCAGAGCCGCGCGTGCCCACTACGAACTTTTCGCAACCGAAGAATCGCAAACTGCCATCGGTGAAATCACCACGGGGGCGCTTTCGCCGACACTCGGCTACCCGATTGCCATGGCTTACGTCGACTCGGCGCACAGCGAGCTTGGCACAACCGTTTGGGCCGATGTTCGCGGAAGCCGTCAGCCGATGCAAATTAGTTCGCTACCGTTTTATAAGCGCGTCAAGTAACCACAGAGAAAAGGGAAAACCATGATCAACCGCGAAGGACTGCTTTACACCAAAGAGCACGAGTGGCTCGAAATCGATGGCGATGTAGCCACCGTCGGAATCACCGAGTATGCCGCCGAAAAGTTGGGCGACGTTGTTTACGTTGACCTTCCAAAGGTTGGCACCCAGACCACTTACATGAAGATCTGTGGCGAGATCGAATCGACCAAGTCGGTGGGTGAGCTCTATGCTCCTGTCGATGGCGAAGTTGTTGCCGTGAACGAAACCGTGGTTAGCAACCCAGAACTCATCAACCACGACGCTTTCGGCGCCGGTTGGTTGATCAAGATTCGATTCACCGAGCTTCCAACTCTTCTAACGCACGACGAATACGCAGCACTCACCAACGAAGGCTAAGAACAAAATGACCAGCGCGCACAAAGACTTCAAATATCGTCACATCGGCACCAGTGCCTCAGACCAGCAGCATATGCTCATCACCTTGGGCTACGGCAGCATTGACGAATTGATGTCGGCGGCTGTGCCGCAGGTCATTCGCTTTGAGGGCGAGGGCACTCTGCCTACACCGATCAGCGAGCCGGAGGCGCTGTCTGAACTTCGTTCGATGGCCGCCCGCAACCGCATCACCGCTTCGATGATTGGGCTCGGCTACTACGGCACCCACGTGCCCGGCGTCATCAAACGAAACGTTTTAGAGAATCCTTCTTGGTACACCGCCTACACCCCTTATCAGCCTGAGATTTCTCAGGGCCGCCTCGAGGCTCTGATCAACTTTCAGACCATGGTCACCGACCTGACCGGAATGAAGACCGCCAACGCATCGATGCTCGACGAGGGCACCGCTGTTGTCGAGGCCATGATGATTGCCCGTCGCTCGAGCGACTCGAAGTCAAACGTCTTCTTTGTCGACTCGGATGCTCTGCCGCAGACCAAGGCCCTGCTAGAACACCGTGCCGAACCCCTAGGCATTCTCGTTCGCTACTTTGACGCGGCAGCCGGTGCGGCTGGACTCGAGGGGGAGTACTTCGGACTCATGCTGCAGTACCCGGGAGCATCCGGTGTGGTTGTCAACCTGCAGCCTGCCATCGAAGCTGCTCACGCCCAAGGCGCGATTGCCGTGGTTGCCGCCGACCTGCTGGCGCTCACCCTGATCGCCGCACCCGGCGACCTCGGTGCTGACATTGCGGTCGGAAGTTCGCAGCGTTTCGGCGTGCCGATGGGCTTTGGCGGCCCACACGCCGGTTACCTTGCCGTGCGTGACGGGCTCGAGCGTTCAATGCCTGGTCGTCTGGTAGGTGTCTCGATCGATGCCGATGGTGCCGCCGCCTATCGCCTCACCCTGCAGACTCGCGAGCAGCACATTCGTCGCGAGCGCGCCACCTCGAACATTTGCACCGCGCAGGTTCTACTCGCAGTCATGGCTGGAATGTATGCCGTTTACCACGGCCCACGCGGGCTTCGAGCGATTGCCAGCGAAGTGCACGCCAAGACCGCAGCGCTCGCCGAATCGCTCACCGCAGCCCGTCTCGCCTTGCACTCGCAAACCTTCTTCGACACCATCCGAGTGCTACATGTCGATGCAGAGGCAATCTGGCAAAAAGCGCGTGCCCACGGCATCACGCTTTTGAAAGTGGATGACTCGACCCTGGGCATCGCGGTAGACGAAACCACCAGCGAGGCAACCTTGAACTCGGTGGCTCACGCCTTCGGTGCCGAGCTCGTCACAGTCAGAGACGACTCACGCGTGGGTGGATTCGCTCGCAAGAGCGACTACCTAACCCATGAGGTATTCAACTCGCACCACAGCGAAACCTCGATGCTTCGCTACCTCAAGCGCCTGGCCGACTATGACTACGCGCTCGACCGCGGCATGATTCCGCTCGGTTCTTGCACGATGAAGCTAAATGCCACTACCGAGATGGAGGCAGTCACTTGGCCTGAGTTCGGCAACCTTCACCCATTCGCCCCGGCCGACGACACTCGCGGCTATCTGCAAATGATCGACCAACTGACCACGTGGCTCTGTGAAGTTACCGGCTACGACGCCGTCTCGCTGCAGCCAAATGCGGGTAGCCAGGGAGAGCTTGCAGGTCTCATGGCGATTCGCGGCTATCACCTCTCTCGCGGAGACGTGCAGCGCACCATCTGCTTGATCCCCTCAAGCGCACACGGCACCAACGCGGCTTCGGCGGTGCTCGCCGGTATGCAAGTTGTAGTTGTGGCTTGTGACGAAAACGGCAACGTCGATGTCGCAGATCTAGTCGCGAAGATCGATGAGGCCGGCGATCGCCTGAGCGCCCTCATGGTGACCTACCCTTCTACCCACGGTGTCTACGAAGAGGCGATTGTCGACATCTGCGACCGGGTTCACGCAGCCGGCGGGCAGGTTTACATCGACGGAGCAAACACCAACGCCGTCGTCGGTTATGCCAAGTTCGGAAAGTTCGGTGGCGACGTAAGCCACCTCAATCTGCACAAAACCTTCTGCATTCCTCACGGTGGTGGAGGCCCAGGTGTTGGTCCGGTTGCGGCACGCGCGCACCTCGCACCATTCCTGCCTGGTCACGCACAAGCCCAGATCGAGCTACCAGACTTCGGGCCGATTTCGGCGGCACCGTTCGGCTCGGCGAGCATCCTGCCGATTTCATGGGCTTACATTCGCATGATGGGCAACGTCGGCTTGGCCGAGGCCACCGCAGGTGCCGTTCTCGCCGCGAACTACGTTGCCAAACGTCTCGAAGGTCACTACCCGGTGCTCTACACCGGAAACCGCGGACTAGTTGCTCACGAGTGCATTCTCGACGTGCGACAGCTCACCAAAGATTCGGGTGTGAGTGTCGACGACATTGCCAAACGCTTGATTGACTACGGTTTCCACGCGCCAACCATGTCGTTCCCAGTAGCCGGAACGCTCATGATCGAGCCAACCGAGAGCGAACCCCTAGAAGAACTCGACCGCTTCGTCGATGCCATGATTGCGATTCGTGCCGAGGCTGCCAAGGTTGAATCAGGGGAGTGGAATGTCGACGACAACCCCCTTCGCAATGCACCTCACACGGCAAAGTCGGTTATCGGCGAGTGGAACAAGACCTATTCACGCGAACTTGCGGCCTACCCGGCCGGTCAGCACCGCAATAAGTACTGGCCAATCGTTCGCAGAATTGACTCGGTTTACGGTGATCGCAACCTGGTGTGCTCATGCCCGCCACCAGAGGCTTTCGCCTAGTCGATCAGCGCGATTAGCTACCGCTCAAAGCGCGCCAGGCTAGGGTCACGGCAAGCCCAATCACCATCAGGCCGCCGACCACGCTCATCCAAGTTCTCACCGTTGGTGTAGTGATACCCCTAATGGCGGCACCCGCGAGCGCCAGACCCTGCTGCCAAATGACCGACCCAATAAACACACCGCCCGCAAAAGACACGGTTGCCCAAATCGGGTCACCGGTTGACAGGCCCACCAAGCTCGGCGCAATCGCTAAAAAGTAGAGCGCGGTTGGTGGGTTCACGATCGTTGCGCCCGCGAATTTCACAAAAGTCTTTCGAGCGCTCGTCTCAACCACGCTCGGCGTAGTCAAATTGGCGGATGGCCGTGCCGATCGAATTGCCTTATAAAGAGTCTGAACTCCCAGAGCCAGCAAGATGGCTGCGCCTAGCAAACTGAGTGTCAAACCATAAGTTCCCAGGATGCCGGCGACGGCAGAGCCCGACAAAAACACAAGCACCGCGTAGCAGGCGTCAACAGTAGCCATGGCCAGTGCGCCCGCTGCACCAACGCGCAGCCCCGAACGCAGTGTCGTATCGATCAAAAGCAGGGCCATTGGGCCAACCGGGATGGCGAGCGCAATGCCAGCGGTAATGCCGAACACGAACAACTCAAAGGCTGAAGACATGAGTTCACCTTATTGGTTGCAAGCGCTTACGGTTTTGCGTCACCGACGTGAGTTCAAGGTTGTGTAACGGGAATGTTACAAATTGTAAAAATGCAGGATTTTATTAACAATCTGTGAATTTGCACTCTAAAGTTAGTTACACCCAAGGGTTATCGTGTCCTTTTTCGAAAGGTCTCGATTTCCCTAATCCAACAAGGAGAAACACATGAAAGCAACACGCATCGTTCGCGCGGTGGCCGTGGCTGCAGCTGGTGCCCTTGGCGTTGCCGGTTTGGTAGCGCCTGCACAGGCTGCAACTCGCACCACTGTTGTGATCCACGCGTCAAACGCGCTCACGTCGTTCAACAGTGGAACCCCTGAGACCAACCTTGTAACTAACAGCGATGTCGGTTACATGACTGGTGCAGGCTTCATTTACTACGACAACAACAAGAACCTAATCCGTAACACCACTTTCGGTACCTTCGGCACCGTAACCAAGTCGGGCTGTGCACTTGCTGTCAAGTACACCGTCAAGCCAGGTCGTGTGTGGTCAGACGGCACCCCAATCGATGGTGTTGACCTTCTTATGAGCCACATCCTCGGAAGCAGCGCTTACTCGAAGGCCGCTGGGCTAGGTGACCCTGCTAACGCAGAAGTACTTCCAGCGTTCAACTCGTTCTACGGTGGCCCATACGACAGCGCAATCAAGGGTGAGCCAACTCTGTCGTCAGACAAGATGTCGGTGACCCTTTGCTACTCGAGCTTCGTGCCAGACTGGCAGATTCTGGGCCCTGGCCCTGCTCCGGTTCACACCTACGTTCAGCTAGCAAACGGCAAGACCGCTGCTCAGAGCCTGACTCAGAACAAGGCCGACAAGGCTGCATTCTTGGCGGCGTTCAACAGCAAGAACACCACTCTTCTAAAGAAGATCGGTGACGTCTGGAGCAACGACTACAACATCAAGACCGTGAACTCCTCAACCAACCCACTACTACTTGTTGGTAACGGTGGATTCTTGGTCAAGTCGGCCGTGGCTGACCAGTCGGTAACCCTAGCCGTGAACGCAAAGTACAACAGCGGACCAAAGCTTTCGGGCAAGGTCAAGACTGTTATCTTCAAGTTCATCGGTGACTCAACCGCTGCAGCTCAGGCACTTGCTAACAAAGAGCTTGACATCTACGCAGGTCAGCCAACCGCTGATGCAGTTGAGGCTCTGAAGGCGCTCAAGGGTGTAAAGACCATCGGTGGTGTTAACGCCTGCTTCGAGCACGTTGACGTTCGCGTTGGTTCGATCATTCCTGACGAGGAGTACAAGGGCGTATTCGCCGGCATGACTCAGCGTGCGAAAGACCTTCGCAAGGCGTTCCTGCTTGCTTTCCCACGTCAAGACATCATCGACACCCTGGTCAAGCCAGTTAACTCGAACGCGGTTCTAGGTAACTCATCGTTCTTGCTACCTGGTCAGTCGGGTTACAACGAGGTTGCTGCCTACACCAAGTCGATCTACGCGACTGGTACTCAGGCGCAGCGCACCGCCAAGGCTCTCGCTCTTGTAAAGAAGTACTACAAGACTGCTAAGGCCGGAAGCAAGTCGGTGAAGGTAAACATCCTTTGGGGTGCTCCTTCAAACACCCGTCGTGCAAACGAATTCCAGTTGGCTCGCTACGAGCTTGGTAAGGC
>JACCDM010648128.1_pt1 | contig 13007 bp, 13 predicted proteins | sample 7445851 | NCBI WGS metagenome assembly JACCDM01 (sample SAMN15323438, study PRJNA562643) | freshwater metagenome | isolation source: river surface water | place: USA:Blue River Watershed | collected 2017-08-16
AATCAATATATTGATGTGACTCAAGAACGCGAGCTCTATTTGCGAATGCTTCAGAGTGAAAAAATTGGGGCAATTGGATTGCTGGCAGGGCATATTGCCCATGAACTCAATAATCCACTCAGCGGAATTCGAAGCTTAGCTCAGGTTCTTTTAGCTTCTGGAGTCGATGCGGGTTTAAAATCCGATTTGGAAGAAATCGAAAAAGCCACCCATCGATCGCAAAAAATTATTCGAAATTTGCTCGACTTTTCGAGTGATTCCTCGGGGGAAGAGCGTGCCGTTACTTGGGAAGCGCTGATAGAAAAAACCGCACCGATGCTTAAAACAGCGTTGAGGTCTCATCGTTGGAAGACTGATTTACAAACCCAAGGAGCCACTTTTAAAGCCGAGCCTCAGTTGATGCAGCAGGTTTATTTTAATTTGGTGAACAATGCTTGTCAGGCTATGAAATCGATTGGAACAGTAACAATTAAAACTGAAGTTAAACAAAATTATATTTTTCTAAAGATTTCAGACACGGGGAGTGGTATTTCCGAAGATGCCCAGAAAAAAATCTTTGAACCCTTTTTTACAACGAAAAAAGAGGGATTAGGAACAGGATTGGGTCTCAGTTTAAGTAAAAAAATTGTTGAAAAATTTGGTGGTGAAATTCAATTAGATACAACGTCTCCAGAGGGGACTACTTTTCAAGTTAAAATGCCCATCTACCAAAGAATAGATGAAGGAACCTAAAGATGAATGAAAAAAAAATTTTGATTATTGATGATGAGCCTCTTGTGAGGCGATCATTGCGTCGTGCTTTTGAGATTAAAAAATATTCAGTCATCGAGGCGACGGACGGGAGTATTGGACTCGAAATTTGGCAAAATGAAAAACCAGATATTGTTTTTTTAGATGTATTAATGCCAGGCCTCAGCGGACCAGAAGTTTTACAAAGCGTGCCATCGTCGATTCGAACCCAAAGTTTTGTGATACTGATGAGTGCTTACTCGGGAAGTTATGATGTCGAGTCAGCTAAATCTTTGGGTGCAGATTACTTCTTTGCTAAACCTTTTGAAGATATTTTTAAATTAGTTGATCAAACGGAACAGCTAGTGAGTCTGCGCATTTAATGCAAATTCACGAGGGAATTCATCTTGACAGAATGGGAGTGAAATAGCCCATAATCGGCCTCACAAAAAGAGATAAATATGAGAATAATTTCTGGTAAATACAAAGGACATCAGTTGGTTTCATTTGATGCAGATCATATTCGCCCGACAACAGATCGAGTGAAAGAGACCTTATTTAATATGATTCAAGGCTACGTGGAAGAGGCTCGAGTTTTGGATTTATTTTCTGGAACAGGAAACTTAGGGCTCGAAGCTCTTTCTCGAGAAGCTCGAGAGGTGATCTTTGTTGAAAAGAGTCGCAAATCAATTCAAATTTTAGAAAAAAATTTGGGAAAATTGAAAGTTACAGACTCAATTCAAATTCTCAATAAAGATGTCATCAGTTTTCTGAAGAATTACGATGGAGAACCCTTTGATATTATTTTTGCGGATCCTCCGTTCACGGAACAAATGGCTCACGAAGTCATGGAGGCCGCGGATCAGTCTAAGGTTTTTCATTCTGAAACTTTAATGATGATCGAGTCAGCGCGACGTGAAAAAATTATGGACGACTATCCAACTTTGACTCGATATAATCATCGGGAGTTTGGCGATAAAATTTTATCGTTTTTTAAGAAGAAGGAAAATTTGTGAGAATTGCAGTTTATCCAGGGAGTTTTGATCCCATCACTTTGGGACATCAGGATATCATTGAGAGAATCTCTAAAATTTACGATCGGGTCATTGTTCTGATTGCGATTTCAGATCAAAAATCGGCCCTTTTCGAAACAGAAGAGAAAAAGGATTTAATTCTCAAATCACTTTCTCATTTAAAAAATGTAACAGTCGATTCTCATATGGGATTAACAATTGATTATGTTAGATCTAAAAAAGCACACGTTATCGTTAGGGGGCTTAGAGCCGTTGTTGATTTTGAGTATGAGCTGACGATGGCCAATATGAACAAGAAGCTGGCTCCTGAAATCGAAACAACTTTAATTTTTGCGAGTCCGGAATACTATTTTATTTCCTCTCGGGGGGTCAAAGAGGTTGCTAAAAATAATGGATCTCTCAAAGGTTTGACTTCGCCTTTTGTCGGCAAAGCTTTGACTCATAAATTAAAAATCAAAAATAGTCAGATTGATTCATACGATAGAAACTCATCTTTAAATTTTAAAAGTAAAAATAAGAATAAAAAATCTTCAGGATTAAAGGGGGTTTCATGAGTTCTCAAAGTATCAAATTATCTTCAAGAGCTTCAGCATTGAAACCCTCTCCGACATTGGCGATGGCGGCAAAGGCAAGGGATCTGGCTCAAAAAGGGCATAACGTGATTTCTTTGACGATTGGTGAGCCTGACTGGGCTACTTTTGAAAGCGCGTCCCGAGCAGGAATCCAAGCGATTGAGCGAGGATTCACTAAGTATACAGCCAGTGCGGGAATTTCAGAATTACGTCAAGCAATTTCATCGCAAGTAAAAAGTGAACTCAAACTAGATTATAAACTTGATGAAATTATCGTCGGGAGTGGTGCAAAATTTATTCTTTATACTTTATTACAAATGCTCCTTAATTCAGGCGATGAAGTTATTATTCCATCGCCCTATTGGGTGAGTTATCCAACGATGGTAGAACTGGCTGGAGGTATTCCTCGATTTATATCCTGCGGTTCCGAAAGTCATTTTAAGATGACAGCTGAATCATTAGAAAAAGCGATCACTCCAAGAACGAAAGTTCTCATGTTTTCAAGTCCGAGTAACCCCACTGGAATCTCATATTCAAAAAGTGATTTAAAGAAATTGGGTGAGGTTCTGAAAAAGTATCCAGATATTCTTGTTATTTCTGACGATATCTATGACAAGCTTGTTTTTTCGACGAGCCCTCACAATGTAAAAATGAGTTCAGGTCTTGAAAGAGCTCCTCATATTTTAGATGAGTATCCTGAGATGCGAGATCGAGTTGTCATTGTCAATGGAGCTTCAAAAACATTTTCGATGACAGGTTGGCGGGTAGGCTGGGCACTGGGTCCCGCCGAATTGATGAAGGCCTGTGCGGATTTTTTGAGCCAAAGTACTTCTAATGTGACTTCTATTTCTCAAAAAGCCGTTTTGGCTGCTCTGACGGCAGGTCCGGATGAAGTCAAAAGCGCTGTGCAAAAGCTCGAGAGGAAAAGAGATTTTTATTTACAAAAATCAAAGGATTTCAAATTTTTTAAGGTGATTCCACCCGATGGAGCTTTTTACTTTTGGATTGATGTTAAACATTTTTTTGGCAAATCTGTGCGTGGTTTTTCGATAGGTTGTTCAAAAGATATTGCTGATATTCTTTTGGAGTCATACTACCTAGCCTTGGTTCCAGGCAGTGATTTTGGCTGTGAGGGCTATATCCGATTGAGTATTGCGGCTTCTGAGAAGGACCTGACTGAAGCCTGGGCGAGGCTCATCCAGTTTGAAAAAGACTTAATTGGTGGATGAATTTTTGATTTTTTTCGTGTTTAGTTTCAGTTTTGGTCCTAGACAGACCTTTTTCAGATCGTGGGAATGAACGTCGAGATTTGACATTAAATTCAAACCTCGTCTTTCGAAGCTAAAAATCCTCTTCTACAATAAAAAAAGAGGTGAAGAGTGAATTTTTGGTTTCTGGTGCAAATTTTTATAAACATTGTTTTATTTTCTCTATGTGGTTTTCTTTGGTTCAAATTAAATCGACCTCAAAAAGATGATCCTCGCATGAGTCGAGGATTGCAAATTTTAGGAAGTAAAATTTCTATTTTAGAGGATTTGGCAGATCGCACTGAATCTCAAGTGAAACAATTAAATTCGTTGATGGAACAAAAAGCTCGTGAAATTCAAACTACAATTTTAGAAGCTGAAAAACAAAATCAAAAAATTGAAGCTTCAATGTTAAAAAGTTTAGAAGTGGCCAAAATTTTTCAGGATAAAATTCCTCACCAGGAAATCATTGAACGGCAAAATACAAAAAAATATGTTCAAGCAGCTAGGATGGCTCATCGGGGAGCCAGTATTGAAGAGATTGTTCAGGCAGTGGATTTGCCGCGCGGGGAGTTAGAGTTCATTGCAAAAGTCAATCGTGATCAACTGCAGTTTTCTGAAAGCGAATTGCCAGATTGGGCGAAAGGAGACCTTCCTGCAAAAAGTTTTCATGATACCTCAATTCATGGTGAAAAAAGTGATAAAAATCTTTTTTCGCAAAATGAATTTATAAATAAAAATATTATTATCGATTCGATGGAGGATGACAGTCGATCTCAAGTAGCTCATCAAGGTTGGGAAATCGTACAAGGTCCGTTTTCGCTGAGGAGCGAAAATGGATCAAATAGTTTCATGGGAAACTCACCAGCTCCAACCATGGGAAACTCACTTGCTTCAACCATGGGAAACTCACTTGCTTCAGCCATGAGCGAAAAGATAGGTGAAACAATGGGATATGAAGTGAGTTCACCGAAGGTCATGCATTCTCAAGGGGCCAATGGATCTCCAACTTTGCAAGGATTGGGAGAACAGTTTCGTAAAGCGATGACGACCCAAAGTGTTCCACAAACTTTGATTGATCCGCAAGTGAATTTAAATATGAAAGCAGCACCGATCAATAAATCGTCATCACCAAATCCAATTCTAAATAAGTCTTCAGGTGTTTTTGGAAAACCTTCTTCGCAAAGTCCTGAAATTAAAAAAGTGATTTTTCCAAAAATCGAATAGTTTTGTATTTACCCTACTTTTTTTTGTGATTGAACATGCTGGCCATATTTTGTGTCGATGCTCATGATATGGCTAGTTAACCAGACAGATAAAAAGCGAAAAAATTTTTCATTTAAAACTTTTGTTTTTTCAAATTCTTGAGAGTATTCGCCAAATTGTTCCAGTAACTTTTGGTGGATAATTTTATGAGTGTTCAGGCCAGGAAACTTTACCTTTTCCATATAGGCTTCTTCGTCTTGAAAGTGCTTCACTGTGTAACTTCCCAAAGCTTTCAACTGTTTTTGAATTTCAGGAAATGATTTTTTGGCCTCAACTGAAGAATAAACTACATTCATCAGTCGAATCAGTTCCATGTGTTCGTTATCCATTTCTTTGATTTGTGTACTTAACTTATTTGAATCCCAATTAAAAAAATCAGACATATAAAAGTTCCTTTTTTGATATTTTATTTTCGGATGAAAGTTAAAGAATCTTAAAAAATTGAGGATGTCTCTAAATAAAAAATAAGTTTTTAAAAAGGGCCACTGGTATTTTGAGTCGTCTTGTCCCGAATATCTTACCTTAGTAAATCCCAAGATAGAGTGACTTTTTCAATTTGAGACAATGTTGAAAAAAATCTTGAATAGAAATTTGGGTCTGTTTGCTCATAAATAATGAACAGATGAGGGGAAAATCAAAAATGTACTCAAAAAATAGGAGCTGAATAGAATGTTTTTAAAAATAGAATTTTATTCAGCTCGTTTTGTGAATTTAATTTTTGCAAATTTAAGTTTTTCAAATTTAAGTTTTGCAAATTTTTTAACTATAAAACTATAAAACTATAAAACTATAAAACTCTAAAACTATTTGGAACTTTCTCGAACAAATAAAGATAAGTGAAATTTAACGACATTGGCTACTTTGATCTGTTGATTTTGAAACTGCCACTGAATATCTTCAAAAGCTCCCACTTTTGCCTCTAGGATGTGTTCTTCCATCATTGCTGTCTGCGATTGTTGCGCTGTTGGAATTTGTGAAGGAAGATAATTTGGACCAATAAAGTTAAATCGAATACTGATTTGCCCAGCTGACTTTAAGGAAAAAATCATTTTGAAACCATTTCTAAACAACATAAAATCTGCGTGGGTTTTCGCAATCCCATAAATTTTAATTCGTCCCAAAGGAGAAGTTTTAAGTTCATTAAACGCACTCGCCGCTTCTACGAATTCATTTTTTAGAATTTGTAAAAATTGAAGGCTTTCTTGAACAAGTAAACGATCGAGGTCTGCACGAACACCCAAATCAATGACACCGACATCTTCCATCGTTTCTTCGGCTCTGACGAGCTCGCGGATCCAATTCATTTTTTCGCTGGTTCTTTCTGTCATTTTTTCAAACATTTGGTCCCCTCCTAATTCAGTTTTTCGGGGGACCGTGATCTTGTCAAGACCAACGACAATTAAAATGGAATCTTGGGGTCTTGTTTAAAATTGAAGGGTCAAGGTCGCCGTATTTTGCTCATCCTCCTTTAGTCGAGTCGCTTTGTACAGGCCCAGCATCATTGTTACGGGGAAATGGTATCCAATCGTTAGGTCCGCTTTTAACTCCACTCCAGCAGATGTGAAATTTTCCCACGTTCCCACACGGACATAAGTATTATTTTGTTTATCATAGGAGTAACCCTCGAGACTGATATTGTCCGCGACCAAGGCCCCATGAAATTTTTTAATAAAGAATGGGGTGGTTCCTGAACTAAGGTATGGGTAGGCAATCGGAAAGCGATATTCGAGAGTGCTGATGCCAAAATTCTTACCTAAAAACTGAGCCGAATTATAGCCTCTCATGATTGGGTAAGGAGAAAGTGCATTGAGAAATGGAGATGCAGAGAGCGTCATTGTTGTATTCGCCAGGCGAATGTCTTCCAGATTTTTATCGATGAATTGACCTGAAAATTTTGTCAAAACTGCATGATTGAGAGGTAACCACTTATTCCAGAATTTTTGGAGTGAGAGATCAATCTGATTAAAGCTTTCATTCTCGAGAGCCTCATTTTTGATGTTGTGCTGTATTTCGAGGGAAAGAGATTGGCCGGAAGTTGGGCTAATTTGAGCTCCTCCCTGGGAAATGTCTGAATACTGTAGGATTAAACTCGGGCCATGGTTTTCTGTATTGGAAGCTGGGTAAGGAAAATCGTAGTCCCGACTTCTCCAGTGGTAGCCGATGCCCCAAAAGAGATCTGTACTGATTGGACTCATTTCCCAAAGAGCTTGTGTTTTGTAGAGCTGATCTCTGAAATCAATACTCGTGTTCGGAACACTGGTTTTTAAATCTTGTCCCATGAGACTTATTTGTGCACGAGTTTGATTGTTCATATAAATAAACTGATCGCTGAGCTGCTTTGTACCTGTTTCGTAGGAAGCAGAAACGGAGTAAGCGTGTTTGTTTAGAGGATCGTTCCCGGAAAAACTTCCTCCAATTGTTGAATTGGAGCTACTGTAACCCAGGTTAGGTATCCAATAGTGAGGCCATAAATAACTTCCCGCTGAGTAATCTTCGATTTGATTTTTCAATTTACTCACCTGATCCAAAGAGGCATTTTGCGGGTCTATAATAGGGTATTCTTTTGCAAACAGGGGCTCGACTCGTGGTAACTCATCAACCTTTTGGGTTCCAGTTGAACTTGGTGAGCGCAATTCGCTCAAGGGTGTTGTTGTTGTCAGTGAGTCTGAGTCAACTGTTGTCGCTGGTTCTCTATTGAGGACGTTCCTTCTAGAGTCTGCCATAAGTTCAAAAAGAGGTTTAAAGTATTTAATAGAAAAGCCATTTCCTGTGAGTTCGGTTGCTAGAAGGGATTTGTTATGCTCATCCCAGCTCATTGAGGTAAGAGCTGTGAGTGTATTCGTCAGAGGTATCACCTTTTGTGTCTTCAGATCATAGGAGTAGATATTGGGGATTCCATTTTTAGTAGAACTGAAAAGAAGACTTGTTGATGTTTTTTGAGGAAATCGAGCGTCTGGAAAGTCAGGCAACAAGATTTTGACTTCCTTTGATGTGAGATTCAATTTAAATAAATACTCTTTGCCGTCCTTCCTTTGAGAAAAAACAATATTTTGTTCATCAAGAAAAAGAGGGGAAGAAACACGAACCTGCAATTCAGGTTTATAAATAATTTCTTCCTTTTTATTAGATAAATTTAAAGTTACTAACTGAGTTTCGGAGGGGCCTAATTTTACAAAGACGATTTTTTGTCCATCCTGCGAAACAGAGGCCTCGCGAGCACGAGCTCCCTCTGTTAGTCTTTCAGTTTTTTTTGTTTTCAAATCATAAATATAGAGATCAGAGGACTCCTGAAATCGATCCAGTGAATCGACTTTGTCATAAATAAATTTTTGTGAATCCGGAAACCAACTTAATCTTTGAATTGTTCCTGTTGGAGTTCCATCTTGTCTTTCTATATTTTCTTCGATGCCCGCATTTTGAAGAACTGAGGGTGCGAGAAGCAGGCCTGGTTTGGGGCCAGATTCCTTTTGTGTTTCAGATATGTCGCTTTCGATTTTTCCAAACTCTGAAAGACCATTAAAACTCTCTTTAAGATCTTTTCGCGTGAGAATACGAACGGATCTGCGATTTGCAGTATTTTTTGCGAGAAGAAGAAGCTTTGATCCATCAGGACTGACAACGGGGTGAAAAGTTTCGAGGATATTTTCAAGGATGAGAGGAGAGCCCTCAGAAAGAGGAATTTGTGAGAGGGTATTTCTTTGAATTTTGGCTTTTTGATTTAATTGAATGATTAAATCATTTAAATAAATTTGATAGGTTCCATAGTTTTGATCCAAGATGGGGGACTCAATAAAAAATGGGAACCTTCCTCCATAGGCGTGGTGAAGGTCGCCAATTAATTTTTTTCCATGACGGCGAATCATTTCACTCCACATCATCGAACCGTAAAGATAGGGGCGCGCACCTTGAGGCCAAGTGTGAATGCCAGTTTCATTGATTTCACCGATGGATAGATTTTCTAATTTATAACTGAAAGCGAGGGCTCTGACGGCAGCGTCTTGAAGCGGCGAGCGCAGACGCCCGTGATTTCCTGTGCGCGTTTCCAGGTCAACCGCAACGCCCTCTAACCACCAGCGAGGAAGGAGCATGTTCGGAGTGATGATATTTCCAAAGAGGGAGTAAAGGAATTGAGCTCCTCCTCGGCGATTTTCAAAAGAGGAAATATGAGTGTATTCGTGGAGTGCAATTTCTCGAGCCCAATCGCCAAAATCAGAAATCGTTTCATGGGGCCCTGGTAAAACAGGGTAGACAACAATGGTATCATAGGGAATGGCTGTCGCATATCCATTCGTAGAGTCAGTTCGGTCATCGATCACAAAAACTGTATTCTCAGGGGGGTTGGGAAAATATTCCTTTAAGATCTGTGGAATACCTAAAAGCCGCGAAGCATAGAGATCAGCCACATCCTGTCGTTTTGCATCATATATGAGCTCGAAGCCCGGAAGTTTCCATTTTTTCCACTGAATTTCAGGAGCCACTTGGGCCGAAGTACTCAGAGTTGAAAAGATCAAGGCCAGTGAAAGAATCGATTGCGTGAATTGATGTTTTTTAAAATGAGTTTTCATGAGCCTAATTGCAGCATGTCTCTGACTCGTTGACAAACGAATCGGACCTGCTGACAATTTGTCTGGATTAAATTACTAATATCGAAAACTTTGTGAGAGGAGTCACTGTGAATTCAAATCTAAAAAATATAGCGCTTGTTTTATCAACCGTTCTTGCCCTTGGTCTAGGTGCTTGTAAATCGAAAAAAACGGCTGAGGAAACTCCAGTCCCAGCAGAAACTTCTGCGACGCAAGAAAAGACACCAGCAATTGAACAATCTCCAATGAGCTTTGATGCTGCTGGAAGTGATTCAGGAAATATCGCTGGTTTGAAAACAATCAACTTTGAGTATGACCGTGCTGTTTTAACAGCGGAAGCGAAAAAGAGAATTCAAGGAAACGCAGATTGGATGAAAAAACAGGATGGTGTCAAGCTTCAAATCGAGGGACATTGTGATACTCGTGGATCGATCGAGTACAATCTTTCATTAGGCGAAAGAAGAGCGCAAGCGGTTAAAAACTATATGGTTTCATTGGGAGTAGCAGGGGACAGATTGTCAATCATCAGCTACGGTAAAGAAAAACCACTTTCAAATGGTGACTCAGAAGCTGACCACATGAAAAATCGTCGAGCTAACTTTTTGCCACTTGGAAAATAATTAAATCGTGAAAAAAATTGGGAGTTTGATCTGTTTTTTATGGCTCGTGGGCTGCGTGACAGTCCCAGCTCCCATCGAAGAGTACGCCCTGGCTCGAGCTGCAATTGATTCGGCTCGAGCTGTTGAGGCCGCCAGATATTCTCCGGGCTATTGGCATCAAGCCGATGAATCTTATCGAAAAGCCCAAAGTCTTTTTAAGAACCAAGATTTTGCATTAGCTCGAGATCTTTTTATAAAAGCCAGAACCTCCGCAGAAAGAGCCGAAAATTCAGCGAGACTTCTTCGACAAAAAAATGGAGAAGTTCTGTAGTTTTTAATGTGAATTTAATTTTAAAAAGGACTGATTTATGTCGAACAAAAAAATCTTTTCTCAATTGATCTTAATTTGTAATTCCATTTTTATTTTTTCAGCTTGTGAAACGTTAATGACTCGTTCGGAAGTCGAGCAAAAAAAAGTCATGCAGGATTCAGTCTCTCACCTTCAACGAAATAATGCGGATTTAAACAATCGATTTGCAGATATTGAGTCTGACCTCCGAACGATGAATGGTCGTATTGAAGTCGTTGAAAACAAATCGACCACCGCATCAAAAGACAAAGAAAAACTAAAATCTGAAACTGAATCGGTTTTAAATGATCACAATAAGAGAATCAATATTTTGCAGGAAGAGATAATGAAGCTGACAGAATCAGTCTCTAACCTTTCGGCTGAGGTGACGGCTCTTAAGGCGGCTGCAGCTACGGCAGATGTACCGGCAACAAAAAAAGATTCATTTGAGCAGGCCGAAGAAAGTTTTGAGAAAAAGGAGTGGAGAAAAGCGATTCTTTCATTTCAAAAATACCGTGATGCCAATCCGAAAAGTAAAAAGTTTGCAGAAGCTACCTACAAAATTGGTGTGTCCTTTCAGGAGCTAGAAATGAAGGATGAGGCGAAAAGCTTTTATGATGAGGTGATTGCAAAATTTCCTCAGGCGCCGGAAGCGAAAAAGGCTAAGACTCGTTTAAAAGCCCTAAAAAAATAAAATTACTTTTAAAAAAGTTAAATTGAAATGGAAACTGGATGAATTCATCCAAACTGAAATCAATGCTCATGAATACCGAAAGCTAGATTAAAATAGCAGTTCGGGAAAAAGAAAATTATTTTAAATGAAAATTTGTTTATCAATCGAAACCAGTTGCGATGATACCTCTATTGCTCTTGTTGATTCCTCGGGGTGGGTTCACGGAATGGTTTCCGCCAATCAAGATCTACAGCATGCTCCTTTTGGTGGAATTGTGCCGGAAGTTGCGGGAAGAAATCATCTTGAAAATATTTTGCCACTGATTGAAACCTTATTCGAAAAAACAAAAATTAATGGAGTCACTGTAACTTCGGAGAATCTTGAAGGAGTTGCGGTGACAAATAGGCCTGGACTCATGGGCTCACTTATTGTTGGTATTGTGACCGCAAAGACTCTCGCTCAGGCTTGGCAAAAAAAATTGATTGGCGTAAATCATCTTGAAGGCCATATCCTAGCACCCTTTTTGAGGGACTCTTCCTATCAACCTCATTTTGATTGGCAACAGCCCTTTCTTGCATTGGCAATTAGTGGAGGACATACCTCAATTTATTCGGTTCAAGGTTTAGGTCATTATGAAGTCATGGGGAATACTCTAGATGATGCTGCAGGCGAGGCCTTTGATAAATTTGGGAAGATGTTGGGACTAGGGTTCCCTGGAGGAGTCAAAGTCGATCATTTATCTCGAACGGGAGACCCTCAAAAATTTGATTTTCCACGATCCATGATCAAAGAAAATAATTTTATGATGAGTTTTTCCGGTTTGAAGGCCTCAGCACAACGTTTGATCGAATCATTGAGCTCAGAAGATATACAAAGATATCAAGCGGATCTTTGTGCCTCTTTTCAAGAAGCTGTCGTGGATGTGCTTTTGGCAAAACTTCAGCGAGCCGTTCTTCAAACAGGAATTCGTCACGTGGTAATTACTGGAGGAGTGAGTGCCAATTCACGTCTTCGTCAAAGGAGCCTTGAGTGGGCTAAAATAAACAAAGTGGAAATGTTAATTCCTCCGCTCAGGTTTTGTACTGACAATGCGGCGATGATTGGGTATGCAGGGGTTTTAAGACTTGAAAGAGGGGAAGTCGATGATTTGTCGCTGGCTCCCTCTCCGCAGTCATATTTAAAGGATTTTCAAGGCAAAGGACGATAATGTCACAAACGTGGGAAAAGCTCCAAGAAGTCCTCAGGCAATTGGGGCATGAACCCAAAAAGTCATTAGGGCAAAATTTTTTAGTGAGTGATGTCGTGATCGATCGAATCATTCAGGCTGCGCAAAGTTTTTCAGCTCAGAGTTTGATTGAAATTGGTCCAGGTCCCGGAGCATTGACTTGGCATCTCAAAGAACAACCTGCAAGTTTAGCAGGATTCTATCAGGTCATAGAATTGGATCATAGTTTTTCACAGTATTGGAGAGATCAGGGTTTAATTGTTCATGAGATTGATGCGCTTCATTTTAATTGGAGCGAATATCTGCAAAAAACCAAGGACAGAATCCTTCAAACCGAAAATGGTCTTTCTCAAAAATATTCTCGAATTCTGGTGAGCAATCTTCCTTATCAAATATCATCCAGTTTAGTTATTGATCGAAGTCTCGATCCTGATTCCTTAGAGGGTATGGTTTTAATGTTTCAAAAAGAAGTGGCTCAAAGAATTCGGGCAACAATGAAAGATGATTGTTACGGGATGTTGAGTGTTGTGGCGCAGACTTTTTGGGATATTACAACAGTGACTGAAGCAGGGCCTCGAGATTTTTTTCCACCCCCTCGAATAGCGAGTCGTGTTTTAAAGTTTGTGAAAAAGTCATCTGAGAGTTTGTTGATTGAGGATCGACGCTTCTACTTTCGCGTGATTAAGGCTGCCTTTTTAAGGCCCCGTAAACTTGTAATTTCAAATTTCGA
>JACCDM010469802.1_pt1 | contig 13006 bp, 13 predicted proteins | sample 7445851 | NCBI WGS metagenome assembly JACCDM01 (sample SAMN15323438, study PRJNA562643) | freshwater metagenome | isolation source: river surface water | place: USA:Blue River Watershed | collected 2017-08-16
CAAGGTTTTGGCGTTTGGTATAAGGCAACTTACATAAACACTCCATTAAATCGTATGAATAAATTTTTGGCAACTTCTTTTTAATATCGTTTGCCATTTTATTTTTTAATGCCTCTATTTCTTCTACTTGCTTTTTTACATTTATTGCTGCCTGTTCTATAATATTGAGTATATACAATACCCATGCCTCCCAATCATTTTTTTCGGTAACGGCATGCAACTTTATATAATACTCGTTCTTATTAATATTTATCTCTTTACTCAAATACATTACCGGCAATTCTAATAAACCCGACCATTTTAAATACAACATTAATATGATACGACCTGTACGACCATTGCCATCGTAAAAGGGGTGTATCGCTTCAAATTGATAATGTATAATTGCCATCTTTATTAAAGGATCTACATCATCTTCTGCATGTATATACTCTTCTAAATTCTTTAACTTATCTCTTATAATTTTTTCACCCGCCGGTGGTGTATAAACTACTTTATTACTTACCGGATTTATTAATTTGGTTTCGCCCGTAGTTCTTATACCTGTTTTAGTGCCTTTTATTACCTGCATTATTGATATAAAAAGATTCGTATTTAATACCGGCTTTTTCTCAAGCATTTTTATTCCATGACACAATGCCTCTTTATAATTTAATACCTCTTTTACATTGTAGGCAGGCATCATCTCTGCAACCGTTGATTTGAATATTTCTTCGTTACTCGTTACAATATTTTCTATCTCTGAACTCGCTTGCGCCTCTAATATTTGTATACTATCTAATAATAACAATGGGTTTGGCAACCTATATACCGATGTCTTTAATTCTGACAATGCCCTACTCGCCTTAATTGTTTTTCGTAAAACAGCTAATGTTTCAATATTCAATTTAGGTGGTAATAAGGGTAAATCGTTATATGGTTTATGCGGATGGTACATGTCTTTAAAATAATACCCTAATATACACATTTTTACATTCAAGAGTAAATTTATATAAAATTTACTCTCGTTATATTCATTAAGGTAACATTTACTCTCGTTAAATATACAAGAGTAAATTTAATCACTTTTTACTCTCGTATAATATTCAAGAGTAAATTGTACCTTCGTATAAAATTAACATACACATGATTGAAACGATTATTTTCGACTACGGAAACGTAATTTTTGACATCGACCACCAACTTACCATAAACGCATTCACCCAATTAGGCGTTCAAAAAGAAGATGGTTTTTTCTCACACTTGAAACAAAACCCCCTATTCGACAATTTTGAAACTGGTGCTATTTCAGCTGTTGAATTTCGTGATGGCATTCGCAAAATTGCTAACATCCAACTTACTGATCAACAAATTGACGAGGCTTGGAACACCCTATTACTAGGCATTCGTGATGGCTACTTAGAATATTTATTAGAAGTAAAGTCGAAAGTTAATACTTACCTATTAAGTAACAACAATGAAATTCATTATGAATGGATCATTAATTACTTAAAAAGTAAACACCAAGTGCCCGATATGTCAGCTTTCTTTATAAAAGATTATTATTCGCATTTAATGGGTATGCGTAAACCCAATGCAAATATTTTCGAATTTGTAATTAATACTCATCAACTAAACCCTAGTACAACTCTATTCATTGATGACAGTCCGCAGCATTTAGAAACTGCTAAAACACTCGGACTCAAAACTCATTTAATGCTACGTTCAGAAACACTACAAGAAGTGGTAAGCAAATACCTGCATTAATTGACAATCAAATGACATTATAGCAGCGATTAAAATAAGCTAATCTCTATTTTTATAAAAAATTATACAATATGAATACCTTCAAAAATATTCTAACATCCGTATTAATATTAACGAGTATTTGTGCTAATGCACAAGATGAAAAGCATTTGAAAAATATTAAGCAGTTAACCTTTGGTGGCGATAATGCTGAAGCCTATTTCTCACCTAATGGTAAGTTCTTAGCTTTTCAATCGAATAACCCAGCATGGGGATTAAAGTGTGATCAAATTTTTAATCTTGAAATTGCCAAAGCTCGACGTGATTCTAATTATAGACCAACTATGGTATCTACTGGCGATGGTCGTACTACTTGCGCTTACTATATGCCAGATGGTATGCAAATCATCTACGCCTCTACTCATGAAAAAGGTAAGAACTGTCCGCCCCCACCTGCCCCTCGTGCCGATAAAAAATACCTATGGCAAGTATCGCCAGAATATGATATTTATGTAGCCGATCAAACTGGTAAGCAAATAAAAAAACTAACTACTACTGAAGGATATGATGCTGAGGCAACTGTTTCACCAAAAGGTGATTTAATCGTATTTACTTCTACTCGTTCGGGTGATTTAGAACTTTGGACGATGAATATAGATGGTTCGAATCAAAAGCAAATTACTTTCGGACTAGGTTATGATGGTGGTGCGTTTTTCTCACCAGATGGTAGTAAAATTGTATTCAGAGCTTCTCGTCCGAAATCAGGCGAAGAAACTATGGAGTACAAAGAATTACTAGCTAAAGGATTGGTAGCGCCAACAAACATGGAAATTTATACATGTAATGTTGATGGTTCAGATTTAAAACAAATTACCAGATTAGGTAAAGCTAATTGGGCACCATTCTTTCACCCATCAGGCAAGAAAATAATTTTCTCATCTAATCATCATTCAGAAAGAGGTTACGATTTTCAATTATATATGATCAACCTTGATGGTGGTAATTTAGAAAGAATTACCAATGCAAGTATATTCAATGCTTTCCCAATGTTTTCACCTGATGGGAAAAAATTAGTATTTTCATCAAACAGAAATAATAGAGGCACTAGAGATACTAATTTATTTATAGCTGACTGGATCGACTAATTTTAAACACAACAACATGAAAAAATTATTCTTTGCATTACTTTTTATTTCGAGTTTATCTTACGCTCAAACAGATATGTCTCGCATAAAAAAAGACATCGTTTATCTTAGTTCTGATAAGCTGATGGGAAGATTCCCTGGCACTAAACATGAATTAAAAGCAGCGAATTATATTGCGAAAGAATTCAAAAAACTGAAGCTTGAACCTATAGCTGGTACTAACAATTATTTACAAGATTTTCCTTTTAAAATTAGCACGAATCCGCATGCCACTGAAGACCAAACAGAACCCAAAGGTACAGCGCATAATGTTATTGGATTTTTAAATAACAATGCTGAGTACACAATTGTAATCGGCGGACATTATGATCACCTAGGATTAGGTACAGGTGGTAATTCTTTAGATGCAAATCCGCAAAATAAAATACATAATGGTGCCGATGATAATGCCTCTGGTACAGCAGGTGTATTAGAACTTGCCAGATATTATGTGAATAATAATATAAAAGAAAAACATAATTATTTATTCATTGCATTTTCAGCAGAAGAAGAAGGCTTATTAGGTTCTAAATATTTTACTAACAATCCGACTTTAGCACTAAACAAAATTAGTTTCATGATCAATATGGATATGATTGGCAGGTTAAATGAAACTACTAATCGCATCGTAATATCAGGAGTTGGAACTTCACCATCAATTCCAAAAGCATTACTAGCCAATGAAAATAATTTAGTAAAATACAAAGCAGATTCTGCGGGAATGGGACCTTCAGATCATTCCTCTTTCTATTTAAAAAATATACCAGCCTTACATTTCTATACTGGTACACATACTGATTATCACAAACCAAGCGATGATGCTGATAAAATAAACTTTACAGGTGAATCACATGTGTTGAACTTCATCATTAAAATAACTGAAGAATTAGCAAAAGAAGATACACTGGTATTTACTTCTACCAAAACAAACAGCAATGCAGCTTCATCAGTAAGTTTTAAAGTTACTTTAGGTGTGATACCTGATTACGCTTTTGACGGCAAAGGCCTACGCTTAGATGGGGTGACAGAGGGCAAGCCTGCGCAGAAAGCCGGATTGAAGCAAGGAGATATCATTATTATGATGAATGAATTTACTATTGAAAATATTCAAGACTATATGAAGTCATTATCAAAGTTTCAAAAAGGACAAACCATTCAAGTAAAATTAAAAAGAGAAAATCAAGATTTAATAATACCTGTTACTTTTTAAATAATCTAGCCTAATTTTGAACCATTTGGTACATCAAAATTAGGCTGTATTAATACGACATCGTCGTTTGAATTTGCATATACTCCTAAGACTAAACACTCTGAAATAATATTGGCAATTTGCTTAGGTTTGAAATTCACCACCGCTAAAATTTGTTTCCCTATCAACTCTTCAACTGAATAACGTAAAGTAATTTGTGCACTCGATTTTTTTATGCCCAATTCACCGAAATCTATGGTTAGTATATAGGCAGGCTTTCGTGCAGCCTCGAAATTTTCTGCGGTAATAATAGTGCCTACTCTAATATCTATTTTCTGAAAGTCTGAAAAATCAGTTATATTCATGGATTCAATTTATTTGTATGTCTGAGATTGATTTAAATAAAGTTCTAAAAATTGTAGATAACGACCAAGGAATGGCTGTAACATTAATACAGATGTTTTTTGAACAGTCGAAAGAAGATTTCGCAATTTTAATGAATGCTAAAAATAATGGGGACCTATCTACAATTGGTAAAATTGCTCATAAAATGAAATCGAGTTTAGCTACTCTAAGTATGACAAACGCTGCAGATCAATTAAAAAAAATCGAATCTGCTATTAAAGCAGGTAATGACATTTCGGAGATAATAGTTGATATTGAATTAGTTTCAAATCAACTTGAAAAAATATATAATGATATTCAAAACACAATTTAGGGTAAATTGAAAATTCTCATCTTAGGACTAGGTTGGCTAGGCAAAGACTTAGCATTGAAATTAAAACAAAGTAATTTCCAAGTAACAGGTACCAAAAGAAATATAGATGATAGCCTTATTGGTGTTCATCAAATTAGTTGGAATACCGAAGATAATTTACCTGATAATTTACAAGCAGATATCTGCATAATCTCCCTCACTCCTTCTGCAATTTTAGATTTAAATAAATTTGAACAAGATCTCCAAAACTTAAAAAACGTTGGAGTTAAAAGAATCATTTATACATCGAGTACTGGGGTTTACGACGGACTCGAAAATATTGTAAACGAGAAAACTGAATTAAGAATAACATCAGAAAGACAACAAAAATTAATAGCCATAGAAAAATTAGTACTTAAACAAAGTAATTCGGTTGTATTAAGATTAGCAGGTTTAGTGGGTGACGATAGAATTCCTGCAAAATTTTTAGCTGCAAAGAAAAATGTTTCAGGTGCTCATCAAGCTATTAATATGATTCATAAAATAGATGTCATAAATATTATAGAGCTATTAATAACATCTAACTACGTAGGCATCATGAATGCAGTATCATCGAGTCATCAAAGTAGAGAAGAATATTATTCGAAATTATGTGAAAAGTTTAATCTTGAACCACCTGAATTTAATTCAACAATTGAGCCTACTAGAATTGTAAGCAATGAATTATCGAAGAAGATTTTGAATTACGAATATGTAGTAGATGATACTTTAAAATATTTTCTCTCTTAAAGTTCTTTCCTCAAACGTGCTACCGGAATATTAAGCTGTTCTCTATATTTTGCAACAGTTCTACGTGCAATATTATATCCTCTTTCTTTCAAAATTTCAGCTAAGCGTTCATCTGCTAAAGGCTTGTGTTTATCTTCGCCAGATATGCATTCTTCTAAAATTTTTTTCACCTCTCTATTTGAAACTTCTTCACCCGAATCGGTTTGAATACCTTCAGAGAAAAATGATTTCAATAAAAAAGTACCGAATTCAGTTTGAACATATTTACTATTAGCCACACGTGAAACGGTAGAAATATCCATTTGTACTTGATCAGCAATGTCTTTTAGAATCATCGGTCTCAACTTACGATCATCACCTGTCAAAAAATAATCGTATTGAAAATTCATGATTGCATTCATTGTTTTAATCAATGTTTGCTGACGTTGCTTAATTGCATCGATAAACCATTTTGCCGAATCGAGCTTCTGCTTAACAAACTGCACAGCCTCTTTCATCTTCTTATCTTTCTGCGCTGCTTTATCATAAGTTTGAAACATTTCTTGGTAAGATCTACTTACTCTTAACTCTGGTGCATTTTTTGAATTTAATGTAAGCAATAAGTAATTATCGTTTTTAGTGATAATAAAGTCCGGAATCACCTGTAATTGCTTATTATTATCGGCATATGAATTACCAGGTTTCGGATTAAGTCTAAGTATTTCTTGAATAGCATCTTTCAACTCTTCAGAATAAATATTTAAACTTTTCTCTAATTTATCGTAATGCTTTTTAGTGAATTCTTCTAAATAAACACTAACAATTTCAATAGCTACTTTAATTGGTTTGTGGCTAGTATCTTTTCGTTTAAGCTGTAACAATAAACACTCTTGTAAACTTCTTGCACCTACACCAGCGGGATCAAAATTTTGAATGATTTCTAATAGATGTTCGACTTCAGCTTCAGTAGTATTGATATTTTGAGAGAAAGCTAAATCATCAACTAAAGCATTGATGGGTCTTCTTAAATAGCCATCATCATCTAAACTACCTAGTATTTGTTGTGCCACCATGAACTCATGATCGGCCATAACACTTAGACTTAATTGAGCTAATAGTGTATCATGAAAAGAAGTACTCACAGCAATTGGCATCTCCTTCTTCTCTTCATCATCAGAGTCATAATCACTCATCATCTTATACCCATCATCTTGATCATCGTCTTGGATATAATCGTCGATATTGAATTCTTCTTGCTCAGTACGTTCTTCTGTGTTTATTTTATCATCATCAAGTTGATACTCCGGAATTTCTTCGGCATTCGATAAACTACCATCTTCAAGGGCTGGGTTTTCTTCTAACTCCTCTTTTATGCGCGAATCGAGCATAACGGTCGGAATTTGCAACAATTTGATGAACTGAATTTGTTGCGGAGAAAGTTTTTGTAATAATTTTTGTTGTAAGCTCTGTTTTAACATGGTATTAATGCATCGAAAATACGATAAAAAAAGAAAAAACAATTATTTTTGCCATCTTGGAAATTAAAATTGCAGATAAGATGAAGTACATTAAAGATTTAAAAAACGAAGAGGGAAAGATTGTTAGCCTAAACGGTTGGGTTTCAAACAAGCGTAGTGGAAAAGGATTAGTATTTATCATCTTAAGAGATGGTACTGGCTTATGTCAGTGCGTGGTAACTGAAGAAACAATAGATGCAACACTTTTTCAAATAGCAGATAAATTAAGTTTAGAGTCAGCTATTAAAATCACAGGTAAAGTATTAAAAGACGATAAACAAGTAGGTGGTTACGAATTACAAGTAACAGACATACATCTATATCAACAAGCAGAAGATTACCCTATTGCTAAAAAGGCACATGGTATTGAGTTCTTGATGGACCATCGCCATTTATGGTTACGTTCACGTCGCCAATGGGCAATCATGCGAATTAGAAACGTTATTAGTTTTGCTATTCATAAATTCTTCCAAGAAGATGGTTTCGTACAAATGGATGCTCCAATTTTTACAGGCAACGCTTGTGAGGGAACTACTAACTTATTCGAAACAGAATTTTATGATGCACCAGCTTACCTATCACAATCAGGTCAGCTGTACGGTGAAGCAATGGCCATGGCCATGGGTAAAATATATACTTTCGGTCCGACCTTCAGAGCCGAAAAATCTAAAACACGTAGACACTTATCTGAATTCTGGATGATCGAACCAGAGATGGCATTCTATGATTTAGATATGAACATGGATTTGATTGAAAGATTCTTGCAATATGTGGTGACAGATGTTTTAGTGAAATGCGAAGAAGAATTAGCAATCATTGAAAGAGATACTACCATCCTGAAAAATATTTCTCAAAAATTCCCTCGCCTACCATATGATGAAGCAGTGCGCATCATCAAAGGTGAGCAAGATGTGAATGGCAAAAACTCTATTAAAACATTAGAAGAAGATTTAGCAATAGTTTTAACTCGAATCGAAGAAATTCAAAACGAGATAAAAGAACGTGAAGCAAAAATTGCAACACCTGGTATGAAAAAAGGTGAAGTAAACTTTAACATCAACAAAATTGCTGAACTAAAAGATGAATTGAGAGATAAAGAAGAAACGTCGAAGAACATACCTCAATGGTTAGACTCTGCTCGTAATTTTGAGTATGGTAATGACTTCGGAGGTTCTGACGAGACGGTATTAACACGCTTATTTGAAACTCCAATAATGGTTTACAACTGGCCACATGAAGTGAAAGCATTTTACCTAAAGAGAGCTAACGATGATCGCTTTGCAAAAGGTGTTGACGTATTAGCACCTGAAGGTTATGGTGAAATTGTTGGTGGTGGTGAACGTGAAACTGATAAAGATCTATTGATTAAAAAAATCAACGAGCACGAATTACCTATGGAAGCTTTTGAATGGTACTTAGACCTTCGTAGATATGGCTCAGTGCCACACGCAGGCTTCGGACTAGGCTTAGAGCGATTAGTGGCTTGGGTATGCAAATTACCTCACGTACGTGAAACCATTCCGTTCCCTCGTATGTACGGAAGATTATTACCATAATATTTTTTTGGTATATTTAGTCAACCAAAACTAAATATACCATGAGTATTATTTCTGAATTTAAAACATTTGTATCGCGCGGTAATGCTGTAGAACTCGCTATTGGTGTGGTGATTGGTGCTGCTTTTCAAAAAGTGGTAGACTCAATTGTTAACGACATTATTATGCCCCCGATCGGATATCTTATTGGCAAAGTAGAGTTCAAAGACTTGAAACTTAAGCTGGGTGAGACCGTAACTATAAACTATGGAAGTTTCATACAAACACTAATTCAATTCGTAATTATTGCCTTTACCATCTTTTTAGTAGTTAAACTACTAAACAAAATGCGTCGTGAAGAGGAGATTGTAAAACTCCCTTAATCATTATCAAATGAAAAAATTAATCATCTCAAGCATTATCATCTTTAATGCTTTAGGCTCTGTTGCACAATCGTCGAGCGATACGAGTGCATGGAAAAAAGGCGGACTTACATCATTAGGAGTTAGCCAGTCGTCGTTTACCAATTGGGCAGCCGGTGGTATCAATAACGTCAACGTAACCGCTCTCGTAAGTCTTTACGCAAATAGAAAAACAGCTAGAACCAACTGGGAGAATAACTTAGATTTAGGTTATGGCCTGCAGAAAATATCAGACGGCCCCTATCGAAAAAGTGAAGACCGTATTGAATTAAATAGTAAATGGGGTATGCGGATGACTGATAAGGTTAACTATTCTGCCCTGTTGAACTTTAGATCTCAATTTGTAGAGGGTTTTAATTTCACAGATACCAGCACTGTTTATGTATCGAACTTTTTGGCACCTTCGTTTACAACGTTTTCACTCGGACTTGACTATAAACCACTAGATGGTTTGTCAATTTATTATTCACCATTTACAGGTAAAGTTACAACTGTTTTTGATGATCAGTTATCAGCAGCTGGGGCTTTTGGTGTTGATTCGGGCGAAAGAGTGCGTTATGAGTTGGGTACCTTAGCTGCTATTAAGTACCAAAAGAATATTGCCTCAAACATCCAGCTAAAGTCAAAAATTGACCTTTTTGCCAATTTTCAAACATTACAAGCAATTGATGTGAATTGGGAGAATATCTTATCATTTCAGATTCAAAAGCTACTAACAGCCACCTTAACTACGAATTTAGTATATGATGAAGACATACTGATAGCAAAGAGAGAAGAAACTTCAGCAGGTGTTTTTACAGAGGTTAAAAGGCCTAGAACACAGTTTAAACAGGTGTTTTCGCTCGGACTTACCTATAAATTCTGATAATTTTTAAATTAAAGTTGGATTCTTGAGCTAGCTTCCATATATTTGCAACCTTGTTTTAACAAAAAAAAGAAATGAAACGTACATTCCAACCATCGCAAAGAAAGAGAAGAAACAAGCACGGATTCAGAGAAAGAATGGCGTCTGCTAACGGTCGTCGTGTTTTAGCTTCAAGAAGATCAAAAGGCAGAAAAAAATTAACTGTTTCTGACGAAAAAAGACATAAACGCTAGTCAATAGCATTTGTAGCTTTGGGTATTGACCATATCAGTGCTATTACCCGATGAAAAGATATTTTTTTAAAAAAGAAGAGCGCTTGTGCAGCTTAAAGCAGATAGAAATGCTTTACTCTCAAGGTTCTTCTTTTGCTTTTTATCCCTTTCGAATTGTAAGCATACAACCCAAAGAAACTCTCCCTCAACCTGCTCAAGTAGTATTTACAGTACCTAAACGTAAATTTAAACGTGCTGTTGATAGAAACTATTTAAAACGCTTGATGCGCGAAGTCTATCGCAAATACAAAGAAGATATATTATACCCTCAGCTAATTGAAAAAAATATTCAATTACATCTCATGATAATATATACTGGTAACGAAATAATTACTGCTGAAAATTTAGAAAAAAAACTAAATTTAGCTTTGAATCGTTTACTAAATAAACATTGAAAATATTCGCATACTTTTTCACGTTCTTAATTAAACTATATCAATGGTTTATCTCCCCTATTCTACCAAACGCATGTCGTTATACACCAACATGTTCAGAGTATGGGTTGCAAGCTATTAAAAAATATGGGGCGTTCAAGGGCGGACTAATGGCTATTAAAAGAATAGGTCGTTGTCATCCTTGGGGAGGAAGCGGATATGATCCATTACCATAAAATATGAATAAAGCGAAAAAAATATTTCTTGGAGCTAGCATTGTCATAGGCTCATTTACCTCATTGGCATTTGTTGATGATTACTTTGAAATTTCAAAAAACTTAGAAATATTCACCTCTGCTTACAGAGAATTAAATGCTAATTACGTCGACGATGTTGATGCATCAAAGCTAATGAGAACAGGTATTGAAGCGATGCTTGAATCATTAGACCCTTACACCAATTTTATTTCTGAATCAGAAGTTGAAGACTATAGAATTATGACTACTGGTCAATACGGTGGCGTAGGTGCTTCAATATTTACTCGCGATAAACAAGTAATCGTTCGCGAAACGTATGAAGGGTTCCCTGCTCAAAAAGCGGGCATTAGAGCGGGCGATATCATTTTAGAAATTGATGATAAAAATGTTCAGGGTAAAAATACTTCGGATGTTAGCAAATTTTTAAAAGGTCAAGCTGGCAGTAGCTTAACGATTTTAGTAAAAAGAATTGGTGTTGATAAACCGTTTAAGGTTAATTTAAAACGCGAAGACATACAGATTGAGAATGTACCTTATTATGGTATGATTACGAATGAGGTCGGACTTATACAATTAAAAGGCTTTACACAAAATGCAAGTAAAGAAGTAAAAAATGCATTAAAAGAGTTAAAGAAAAACTCAAATTTAAAAGCTGTAATCTTAGATTTAAGAGGTAACCCAGGTGGACTATTACACGAGGCAGTAGATATTTCAAACATCTTTGTAAATAAAGGCGAACTAGCCGTTACTACTAAAGGTAAAAGTAAAGATGCTGAAAAGAAATACTTAACTATTAATGAACCTATAGATCCGGATATTCCCATTGCAGTATTAACAAGCAGCAGTTCAGCATCTGCATCAGAAATTGTTTCGGGTGTTATTCAAGATTTAGATAGAGGTGTCGTAGTGGGACAACGAACATTTGGTAAAGGATTAGTACAAACCACTCGCCCATTGAGTTATAATGCACAAATGAAAATTACTACTGCTAAGTATTATATACCAAGTGGTAGATGTATACAAGCCTTAGATTATTCACATAGAAACGAAGATGGTTCAGTAGGTAAAATACCTGATTCTTTAATTAAAGAATTCAAAACAAAATCGGGGCGTAAAGTATATGACGGTGGTGGTGTTGCTCCTGATTTTGCAGTAGAGGTTAAAAAGTATTCTCACATCACTCAAAATTTAATAAGCAAGAACATCATTTTTGATTATGCTAATTTATATGCATCGAAAAACGCAAACATTGCAGCTGCTAAAAACTTTAAGCTAAGTAAAAGCGAATACGATGAGTTTATGAAATATGTTCAATCTCAAAATTTCGAATACAAGACGAAGAGTGAAAAAATGCTCGAAGACTATAAAGAAGTAGCCATCAAAGAAAAATACTTCGATGCTGTGAAGCAAGATTATGAGAACTTAAGATCTAAATTACTTAGTGATAAAAATGCTGACTTAATTAAATTTGAGTCCGAAATCAAAGAGATTTTAGAAGAAGAAATTGTAGCTCGCTACTATTATCAAAAAGGTCGCATAGAAAAATCATTAGTAAACGACCCAGAGATTAGCAAAGCCATAGAAGTACTAGGCAACAAAGAATTATACAGTAATACATTAAAAAATACTGATCAATCAAATAAAAATTAAGAAATTGCAGCTTTTAGAATTGCATGCAAGAACTTATAAATTTTGGTATTTTATTATTGCTGGGTAGTGTAGGTGGGTTATTAGCCGGACTTTTAGGTATCGGGGGTGGGGTTGTTTATGTACTTATCTTTAGCCATTATTTATCGAAATACGGATTAAGTGAATCAGCAATTGTACAGGCGATAATTGCAAACTCAATGTTTGCTATTTTATTTGCTGGTGTCAGTGGTTCTTATAAACAATGGAGAAATAAAAACTTCTACCCTTCACAAATGCTTATTACGGGTATTGCTGCATCAATAGCTTCAATATTCTTTGGCTATATCATCAGTATTGGAACATGGTATACTAAAGAAAGATTCACTTGGTTATTCATCTGCTTATTAATATTCATCGCGATTAGATTATTTACTCAAAGAAATAAAGCGAGTTTTGAATCAGATCGAAATGCAAATAAATTGCAACTGTTTTTTACCGGACTTTCTTCTGGTACCATATCAGCATTTTCAGGTATTGGAGGAGGCGTAATAATAGTGCCTATATTAACTGAC
>JACCDM010675402.1_pt1 | contig 12997 bp, 12 predicted proteins | sample 7445851 | NCBI WGS metagenome assembly JACCDM01 (sample SAMN15323438, study PRJNA562643) | freshwater metagenome | isolation source: river surface water | place: USA:Blue River Watershed | collected 2017-08-16
AAAACGTATATTAAATTTTAATTTTTTAATTTCTTTATAAAATTCTTTTTTTGTATTAATAGTTTTACTTTTATTTTTTGAAGTTTGAATAATTTCATTACTAATATTTTTCAAATTTGAATTAGAAAGAAGCCATAAAATAGATTTTTTAATTTGTTTATCGTCATTTAAATACATTAAAAAATAACTATCTTTTTTTTTTTTTTTATTAGTACTTTTTTTTTTATTAGGAATACTAATAGTTTTTAATTTTGGCATTAAATTTTTAATACATTTTAATAAAATAAAATTTGGTTTTTGTTTAGTTGTTTTTTTTATATTTATTAAAATATTTTTAAATATGTTTTCAGAATTAGTTTTTTTACCTTTTTTTAATAACATATTTATAAATATTTTTTTTATTTTAAATTCTTCGTAATTTAGTTCCATATTTAGATCTAGATGATTTTCGATTTAAAATACCTAATAAATCGTATTTACCTCTTATCATATGATATTTCACACCAGGTAAATCTTGAACTCTACCTCCACGTATTAATACAATTGAATGTTCTTGCAAATTGTGACCAATACCTGGAATATAAGTAATAATAGTATATTTACTAGTTAATCTTACTTTAGCTACTTTTCTTAAAGCTGAGTTTGGTTTTTTAGGTGTTTTAGTATAAACTTTTAAACAAATTCCTTTTCTTTGTGGACATTTTTTTAATGCAGGACTTTTATTAATTTTTTTTTTTTTTATACGTTTTTGTTTTTGTAAAAATAATTGATTAATTGTAGATGACATAAAATTAAATTATTTATTTATATATTAATGAATAATAACGGACTCGAACCGCTAACATTTTCGGTGTAAACGAAATACTCTACCAATTGAGCTAATTATTCTTGGGCCTAAGTAGACTTGAACTACTGACTTTACACTTATCAGGCGTATACTCTAACCAACTGAGTTATAGGCCCTTTTGAAGTAAAAGGATTCGAACCTTTGATTGTCCGTACCAAAAACGGATGCCTTACCACTTGGCTATACTTCAAAAAAATATGCTTAGAAAGACTCGAACTTTCATTTTATAGATCCGCAATCTAACGCTTTATCCATATTAAGCTATAAGCACTTTAACATTAATTTTTAATTATTTTAGTTTTAATAATAAAATTTTCAGTTAAAATTTTTTTAATAATTATTAAAAAATTAAACAATTGAAAAATATTGTTAAATTCTATATCGATTTTTTGATTATAATTTTTATAAATAAAATGTTCACGTGATTTTTTATTTACATGTGGTGATTTTAATACAGTAAATATTTTATTTTTATTTTTAACAAAAAATAAACCTTTAATTTTTATATTATTTATTTTAGTTATTTTTTGTAAATTTAATAGATTTTGTTTAAAATTATTTATTTTTTTGATTGATTTTAATGTTATTCTTAAAATGTACATATATATTTTAGAAAGATAAATAAATTAATTATATATAATAATGTTTGGAGGTGGATTTGAACCACCGACACAAAGATTTTCAGTCTTTTACTCTAACCAACTGAGCTATCCAAACATTTTATATTAAATTATATTAATAAATATAAATAAATTTTATTTAAATTTATTAATAAAAAATTTGGACATATAAATAAAAATAAAATAATTTGAGTATTAATTAATAAAATAATACTTTGTATTTTATTTATTTTAGCAACAAAAAGTTTTTTAATAATTTTTTCAAAATAAATAATTTTTATTATTTTTAAATAATAAAAAGAACTAATAATACTTACAATTACTGCAAAAAAAACTAAACTAAAATAATTTGCTTTAATAGCAGAAAAAAAAATAAATAATTTTGAAAAAAATCCAGCTAAAGGTGGTATACCTGCTAATGAAAATACATTTAAAATTATAATAATTGCTAATAATTTATTTATATTAAAAATATTAGATAAATCAGTTAAATATTTTATAGGTTTATGATTAATATTTAATGAAATATACGAAGTCCATAAATTAATGCTCATTATAATATAAATAATTATATATAATAAAATAAAAGGTATATTATTTAATAAATTTGAAGTAAATCCTATAAGGATAAAACCTACGTGACTTATAGAACTATAAGCTAATAATCTTTTAATTTTTTTTTGTTGTAATGCAGCTAATGAACCTATAAACATTGATAAAATAGCTGTAATATAAAAAAAAATTTCAAAAAAATAAGATATATCAGTAAAAATATCAAATGATAATCTTATTAATAATCCTATAAAAGAAATTTTAGGCACAATTGCAAAAAAAGCTGTTATATTATTTGGTGCTCCTTCATATACATCTGGTAACCAAAAATGAAAAGGTGCTGCTCCTATTTTAAATAAAATACCTACTATAATGAAAGTAAAAGCATATAAAAATCCTAATAATAATTCTGTATTTTCAATATAATTAATATTGGAAATAATTAAAAAAATATTACTAAAATTTAAAGAACCTGTGATACCATATAATATAGAAGAACCGTATAATATAAATCCTGAAGCAATAGATCCTAAAATAAAATATTTTAAAGCTGCTTCAGTTGATAATACAGATTTTCTTTGAGAAGCTGTCAAAATATAAAAAGATAAACTTTGTAATTCAATAGCTAAATATAAGGTTATAAAATGATTAGATGAAATTAATAACATTAAACCTAATAAAGATATTAACATTAAAATACTAATTTCATATGAATTAATTTTTTGATGAATTAAGTAATTTTTTTGAATTAAAAAACATATTATGGTACAAATTATTAATATAATTTTAATAAATTGACTTAAATGGTCGATTATTAAAACACCATTCATGCAAGTATTTGAAATATTTTGTATATTCAAAGTTAATATTAATAAAATGAATAATAAATAAATTATTATAGTATTTAAATTTTTGTTTATTAATATTTTTTGATTATTTTTATTTTTTTTATAAAATACTCCAAATAATAATAAAAATAATAAAACAGTTGTTAAAAAAAATTCTGGAATTAATATCTCAAAATTATTATTAAATATCTCTTGTAAAATCATAAATTAGAAAAATATAAATAAATATTATAAAAATATTTATTTACTATATAAGCTATATCTTTTTTGTTTTTTTGATAATCTAATATTTAATAAAGTAAAATGGCTTTAAAAAAAATAAAAAATTTCTCAATAAATTTTGGTCCACAACACCCAGCAGCACATGGTGTTTTACGACTTATTTTGGAACTAAATGGTGAAGTTGTTCAAAAAGCAGATCCACATATAGGTTTATTACATAGAGGTACTGAAAAATTAATAGAATATAAAAATTATTTACAAGCTTTACCCTATTTTGATCGATTAGATTATGTTTCAATGATGTGTCAAGAACATGCTTATGTTTTAGCCGTTGAAAAATTATTAAATTGTGATGTACCTTTAAGAGCACAATATATTCGAGTTTTATTTTCTGAAATTACTCGTATATTAAATCATTTATTAGCTGTATCTTGTCATGCGTTAGATGTAGGAGCAATGACACCTTTTTTTTGGGGTTTTGAAGAACGTGAAAAATTAATGGAATTTTATGAAAGAGTTTCAGGTGCAAGAATGCATGCAGCTTATTTTAGACCTGGAGGTGTTCATCAAGATTTACCTAAAGGTTTATTAAATGATATTTATATTTTTTGTCAACAATTCAATACACGATTAGATGAAATGGAAGAAATGTTAACTAATAATCGTATATGGAAACAAAGACTAGTTGAGATTGGTGTTATTACTGCAAAAGATGCCTTAGACTGGGGATTCAGTGGTGTTATGTTAAGAGGTTCAGGTATTGCTTGGGATTTAAGAAAAACACAACCTTATGAAATTTATGACAAACTTCAATTCGATATTCCTATTGGTACAAATGGTGATTGTTATGATCGTTATTTAATAAGAATAGAAGAGATGAGACAATCAATAAATATTATATTACAAGTTTTAAATAAAATACCAAAAGGTTCTATTAAAGTAGATGATAAAAAAATTACAAGTCCAAATCGTATTCAATTAAAAAATTCGATGGAATCTTTAATTCATCATTTTAAATATTATTCAGAAAATATTACGGTAAATAGTGGTGAAACTTATACTGTTATTGAAGCACCTAAAGGTGAATATGGTGTATTCTTAGTATCTGATGGAACAAATAAACCTTATCGTTGTAAAATTAAATCTCCAGGTTTTGCACATTTACAAGCTTTAGATTTTATGGCAAAAAACCATATGATTGCGGATGTTGTAACTATTATTGGTACTCAAGATATTGTTTTTGGAGAAATTGATAGATAATATTAATATACAATGGTTAGCAAATATTTTAAAAAATATAAATTAAACCAATTACAACAAATACAACAAAACTTTAAATATATATATATATTTCGTTATAAAGATTTAACTATTAATGAAAATATTATATTAAAAAAAAAAATAAAAAATTTAAAATTTAAATCTTTAGTTTTAAAACAAAATTTAACAAATAAAATATTTTCTAATTTAGAAGGGCAAGGTTCTATTTTAATTATTTATGGTAATCAAGATATAAATATATTAGAAAGTTTATTTAATTTTAAAAAAATAGAATTAATTTATTTAATATCAAATAAAATAATTTATTCAAATTTAAAATTAAATAAAATTTTTTCTAAAAATAGTATACCATTAAATGTTGCAATAATCAAACCTTTCTTCAATTTTTTATATTATTTAAGAAAAATTTAAAAATAAAAAGGCGAATATAACTTAAAGGTAGAGTGTTAGATTGTGGGTCTAAGTGTTATGGGTTCAAGTCCCATTATTCGCCCTTTATTATTTTTAAAATATAAAAATTTTTTATGTTTAGTGAATTCATATTAATTATTTTACTTATTTTACCATTAATGGCAATAACAGTATTGCTTTTTTTAAAAAATGAAAGATTAATTAAAAATTTTAGTATTTTTATGTCATTTTTTACCTTTATATTATCATTACCTTTATGGATTTTATTTGATAAATCTACTTCAAATTTTCAATATTTATTTAAAATTAACTGGATTGATCAATTTAATATTCATTTTTATTTTGGTATTGATGGTATATCGCTTTTTTTTATTATATTAACAACTTTTTTAATACCTATTTGTATGTTAATAAGTTACGAAATAATTACAAAAAACGTTAAAGAATATTTTATTTTATATTTTATTTTAGAATTTTGTCTTATTATTTCTTTTAGTGTATTAGATTTATTAGTCTTTTATATTTTTTTTGAAAGTGTATTAATTCCTATGTTTTTAATTATAGGTATTTGGGGTTCAAGGGAAAGAAAAATAAAAGCTTCTTATTTATTTTTTATGTATACGTTGGCTGGTTCTCTTTTTATGTTTGTAGCAATTATACACTTATTTCTAACTGTGGGAACTACTGATTATCAAATTTTATATTATAGTCAATTTAATTTTTTTTATGAAAAATTTTATTGGTTAGCTTTTTTTTTATCTTTTGCTGTAAAAGTACCTATGTTACCTTTTCATGTTTGGTTACCTGAAGCTCATGTAGAAGCACCTACTTCTGGTTCAGTATTATTAGCAGGTGTTTTATTAAAATTAGGTTCATATGGTATGGTACGTTTTTTAATACCATTATTCCCTAAAGCAACTATTTATTTTACACCTTATGTTTTAATTATATGTTTAATTTCAGTTGTTTATGCGTCATTAACAGCAATTAGACAAACAGATTTAAAAAGAATAATAGCTTATGCATCTGTAGCTCATATGAATTTTATTGTATTAGGTATTTTTTCATTAACTATGCAAGGATTAGAAGGTAGTATTATTCAAATGATTAGTCATGGTTTAATATCTAGTGGTTTATTTTTTGCAATAGGTTGTTTATATGATAGATATCATACCCGTTTTATCCATTATTATGGAGGATTAGCACATACAATGCCATTATTTTCAATAATATTATTTATATATATATTAGCTAATATGTCTATTCCAGGTTCTAGTAGTTTTATTGGAGAATTATTAATTTTAGCCGGTGTTTTTGAAGATAATACAACTACAGCAGTATTTGCAACGATTGGTATGTTTTTAGGTGGTGTGTACTCATTGTTATTTTATAATCGAATTTGTTACGGAAATATTCAAAATAATTATTTAAAAATTTATTATGATTTAACATATCGTGAATTTTTAATACATTTAATTTTAGTTATAGGTATTTTAGTATTAGGTATTTATCCAAAAATTTTTGAAAATTGTTTACATGAAAGTATTTCTAAAATTTTAATTCATATTGAATTTCAAAATTATATTTAATAAAATATTTTATTTATTAAATATAATAAAAGCCCTTTTAGTCTAGTGGTTAGGACATTGCCTTTTCACGGCAAAAACACGGGTTCAATTCCCGTAAAGGGTATTTAATGATAATTTAATAATGGCTATTGAATTATCTTATATATTAGAATCAAATATTAGAAAATATAAAGATGAAAAAAGTTTACAAGAAACAGGTATTGTTCTTTCAATGAGTGATGGTATTGCTAGATGTTATGGTTTAACTAAAGTTCAAGCAGGTGAAATGGTTGAATTTAATAATGGAGAAATCAAAGGTATGGCTTTAAACTTAGAACCTGATGTTGTAGGTGTAGTTGTTTTTTCAAATGACAGAGATATTCAAGAAGGTAATTTTGTTAAAAGAACTGGATCTATTGTAAGTGTACCTATTGGTATGGAATTATTAGGTCGTGTTGTTGATGCTTTAGGTCAACCTATTGACGGAAAAGGTCAAATTAATGCAAAAGAAAAAAGTAGAGTTGAAATTAAAGCGCCAGGTATTATGCCTAGACAAAGTGTTAATGAACCTGTACAAACTGGTTTAAAAGCTGTAGATAGTTTAATTCCTATTGGTAGAGGTCAAAGGGAGTTAATTATTGGTGATAGACAAACAGGTAAAACTTCTATTGCAATTGATACAATTATTAATCAAAGAGAACCTCATTTAAAAAAAGATATTCAAAATCAGTTATATTGTGTTTATGTAGGTGTAGGTCAAAAAAGATCAACTATTGCAGAATTAACTAAAACTTTAGAAGAAAAAAATGCAATGTTTTTCTCAATTATTGTAGCAGCAACCGCTTCTGATTCAGCACCTTTACAATTTTTAGCACCATATACAGGTTGTGCTTTAGGTGAATATTTTAGAGATAATGGAAAACATGCTGTAATTTTTTATGATGATTTATCTAAACAAGCTGTTGCTTATAGACAAATGTCTTTATTATTAAGAAGACCTCCAGGTAGAGAAGCTTATCCTGGTGATGTATTCTATTTACACTCTAGATTATTAGAAAGAGCTGCTAAAATGAATAAAAAAATAGGTGGTGGTTCATTAACTGCATTACCAGTTATTGAAACTCAAGCTGGTGATGTTTCTGCTTATATTCCTACTAATGTAATTTCTATTACTGATGGACAAATTTTCTTAGAAACTGAATTATTTAATCAAGGTCAACGACCTGCTATTAGTGTAGGTTTATCTGTAAGCCGTGTTGGTTCTGCTGCACAAATTAAAGCAATGAAACAAATTGCTGGTACAATGAAATTAGAGTTAGCTCAGTTTAGAGAAGTACAAGCATTTGCACAATTTGGTTCAGATTTAGATGCAACAACTCAGCAACAATTACATAGAGGAGTTAGATTAACTGAAATGTTAAAACAAGGTTTAAATGTTCCTTTAGCTGTTGAAGATCAAGTAGTAATTATTTATTTAGGTGTTAGAGGTTTTTTAGATAAAATTTCAGTAGATAAAATAGCTACTTTTGAAAATACTTGGTTAACTTTTATTAAAAATAATCATTCTGATATTTTAAATGAAATCTTAACTAAAAAAGAACTTTCTAAAGAATTAGATCAAAAATTAAATATATTAGCAACTGAATTTACTAAAAATTTTTTAGCTAAAATTTAATTAAAATAAAAAAATTTAATATTAATTATTAAAAATTAATATTAAATTTATTTTATTTATTTATCTTTTATTAAAATAAAAAATAAATAAATAAAATAAATTATTATTATTTATCCTTTAAATAATATTTTATTAAATTATTACATATTATTAAAATTTTATGAAAACTTATTATTATATAAATAAAAAAAATTTAAAAATAGAAACTACAAATGATGAATCTAAAATTAATAAATTTAAAAATGATTTAATTTTGTATAAAAATTTAACTAAAAATACTAAAAATATACATATACACCCTTATCATTTAGTAGATCCAAGTCCTTGGCCTTTTGTTATTTCATTTGGTTGTCTTTTTTTTACTTTTGGTATTACTATGTTTTTTCATGGTTATACTGGTAGTAATATTATGTTATTTACAGGTTTTTTAATTATTATCTTAATTATGTATACATGGTTTCGTGATATTGTAAGAGAAGCTGTATATGAAGGTCAACATACAAAACAAGTACAATTAGGTTTAAGAAATGGTACTTTATTATTTATTTTTAGTGAAGTAATGTTTTTTTTTAGTTTTTTTTGGGCTTTCTTCCATTCTTCTTTAGCACCTACTCCTGAAATAGGATCTTTATGGCCGCCATTAGGTATTGAAACCATAAATGCTTGGGGTGTTCCTTTATTAAATACTATTATATTATTAACATCAGGTGCGACTATTACTTGGGCACACCATGCTATAGTATTTGGTGATAGAAAAAATGCTATTATTAGTTTATTTTTAACAATAGGTTTAGCTTTATTTTTTACAATGATACAAGCTTTTGAATATTTAGAAGCTACTTTTTCAATTTCAGATAGTATTTACGGTACAACATTCTTTTTATTAACAGGATTTCATGGATTTCATGTAATTATTGGTACTATTTTTATTATTGTAAGTACAATTAGATTAATTAATCATCATTTTACAAAACAACACCATTTTGGTTTTGAAGCAGCAGCTTGGTACTGGCATTTTGTAGATGTTGTATGGTTATTTTTATTCGTTGCTGTTTATTGGTGGGGTGGAAACTAATATAATTTTTAATGAGTCCTTTAGAACAATTTGAAATTTTACCTATTTTCCAAATACCTTTTATTTTTACAAACGCTTCATTAATTTTAATGATTGGTATTTTTTATTTATATGTTTATTTTTTTGTAAAAGATAAATTTATACCTACAAGATATCAACAAATTTTTGAAACTATTTATAGTACAACTGTTGAATTATCTTATTCAAATATAGATAAAAAAGGTAAACATTTTGTACCTTTAATTTTTGTTTTATTTTTTTTTATTTTATTATGTAATTTAATAGGAATGGTACCTTATAGTTTTACTGTAACTAGTCATTTAATTATTACTTTTACATTAGCCTTAACTCTTTATATTGGTTTTAATATTATAGGTATTAAAAAACATAAAATACATTTTTTAAATTTATTTTTACCAAGTGGTTCTAGTATTTTTTTAGTTCCTTTATTAGTTCCTATTGAATTAGTTTCATATTCTTTCCGTGTAATAAGTGTTCCAGTACGATTATTTGCTAATATGATGTCTGGTCATATTTTATTAAAAGTAATTGCAGGTTTTGCTTGGTCAATGTTAAATGTAAATAGTTTTATCTTTTTAGCTCATTTTGTACCTTTAATTTTGTTAATTATATTAACTGGTTTAGAATTTGGTGTAGCTTTGATTCAAGCTTATGTATTTACAATATTAACTTGTATGTATATAAATGATGCATTAAATTTACATTAATTATTTAAAATCTATTATATAAGAGGGAAAGTAGCTCAGTTGGTTAGAGTGGTAGCTTGTCACGCTATAGGCCGCGGGTTCAAGTCCCGTTTTTCCCGCTTATTTTATATAAAATTTATTTATGCAATTTAATTATTCAACTATTTTTATTTTTTTGTTATTTGCTTTATTTTTATCTATTCTAATTTTTAGTTTATCTTTTTTATTAATTAAACAAAAAGATGATTTAGAAAAATTAACTGCTTATGAATGTGGGTTTAATCCATATGATGATGCTAGAAAAGTTTTTGACGTAAAATTTTATTTAGTAGCTATCTTATTTATTATATTTGATTTAGAAGCTGTTTATATATTTCCTTGGGTTTTAACTTTAAATTGTAATTTTTCATTGGGTTTTTGGACAATGATTGAATTTTTAGTTGAATTAATTATTGGTTTCATTTACATTTGGTGTAGCGATGCATTAGAATGGGACTAATAATTATATAAATATGTGTATACTTATTTTTTAAATAAATAATAATTATAAAAATAATTATTATTTATTTTGAATTTTTTCACCATATATTAAAGTTACATAAACTACATAGAAAAATAAAATAGCTGAAAAAAATGAAATATAAGAACCTAAAGAAGCTACTGCATTCCAACCACTATAAGCATCAGGAAAATCAGGTATTCTTCTAGGCATACCAGCTAAACCTAAAAAATGCATTGGAAAAAATGTTAAATTTACACCAATAAAAAATAACCAAAAATGTATTTGACCTAAAACTTCTGGATATCTACGACCTGTAATTTTACCAATCCAATAATAGAAACCAGCAAAAATACCAAAAACAGCACCCATAGATAATACATAATGGAAATGTGCAACAATATAATAAGTATCATGTAAAGCAATATCTAAACCAGAATTAGCCATTAATACTCCAGTTACACCACCAATAACAAATAATAAAATAAAACCTAAAGCGAATAACATAGGAGTTTCAAATTTTAATGAACCACCCCACATAGTTGCTAACCAACTAAAGATTTTAATACCTGTAGGTACAGCAATAATCATAGTTGCTGCTGAAAAATAAGCTCTTGTATCAACATCTAAACCAACGGTAAACATATGATGAGCCCAAACAATACAACCTAATAAACCTATAGATAACATAGCATAAACCATTCCTAAATAACCAAAAACATTTTTTTTAGAAAAAGTTGCAGTAACATGACTAATGATACCAAAAGCTGGTAAAATTAAAATATAAACTTCTGGATGTCCAAAAAACCAAAATAAATGTTGATATAAAACAGGATCACCTCCTCCAGAAGGATCATAAAAAGATGTATTTAAATTTCTATCAGTTAATAGCATGGTAATTGCTCCAGCTAATACAGGTAAAGTTAATAATAATAAAAAAACTGTTACTAATATAGCCCAAACAAATAAAGGTAATCTATGAAAACTTAAACCAGGAGCTCTCATATTATAAATAGTTGAAATAAAATTAATTGAACCTAATAAAGAAGAAATACCTGCTAAATGTAAACTAAAGATAGCTAAATCTACTGAAGGCCCAGAGTGTGCTTGAACACTTGATAATGGAGGGTATACAGTCCAACCTGTACCTGCACCTGATTCAACAATAGCTGAAGATAATAATAATATTAACGATGGAGGTAATAACCAAAAACTAATATTATTCATTCTAGGAAAAGCCATATCAGGTGCTCCAATCATTAAAGGAATAAACCAATTACCAAAACCACCTAATAATACAGGCATTACCATAAAGAAAATCATAATAAAAGCATGAGCAGTTACAACAACATTATATAATTGATGGTTACCCATAAAAACTTGATTACCTGGTTGAGCTAACTCCATTCTAATTAATAGAGATAAAGTGGTACCTACTACACCTGAAAAGGCACCAAAAATTAAATATAAAGTACCAATATCTTTATGATTGGTTGAAAATAGCCATCTTGTTGACCAATTATTTATATTTTGAAAATTCATTTTTATTTTAAATAATTAAAAATATTTTATATGAAAAATTATAGATTAATTATAATAAAAAAAGCGTTGGTTTTTTTATTTATTTTTTAATTTTTTAAATATTGTTTAATTTTGTTTTTTATACTTTTAATATCCGTAAATAATAATAAAATTATTATTATTGCACATGTAATTTTTAAAAACATATTTTTTAAATTAAATTTTATATTTATTAATTAAAATCAAAATTTACTTTATTTTTTAACCAAGTTAAATAATCTTCTAATGAAACCGCTTCAATTACAATAGGCATAAAACCGTGGTTTATACCACAAATTTCACTACATTGACCATAAAATACACCTTCTCTTTTAATAAACATAGAAGTTTGATTTAATCTACCTGGACAAGCATCTAATTTAATACCTAATGAAGGAATTGCCCATGAATGTAATACATCAGAAGCAGTTATTAATACTCTTATATGACTATTTACAGGTACAACTACACGATTATCTACTTCTAATAATCTAAATTGACCGATTTCTAAATCATTTTCTTGTACCATATAACTATCAAAAATTAAAGGTTCATCAGAAAATTCTAAATTATCAGAATATTCATAGCTCCAGTACCATTGACTACCAATTACTTTTAAAGTAATAATAGGATCAATTACTTCATCCATAGAATATAATAAAGCAAATGAAGGAATTGCAACGGTTAATAAAATTAAAGCAGGAATAGTAGTCCAAATAATTTCAATAGTAGCACCATGTACAAAAGTAGCAGGAACTTTATTTTTTTCTTCATCAAAAAGAATAATGCATTTAAATAATAACCAGCATACAAATACAGTAACTAATACTAAAAAATAAAATAAATCATGATGAAAACTAATAATACCTTCCATTACAGGAGTTGCAGGATCTTGAAAACCAAATTGCCATGGTTCAGCAACATCAAAAAAAACTATATGATTATTTAAATAATTTTTAAACATAAATTATAATAAACTTTTAATAAAATTTTTAATATATAGAAAAATAAATAATATAAAGATATGAAAGATATTTTTATTAATATAAAAATATTTAATATCTAAAAGAATGAAAAAAATTAATAAATAAAGAAGGGGGTTAAAGTATATATATATATATATTTAAAATAA
>JACCDM010434325.1_pt1 | contig 12992 bp, 11 predicted proteins | sample 7445851 | NCBI WGS metagenome assembly JACCDM01 (sample SAMN15323438, study PRJNA562643) | freshwater metagenome | isolation source: river surface water | place: USA:Blue River Watershed | collected 2017-08-16
ATCGTCGCGAGGTCGCCCTTGTTGAAGTAGCGGAACGGCCGCATCGGGGCGCCGGCGAGCTGTGCGAGGATGTTCGCGGCGGCGTGCTTCCCCATCTGCGTGGCCGCCGGCGCGACGGCGGGGACCTCGCTCCCGTCCGCGATGCGCACCGATGCGGCGTCCCCGATCACGAAGACGCGCGAGTCATCGGGGACGGTGAGCTCCGGGCCCACGATGGCGCGACCCGCCCCGTCGAGCGGGACGTCGAGGGTCTGCAGCAGGGGCGACGCGGCGTTCCCTGCCGCCCAGAACACCGACTGCGAGCGGATCCGCTCGTCACCGATCTGCACGCCATCCTCGTCGATGTGCGTGACGATCGCATTCGTGCGCACCTCCACACCCATCTGCACGAGGTCATCGTGCGCGCGCTGTGAGAGCTCCGGCGGGAAGGCCGGGAGGATGCGTGGCCCGCCCTCGACGAGGATCACGCGCACGGTGGACGTGTCGATCCGTCGGAAATCGGGTCGAAACGCGACCGCGCACATCTCGGGAAGCACGCCCGCGAGCTCGACACCCGTGGGGCCGCCACCGACGATCACGTAGGTGAGCAGCGCCTGCCGCGCGGCGGGATCGTCCTCCCACTCCGCCCGCTCGAACGCGAGCAGGAAGCGCTTCCGGATCCGTCGCGCGTCCTCGACGCTCTTGAGTCCCGGCGCCCACCGCTCCCACTCGGGATGCCCGAAGTAGGCGTGCCGCGTCCCAGGCGCGACAATCAGGTAGTCGTAGTGGATCGGGTCGCCCTCGCCGACCACGCGGATCGAACGATTGCGGCGATCGATCCACTCGACGGTGCCGAGGAGGGTGGTGACGTTCTTCTGCCGCCGGAGCACCCAGCGGATCGGCGCGGTGACGTCGCTCGGGGCGAGCGAGGTCGTGGCCACTTGATAGAGGAGCGGCTGGAAGAGGTGATGGTTCGTGCGGTCGATCAGCAGCACCTCGAGGTCGGGGCGCGCGAGCGCGCGGGCGGCGTTCAGGCCGCCGAACCCGCCCCCGATGATCACGACCCGCGGTCGACCCATCCCCGCGACCTTACGCGCCGACGCGCGCGGCGCCCGAGGGGCGACGCGACCCGACCGACGCGACGGGAGACTCGAGCACCTCCGTCACGATCCGACCCTGCTCCTCCGCGTGCTCCGCCGGGTACCCCTCGGCGGGGCTCGCCCGCTCGGGACGGCCGTAGTAGCGGATCACGAGCGCGTTCCCGGTGGAGACACGGAGCCGCGGCGCGACGAAGCTCCACGCGCCCTGGTTCTTCGGCTCCTCCTGCACCCACGCCACCTCGTCGATGTTCGGATAGCGGTCGACAATCCCGGCGATTGCCTCGTGCGGCCACGGGTAGAGCTCCTCGACGCGCACCACGGCGACCGTCGAGGGAATCCCCTTCGCGAGGAGGTCGTAGTACACCTTGCCCGTGCAGAAGACGAGCCGCTTCACCTCGGCGCGCTTCGTCTCCGCCTGCGGATCGTCGATCACCGGACGGAAGGTCCCGCCGCTCAGATCGGCGAGCGTGGAGGCCGCCTGCGCGAGGCGCAACAGCGACTTGGGCTGCATCAGCACGAGCGGGCGCCGATGCGCGCGCCGCGCCTGGCGCCGCAGGATGTGGAAGTACTGCGCCGGCGTGCTCGGGTAGGCGACGCGGAGGTTCTCCTCCGCGCAGAGCTGCAGGAAGCGCTCGAGCCGTGCGCTCGAGTGCTCCGGACCCTGTCCTTCGTAGCCGTGCGGGAGGAGCAGCACGAGGCCGCTGTCCTGCCCCCACTTCGCCCGGTCCGAGGCGATGAACTGGTCGATAATCGGCTGCGCGACGTTCGCGAAGTCGCCGAACTGCCCCTCCCAGAGGGTCAGCGTGTCCGGCGCGGTGACGCTGTAGCCGTACTCGAAGCCCATCACCGCCATCTCGGAGAGCGCGGAGTTGTAGACCTCGAAGCGCGCCGTCACGCCCGGGAGATGGGCGAGCGGGGCGTAGGTGGCGTTCGTCGTCACGTCGTGCAGTACCGCGTGGCGGTGCGAGAAGGTGCCGCGTTCGACGTCCTGCCCGCTGAGCCGGATGTGCATCCCCTCGGCGAGGATCGACGCGAAGGCCAACGATTCCGCGTGGCCCCAATCGATGCCGCCCGCCTCCCCCATCGCCTCGCGCCGGCGCTCGAGCTGCTTGGCGAGGCGCGGGTGCGGGGTGAAGGCCGCGGGATAGGTGAGCTGCGCCTCGTTCCACGCGGTGAGCGTCTCGGCCGGGACGGCGGTGTGCACCGCCTCAAGCGTGGCGGGCGCTGCTGCATGCGCGTGGCCCGCCGGCACGGCCTTCGAGGCGTCAAAGGCGGACTGGAAGCCGGCGGCGACCTCGCCGTCGATCGCATCGACCTGCGCGGCCGTCACGACGCCCTCGGCGACGAGTCGTGCACCCCACACCTGCCGCGGCGTCGGATGCGCCTTGATGCGCTCGTACAACTGTGGCTGCGTGAAGGTCGGCTCGTCGCCCTCGTTGTGGCCCCAGCGGCGGTAGCCGACGAGGTCGACGAGGAAGTCCTTCCCGAAGCGCGTGCGGTAGGCGACGGCGATGCGCATCGCGATCACGCACGCCTCGGCGTCGTCGGCGTTCACGTGGATGATCGGCATTTCATACCCCTTCGCGACATCGCTCGCGTACCGCGTGGAGCGCGCGTCGATGGGGTCCGTGGTGAAGCCGACCTGATTGTTGACGATCAGGTGGATCGTGCCGCCCACGCGGTACGCGCGAAGGCGCGAGATGTTGATCGTCTCGGGGACGATCCCCTCGCCCGGGAAGGCGGCGTCGCCGTGGATGCAGATCGGGACCACCGCGTGCTCGTCGCGCCCGCCGTCGGCGGTGCGCTGCAGCGCGCGGGCGCGCCCTTGCAGCACGGGGTTCACGATCTCGAGATGGCTCGGGTTCGGCACGAGCGAGACCTCGACCGGGCCGTGCGGCGTGGTGCGCGTGCCGTCGAAGCCGAGGTGGTACTTCACGTCGCCGGTGGACATGCCACCGAGGTGATCGTGGCGACCCTGGAACTCGCCGAAGATCTGCGCGACGGGCTTGCCGAGGATGTGCGCGAGGACGCTGATGCGGCCGCGGTGCGCCATCGAGATCGCGACGTGTCGTGCCCCCGAGGCCGCGGCCTCGGTGATTACCGTGTCGAGCATCGGGACCATCGCGTCGGTCCCTTCGATGGAGAAGCGCTTGTAGCCGACGAAGGTGCGTCCGAGGAACCGCTCGAAGCCGTCCACCTCGGTGAGGCGACGCAGCACCTGCTGCTTCTCCTCCGCCGTGAGCGGACGGGTGAGCTGCTCCTCGGTGAAGAGCTGCCGGAACCAGGCGCGCTCCTCCTCGGAGCCGAGGTGCCCGACCTCGACGGCGAGGTTGGTGCAGTAGCGCTTGCGGAGCCGCGCGGCGACGTCGCGTGCGGTGGCGAGGTGCGGGAAGCCGAGCGACGCGCCGGAGACGGCGTCGAGGTCGGCGTCGGTGATCCCGTGGAACTCGAGCGTCAGCTCCGCGGCGCCCGGCGGCGGCGAGCCGAGCGGATCGATCGGGACCGCGAGGTGGCCGAAGGTACGGATGGCGGTGGTGTAGCGCGCCGCCCCGGCGACCTTCCGGTCGTGGTCGGGATCGGTGGCGCCGCCGATGCCGGCGGGCCCGCGGCCCATCGCCTCTTCGGCGAAGCGGAAGAACTGGCGCCACGACTCCTCAACGGAGGCCGGGTCGCGTCGGTAAGCCTCGAACTGCTCGGCGGCGTATGCGTCGTTGAAGACGCTCGCGATCGGGGGGGTCGACATAGTCAGAAATCTACTCGGCCGATCGGGGGATGCCGACCGGTGCACGTCCCCGCTGGCGACGACCGGTCGGCCGCCGCCAGCGCCGCGGTTCAGCGTGTCGGCGCGAGGGTGAAGACGACGAAGTCGCCGAGCTTCCGCTGGTCGCGGCTGAGCGCCGTGTCGAGATCGGCGACGGGGACGAAGCTCACGACCATCGTGCGGGCCTTCGGGGCCCGGCGCTGGGCGCGGTCGACCGTGCCCAGGCGATAGTCGGAGTGGAACGAGCCGTTGGCGTGGATGACGAGCGCCCCGGCGGCGAGGTGCGCGGCCGCGACGGCCTCACCCATCGTCTCGTCCTTGATGCACTGTGCCTCGTAGGTGCGCCAGACCATCGCCTCGACCTGCTCCGCGCTCATCGGCGTGCCGTGGCCGCTCATGTCCCCCATCACGCCCTTGAAGCGCTCCCAATAGGCATCGCGGGGGCAGGAGAGGTCGCGGGCGACGAAGGCCCGCTCGGTGGGCGGGAGGGAGTCAACGGCGGCGAGGCCCCGACGGGCGACCTGCGAGGCGTAGCGCCGCGGGACGTTTCCGGCGACGACCGGCCACCGGTGGGCCTTCGCGAACTCGACCATCGGGCGGTAGTCGGTCGGGTAGTTCGGCCAGGGGCGGGAGGTGGCGAGGAAGGTCGATTCGGGGACGGTGCCGGCGAGGTAGCCGTCGAGGGTCCCCTGGACGTCGCGCTCGAACATCTCGAGGGCAAGGACGATCGGGCCGGTCCGCCGGCGTGCGACCCCCTCGAGGACGGCGGCCTGCAGCTGGTGGGTCCGCGGGTCGTTGTGCTGTTCGCCGAGGAAGACGAGGTCCGCCTGGGCGAGCCGAGCGGTCATCGTCTCGAAGTCGACGATGCGCTTCCGCTTGGTGTCGTAGACCCGGTGGGCGGGGTAGCTCCCCGTGGGGCTGGTCGGGGCGGGCTGCGCCGTGGCCGGGGTCGCCGAGCCGGTTGCCGTCGCCTGGCCGGATGCAGTGCTCGTAATGATTGCAAAAGCAATAATGTACTGCAAAATTATTTTATTGTTCATTTTATATCTGTGCATTTTGGGGATTGAGTTTATTGTTTGGTGCGTGATTTGTGAAAAATCATTTTGGCGGATATTTCTAACCAATGATACAGCTCATTGAGTATGCGTCGGACGAAATAGGACGACTCGACCAGCGGGCCATGGGGGCCGACTTCGCTGCCGATCTCTTCCTCCGTCTCGAGGCGCTCTCGGATCTCCTCGACGACCTGAACCCAGGCGAGGCGGCGGGAGCGACTGACGCCGTGCCGCGAGAGGGCACCGACCGACGTCGGATGATGCTGGCAGCGGAGGTCGACCCGTTCCACGAGTCTGCGCTGGAGGAGGGGCCGAGGCGGTGGATGGGGTTCGTGCGGGAGGAGGTGCGTCGGGCGCGAGGCGGTGCGTTGCCGGCGCTCGACCGATGGTGCGACGTGATGCCGACGCTGGCAACATACTCCCACCGCGAGGCGCTGGAAGGCGCGTGGCGTGATGGGGACCGGGCCGCGCAGGTGTTGGCAGGTGCGGTGGCGGCCGCGGCCTGGGCGCCCGACAACACGGCGGGCGAGGCGCTCGCGGCGCTGCTGCTCGTGGCGCGTGGCCGAACGGCTGACCTCCGTCTGCTCCCCTTCCGCTCCGTGATGGGGGCGGAGCGGGCTGAGGCGGTGGAGGCGTGGCGACTGGGGCATCCTGAACCGTGGACGGAGAAAGCGCTTGAGGCGGTCGCACGAGAGGCGCGGCGGCAACGGCTGCGGCTCGATGGCATCGCCGCATCGGCGGCAGCCGAGTGGGATCGACTGGCCCAGATGGGGCGACGCGGTCACACGGCGCGCCGTGCGCTGCCGCTGCTCCGCACGCAGGGGGCGCTCACGATGCCGATCCTCGCCGAAGACCTCGGCATCTCACGCCCCGCGGCGACCGAGACGTTGGTGGTGCTCGCGGAGGCCGGGTGCGCCGTCGAGGTGACGGGTCGGGCGCGCGATCGGGTCTGGGGGTATGCGCCGCTCGTCGCGGGCGCACGGTGAACGATTGGCGCGCTATGCCGTGTGGCGCGCCGCGCCGTCCCGCCGGGCTGCCGCCTGCTCGATCAGCTCGGTGAGCTCCGCGAGAATCGCCCGTCCATCATCCTGCGTGTACCACTTCCGCTGCTCGGCGAAACGCGCCGGCGCGGGCATCGCCTGCGCCTCCGGGGACATCACCCACGCCTGGAGCGCTCGCGGGCGCGGCCCCCACCAGCCCTGCTCAACCCCCGCCGCGTCGTAGAGGATCACGACCGGGATCGACCGGCTTCGGCCGTTCGTGAGGTGGGCGTCCATCAGGTCGAGGTTCGCATCGCGGTCGAGGATCCGCATCGCGACGTTGGGTGCGGCCGCACAGAGCGCGTCGACCCAGGGGAGTGAGCTCACCGCGTCCGCACACCAGTCGGCGCTGAGCACGAGCAGGTGCCATCCGTCCCCCACAGCACGCAGGCGCTCGGTGACCGCATCGGGAATCGTGATCCGCTCCCGGATCTTGCGTGCGACCGCCGCCAGCTTCGGCTCCGTGGCGCCGCTGAAGTGCTCGTCGAACCGCTGGCCAGCGCGCCACCGCGTCAGGATGTCGTCCATCGATACAATTTGTACGGTCGACACGCCCGATGCTGCTATCGTTCACCGACGTGCAGTCGCGCCACCCCACGGGTCAGACCCGGAGTCCCTGATGACGATGACCGGCAAGGAGCGCGCGGCGCTCCGTTCGGAATGCAACCGCCTCAAGCCCACCCTGCACGTCGGCACGGATGGGATCACGCCGGCGGTCGTGCAGGCGCTCGACGACGCCCTGCGCACGCGCGAGCTGGTGAAGCTGCAGCTGAACAAGTCGGCTGACGTGACGGCGAAGGAAGCGGCGAACCAGCTCGCGGGTCGCGTGCGCGCCGAGGTGATCCAGACGATTGGGAAGACCGCGTCCCTCTACCGGCACAATCCCGAGTTGAAGCGGAAGGCGGGGGCGCTGCCGCCCTGGCGAGCCTAGCGGAGGAAAGGGGGGAGCGGGCAGCCCGGTTACCGCCGGGAGGCATGTCGCCGAGCCAAATCACGGATATGCTCCACATCAGTCCGCTGGCTCAAGGCTAAGCGCGCCGTCTCAAGCCGACCCACGCAGAACTGCATGCGATTGCGTGAGACAATTGCGGTATCGTGGCCGGCCACTACCGAGCTCAAGTCCTCGAGAACGATGACGCCCTCGGGAATCCTCGTCTTGAACTCAGCGTTTCCTGTGAAGACGACCAGGGGCGTGATTGCTTCGTGCGGCAGGAAGTCAAGCAGGTCGCGCACGGCCGCGACATGGCGGTGATTCTGGAATATCGGGTTCTGGAACCTGAATTTCCGCCAAAAGAGCACCTGGGTCCATTTCGCATCAGACGCATCTGCGAAGATCCATCCGCTCAGATGCTTGGTCTCGATGACGAACACGCCGAATCGCGACACGAGGATGTGATCCACCTGCGTCGTACCGTCATCCAGGCGAAGAGTCACATGGTTGAGTAGGTGATAGTCCGGCGCGGTAAACCGTGAAGCGAGCAGTTCGGAGACGAGAGCTTCCCCTTCGTTCTGGGGCGCATAGACGCCGCTGGTATCTCGACGAGAGGATAGATATCTGGAAAATGCGAAGCCCAGAGCCACGGCCAAAATGAAGAGACCGACAAGAATGACGCGTTCGGATTCATTCAGGCGTAAAAGAAATTGATGCGTTGTGACCAAGGCGGTGCGTAGGATTTCCCAGAACCTCAAGAACATCGGTCAATCCGTCAGTTTGCCTGGGAGAGCGCGCCCAGCACCCGCCACGGGGTGAGCGGCAGCTCCAGCACCTCAACCCCAAGCGCATCGGCCACCGCGCCCGCGATCGCGGGCGCAGTAGGGATGATTGCGGGCTCCGCGATCCCGCGTGCGCCGACGGCGTTCGCCAGCGGATCCGCGCCGGGGAGGAAGTGCCCGTCGATTACCGGAATGTCCGCGTGGGTGGGGATCTTGTAGTCGTGGAGCCCGACGTTGAGCGGCAGTCCGCTCCGCTCGTCGAGGGCGCGTTCCTCGAAGAGCGCGTAGCCGAGGCCCTGGATGATCCCGCCCTCGAGCTGGGATTCGGCGAGCGTGGGGTTCACGATGCGTCCGGCGTCGTGCACGGCGACGATGCGCACCACACGCACGGCGCCGGTCTCGGTGTCCACCTCGACCTCGGCGAACTGGGCGCCGGTCGTCACGATCCCGGTGCCCGTCGGATTCGGGCCGCGCGAGCCGTGCCCCATGATCATCACGTTGCCGAGCTTCGCGGTCACCTCACCGAACGCGAGTGACCGCTCTGAATCACGCACGTGCACGCGCCCCTCGCGCGTCTCCAACGCCTCGACCGCGACGTCTAGCAATCCGGCCGCCGCCTCGAGGAGCCCACGACGCGCCTCCTCCGCCGCCATCCGCACCGCGGGGGTGAGCGAGGCGACGGTGATGGAGCCCCACGAGTTCCCGCTGAACGGCCCCGTCGCGGTGTCGCCGATGATCGCGCGCACCGCGTCGAGCCGGTGGCCGAGCGCGTCGGCGGCGACCTGCGCGAGAATGGTGCGCGTCCCCGTGCCGAGATCCTGCGTGCCTGAGAGCACGTCGGCGGTGCCGTCGGTGTTGAGGCGCACGGTCGCATAGGACGGCGGGCCGCCGCCGGTGCCCCAGACCTGTGCTGCGACGCCGAAGCCGCGGCGGAAGCGGTCTGCGGCGCTCCCGCTCGACTTCGCTGATGCGCGCGCGCTCCAGCCAATGCGGCGTGCCCCTTCGGCGTAGCACTCGGCGAGCCGGTTGCCCGTGTAGGGGCGGTCCTGCTTCTGGTCGCGCGTCGCGATGTTCCGCTCGCGTAGCAGGAGCGGGTCGAGGCCGAGCGCCGCGGCGACGGCGTTGAGCGTGAGCTCGAGCCCCACCGCGCCCTCGGCGTGCCCGGGCGCGCGGAACGAGGCCATCGCGCCGGTGTTGGTGTACACGAAGGCCTCGCGCGTGCGCACGTTCGGGCAGGCGTAGAGCTCGTGATAGAGGTCGCCAGGCCCGCCGTCCCATCCACCGATGCCCAGCGTGACGACGGCGTCGAGGTCGATGGCGACGAGCGTGCCGTCGCGCCGTGCGCCGATGGTGATCCGCTGCCAGGTCGCCGAGCGGTTCCCGCTGTCCGTCTGCTCGCCGGCTCGATCGAGCACGCAGGAGACGGGGCGGCGCAGGCGTTGCGCGAGGAGCGCCGCTGCGAAGGTGTGCGGGCCGGCGTAGTTCTTCGCGCCGAAGCCTCCACCCATCGCCTCGCAGATCACGCGCACATTGGTGGCCGGGAGCCCGAGCGCCTTCGCGAGGCCGTCGCGGACGCGGTAGATGCCCTGCGTGCTCTCCCACACCGTCAGCTGGTCACCGCTCCACTCGGCGACGGCCGCGTGCGGTTCCATCGCGCTGTGGAGCACGCACGGGGTGCGCACCTCGCGCGTCACCACGACATCGGCCGTGGCGAGGGCCGCGTCGACGTCTCCGCGTTGCCGCACCTTCGGGGCGCCGCTCGATAGGTTGTTGGCGAGCCCCGGGCGCACTGGTGCGCCCGCGCGTGCCGCCTCCGGCGTCACGGCAGCTGGGGCCGCGTCGATGACGACCTGAACCGCGCGTGCCGCCGCCTCCGCCTCCGCGAGCGTCTCGGCGCAGACTGCGGCGACCGGCATCTCCGCGTAGGTGACGTCGGGTGAGAAGAGCTTGGTCCGTGCCGGGACGTCGGCGTGTGCGAGGATGTCGAGGACGCCCGGCATCGCGCGCGCGGCATCGGTCTCGAGTCGGACCAGGCGCCCGCGTGGCACCCGGGCGCGCACGAAGACGGCGTGCGCCATCCCGGGGCGCACCACGTCCGTCGTGTACGGGGCGCGGCCCGCCGCCTTGAGCAGGCCGTCCACGCGACGGGCGCGGGCGCCGACGTGGGTGAGCGGGGCGTCTGCGTCCCACGGCGCCAGCGTGACCGCAGGCATCTCGACGACGCGCGTCTCGACGCGGCCCTCGACCTCGACGGTGGTGGTGACGAAGCGACGGGTCGGCTCGGTCACGCGCGTGATGCCTCGGGCGCGCGTGCGGTCGTCTCGCGGGTCGTGCCGTCATCGGATGCGGTGCCGGCCTCGCGAAGGTGCTGCGCCGCCCGCCGCACCGCCCGCACGATCTTCGGGTGCGTCCCGCAGCGGCAGAGGTTCCCGCTCAACGCGGCGCGCACGGCCGTCTCGGAGGGGTCCGCCTCACGGGCGAGCAACGCCGCCGCAGCCATCAACTGGCCCGGCGTGCAGAAGCCGCACTGCGCCGCGTCCTCGGCGGCGAAGGCCTCCTGCAGGGCGTGCGGGGCCTGGACGTCCCCGAGCCCCTCGACCGTCTGCACGGACTGCCCCGCGCACCCGTGCGCGAGGGCGAGGCAGCTCAGGGTCGGTGCCCCATCGACGAGGACGGTGCAGGCGCCGCACTCGCCGCGGTCGCAGCCGCGCTTGGTCCCCGTGAGGTCACAGGTGTCGCGGAGGAAGTCGAGGAGGGACTGCTGGCCGGGCGCGTCGGCAGCCACGGGGCGTCCGTTGACGGTCAGCTGAAGGCGCGGATGGGCGGGCACGAGTCGGGAGATAGGGGGGTTGGGGCGCCTTGTCCAGCGCCAGCGCCGGACAGGGGTATCGGTGAGTCCTACGCGCATCTATACTTTCCCGAACTCCCATCTGCGTTGAGGACCGCTATGCCGTACGTCATCACCGAAGCCTGCATCAACACCAAGGACAAGTCCTGCGTCGACGTCTGCCCCGTGGACTGCATCTACGAGGGCCCGGAACAGCTCTATATCAATCCGGACGAGTGCATCGACTGTGGGGCGTGCGAGCCGGAGTGCCCGGTGACGGCGATCTTCCCCGAGGAGGATGTGCCGGGGAACCTCACGCAGTACGTGCAGATCAACCGCGAGGTGTTCCAGAAGGAGCCGAAGCCCGGCAAGCCGACGCGCTGATCGCGGGCGTGCGCGCGCCGATCGGCGCGCGAGGATGTGACGAGGGGGGCCGGCATCGTGCCGGCCCCCCTCTGTGCGTCTGCCTGGTCACTGACGGTCGATGGCCGCCGCGCGTCGGCGCGTGGCGGCGCGCCGCTCAGCCCATCCGCGACTTCCAGACGAGGAGCCCGATGATCGCGACGTACTGCAGGAAGGTGCTGAACTCGCTCTTCCACGCCTCCGCCCACCGGAACTCGCCGCCCGACCCGCCGGCCGGCGGCCGCGGGATCCACCGCGGCGTGCGCGCCTTGTAGTCGAGATAGGTCTGCCCGAAGATGCTCTCGAGCACCCCCTCCTCGTAGCGCACGATGAAGAAGTACTCGAGGGCGAAGAGGGCGACCGCGATCGGGAGGAACCAGGTCACGCCCGAGAGCGCGATCACGCCCATCCAGATGAGGAAGTTGCCGACGTAGAGCGGGTTCCGGCTCCAAGCGAAGGGGCCGTGCGCGACGAGGGTCTGCACGTTGCGCGAGCGCCGGCGGGTGACGGTGCCGGCGGTCGCCACCCCCCAGAGGCGCCATGCCTCGCCGAGGCTCATCAGGACCGCGCCCGCGAGGATATTCTCGCGGGTCAGCGGGCCGCTGCTGAGCAATAACGGGATCAGCAGGAAGGGGACGGGGAGCCAGCCGCGGTTGCGGAAGAGCACCGCGCCGACGCGGGCGGCGGTCGTCTGTTCGGCGGCGCTGGGGCCGGCGGAAGGGGCGTTTGTCAGGGAGTCGGTCCAGTCGGGGTCCGGCGAATGGTCGCCGGACGGCCCCCGTGGGGCAAGGCGTGTAGATTGGGCCTGTGCCCGCTCCCTCGCCCTCCGCCACGTACCTCGACGCCGTCACCGCGGTCGACCAGTGGCTCGCCGAGATCCGGCAGACGGGGATCCTCGCGCTCGACACCGAAGGCGCGAGCTTCCATCGCTACGTCGACCGCATCTACCTGATCCAGCTCTCCACGCGCGAGCGGCACGCGATCATCGACCCGCTCCCCATCGCGACGCCGGTGGGCCTCGGCGCACTCGTGGAGGATCCCGCGGTCGAGATCGTCTTCCACGACGCCGACTACGACCTCCGGCTCCTTCGGCAGGATTACGGGTGGCAGGTGCGCAATGTCTTTGACACGCGCATCGCCGCGCAGCTGCTCGGCCTGAAGGCGTTCGGGCTCGCCGCGCTCCTGGAGCGGTCGTTCGGGATCAAGCTCGACAAGAAGCACCAGCGCGCCGACTGGTCGATGCGCCCGCTGACTGCGGACATGCTCGACTATGCCGCGCAGGACACGATGCACCTGCTCGGGCTGCGCGACGTGCTGCGCGCGGAGCTCGAGGCGAAGGGGCGGTTGGGCTGGGCCGCCGAGGAGTTCGCGCGGCTCGAGACGGTTGCGTGGGCGGCGGAGGATCCTGCCGCCGCGTTCCTGCGGATCAAGGGGGCGCGCGACCTCACCCGGCGCGAGCTTGCCCTCTTCCGGGAGCTCGTGCAGTGGCGCGACGCGACCGCGCTCGCGCTCGATCGCGCGACCTTCCGCGTGGTGGGGAACGAGACGCTCTTCGAGCTCGCGCGGCTCGCGCCGCGCACCCGCGATGCGCTGGGCAAGGTGAAGGGGATGCCGCGGGGGATCCTCGAGCGTGCCGGGGAGGCGATTCTCGAGGCGATCGGTCGCGGGCTCGCCGTGCCGGAGGCGGAACTCCCGCGCTTCCCGAAGGCGCCGCGCTGGGACCGGGATCCCGACTTCGACCACAAGGTCGGCGCGTTGAAGGCGGTGCGCGATGCGGCGGCGACGCGGCTCGACCTCGACCCCGGTGTGCTCTGCTCGCGGGAGCGGCTTGAGGCGGTCGTGCGGCTCCTGCCGCGCGAGGTGGACGACCTCACCCGGATTCCGGAGTTCCGGCGGTGGCAGATCGCCGAGATGGGCGCCGGGTTCGTGAAGGCGCTGGCGCCGTACGCGAAGGGCGCGAGCGTGACGGGGACCACGTCGGGGACCGACGAGGTCGATTCACCGTATCGGGAGTGATGCGCTGACGCGACGGTAGCGTGCCGTCGCGCTCACCATCCGTTTCGAGCGCTCAGAACCCCAGGTACGCGCGCACCCGCGGCTCAATCCGGTCGGGCG
>JACCDM011711835.1_pt1 | contig 12989 bp, 8 predicted proteins | sample 7445851 | NCBI WGS metagenome assembly JACCDM01 (sample SAMN15323438, study PRJNA562643) | freshwater metagenome | isolation source: river surface water | place: USA:Blue River Watershed | collected 2017-08-16
CTAAAAACAAAAGCGTGTAGGGTGGTTCAAAATCGGTAATGTTAGGGCCAGCAATTAATAAGCCTCGCCGTTTAATAATTGCATATGCGATATTCCAAGCCTTAGTGAAGCTTTCTATTGAGTAACCTGCCCAACGCGGTCTATTCACTGTTGAGCCAATTTCTAACAATTCAACAGAATCACCATACTGTTCAACTATGTTACTAACAAATGAAGTCCAGGCATTCTCGACATCTTTATCGATTAAGATGTTTTTGGCCTCATCAAGCCCCTGCAGTAAATGCAAATGAACTCTGAAACCTTCTTTAATTAAACGCTCAAGCAGTTTGATTTGATGGGTATTATCCATTGCTGAGCATAAATCAACTCTAACATGTCTTATGCCAAGCTCATTTAACGCATCAATTAAATAGTCGTTATAACGAGGCTCATCTGAAGCTGCAACACCGATACCAAAAAACCCATCTGGGATATCATTAGATTGTTTGGCTAGGTGTCCATCTTTTATATAAAGCTGACCGCTAACAATAAGTTTGATTAGTGATTTTAAAAGTGAGATTTTAGATGTTCTAGCCATGTTAATTAAGCTATGAGGCGTTTAATGATGGATTGCTAGGTAGGTCATACTGCTTTTCACGATAGAGCATCGCTGGCAACAATACATTAGCCAAAGCAGCTTCATGAAGTGCGATTTTACGATCTTCAGTGAAATCATCTTTAGATTTTAATGTTTTGGTTTTTGCATCATACAATCCATAAACGGGCGCTTTTTGTGGTCGTAAAATGACAACCTCATCACCTTCCATCCATGCATAATTTTGCTCGAATTGCATCATTGAGCGGCCAGGATCCTTATCATTTACGCTACTTAAGTCACGACCTATCATTGGATGATCTACACTCAAACCCATTAGAGATAGCAGGGTCACAGGCAAGTCAATTTGACTGGCTACTGTATTAATTGTTTTTGCTTGAACACTGCCACCAAGAATTAAACCTGGAATATGGAAGTTTTTGATTGGTACTAAGGTTTCACCGCGCACTCGAATATCGTGGTCAGCAACGATTAGAAATACAGTATCTTCCCAATATTCGCTTGCCTTAGCTTCTTTGATGAAAGCACCCATTGCATAGTCTGCGTACTTAACTGCATTTTGCTCAGTGGCTTTCTTTTCATCATGCAACTCAATACGACCATCAGGAAACTCAAATGGCGCATGATTTGAGGAGGAAAAAATCAGACTAAAAAATGGTTTACCAGTTTGATGATGCTTTAAATGTTGGGAATGCGCTTTATTAAACAAGTCTTCATCAGAAACGCCCCAACTACCAACAAATATAGGATCTTTAAAATCTTTCTGATCAACAACAGATTGAAAACCATTGCCCATGAAAAATCCATTCATGTTGTCAAAATGAGACTCACCACCATATAAAAACTCCGTGTGATATCCCTCATTTGACAGCAACTTAGCGATCGTAAAAAAATCGCGTTGAGCTAGAGAAAGCTTAACAACACTTTGCGCGGGAGTAGGGGGAAAGCCACTAACAACAGCTTCAATCCCTCGCACTGATCGTGTGCCAGTCGCAAAAAGATTCTTGAACCACATACCTTCATGCTTTAATTTTTCCAACTCAGGTGTAACAGGCACGCCGCCTAATGACTCAACAAAAGTGGCGCCTAAACTCTCCTCAAGAATAATGACAAGATTAAGTGGCTTCTTTCTTTTTTGAGTAGCTGTGACATGTCTAAGCGTTGGGAGGCTTGGATTTTGTTTTAATTGGGAGATGTGTTCTTGCAAGCTGATTTGCAGCACCTTTTCTTTAGGCATTTTCCCATAAATTTCACTCGATTTATTTTCATGTTTTAAGCTATAAATCGCATGAATAACAGACCAGCTGGAATTCAAAATCAAGCTATTCACCATGGAGTCGGTAGTAATTGCGAACTTGGAGGGGTTTGCTGGGCGATGGCCTGTTGAAGAGCGAATGATGAGCGCTAACATGATGAAAACCACAGGCCAGCTCAGTAAAACAGCAAGCACCCCCCAGCTTTTTGGGCTGGCTTGCCAAGGTGACATATACTGAATTATCAGCCAACAGGCTAAACTAGTAAATCCAATGCCGGCGAATACATGAATCCTAAATCCACGCCAAAGCATTGAAAATACTTCGTTAGGGTATTTTAGATACTCAACAAATAACCGATTAGGTCTAACATCATATTCAGTAATAAAACCTGGTGTAGCCAGTTCCAAAAAAACCAATAAAACTGTAGCCAAAATCACCCAATAGTAAGTAACTTGCTGCCAAATTACCCAACTCCAATCAAATGCAGCCAATGGAATTAATATAACGGGAATTAAACACATCAGGCCAAGCTGAATACTATCAACACGCAATCCTTGCAATAAAACCTGCGGCAAGACCCCTGTATTTGAAACACGCTGCCATTTCCACGCCACCAAACTTAAACGCGATAAAGAAAGTATGCTTAAGCTAATAATAACCATCGCCACTAGTGGTGCATACGGGCCTAGCTTGTCGCAAAACAGCCAAATACCTTCCCTAAAGCTTGTCAGGAACATACTCAACCTCTGATGTTAGATTGGGATTCAAATTGCGTTAACTCAACGCGAGGTTGTGGTTGCCAGCCAACTTGGCGATGCTCAGCAACGACATTAGTAAAAACACCACCACGCACATAAAATTTTGAAGTTAATCGCATAAATTTAGGTTGAGTTGCTGCAACCAAGTCATCCAGAATCCGATTGGTAACAGCCTCATGGAAGCAACCCTCATCACGAAACGACCACATGTAAAGTTTCAAGCTCTTTAATTCAACACAGAGCTGATCTGGAATATAGTCAAGATAAAGAATTGCAAAGTCAGGCTGGCCAGTCTTGGGACACAGACAGGTAAACTCGGGAATTTCCATATGAATATGAAAGTCGCGCGTTTTATTAGGATTTTCAAAAGTTTCCAACTCTTTACTTGGTTGGGCAGTTGGTTTGCCACCTAATGTTTCAGTGTTTTTCATGATGAATTTGGGGCTTTTAGCGTAAAAAAAAGTTATTATACTGTTTAACAATCCTTACTAAAAATGAATCCTTTACTAATCGGCCTGATAACAAGCCTTGATCACCATTACATATAGATTATCTTGCGTTTAACTCACTTAAAACTTGCTGGCTTTAAATCCTTCGTTGATCCAACGACGCTGCACATACATGGTCAGCGCGTTGGCATTGTGGGGCCAAATGGCTGTGGTAAATCAAATGTAATGGAATCTGTACGCTGGGTTTTAGGTGAATCAAGCGCGAAAGAAATGCGCGGCGACTCAATGGATGCCGTTATTTTTAATGGTTCTGGCAATCGAAAGGCAATTTCTCGCGCAAGTGTTGAGCTTGTTTTTGATAACAGTCTTGGGGATGCTAGCGGCTCTTGGTCGCAATATGCTGAAATTTCAGTGAAACGCGTCATTGAACGAGATAAAGGCTCAACTTATTACATTAACAACACCGCTGTTCGTAGACGTGATGTTGCTGATTTATTTTTAGGGACCGGACTTGGTGGCAGAGCTTATGCCATTATTGGTCAAAATACCATTTCACGTATTGTTGAAGCAAAACCAGAAGAGCTGAGAGTATTTTTAGAAGAGGCCGCGGGCATTTCTAAATACAAAGAACGTCGCCGAGAGACTGAACTGCGGCTCAGAGATACGCGAGAAAATCTCACTCGTGTTGAAGATATTAGACAAGAAATGGCTAAGCAGATTACCCGCTTAGAGTCTCAAGCCATCATTACAGAGCAATATCATCGTTTACAAGAAGCATTAAAGAATGCTGAAGGTCAGTTTTGGCTATTAAGAAAACGAGATTCAGCAGCTAGTTGGGAAAAAAGCCAGCGCAATGTTGAAAAGCTAGTGAATGAGCTTGAAGCGCAAATGGCATCGTTACGTAAAACCGAAAGCATGCTGGAAACATTGCGTCAGCAACATTACGCAAGCACGGAAGCCGTGCAAGTTGCTCAAGCTAAATACTATGAATCAAACGCTGATGTTGCCAATCTGGAAACTCAAGTAAAGCATACGCAAGAAGCACGTGACCGTTTAACACTTCAGCTAGAGCAAACCCTAGAACTTTCAATTAAAGCTGACAATCAAACCCTTGATCTTGAAAATCAATTGCATCAGTTAGATGTGGATTTATCGGAAGCTGAAGAACAGCTTACTGCAGCCGAAGAGGCGCTTGCTAGAGCAAAGCAGGCGTTTCCGGAAGCTGAACGCGCATATGCCTCAGCACAACGAGCGCACGCGGATGCTCAAAGGACTTTATCCGAAGCTGAACAATCTATTCGTATTGAAGCGAATCATAACGAACATATTGGCAGATCAATTTTGGAAATGAAGCAACGCCTCGATCGTTTGAATGCGGAAAACTCCAATCTAAGATTGCCTGACGAAAATGACTTTTCGGCGAAACAGGCGGAATTGAAAGCGCTGGAAGCAACATGCGCAGAACTTACCAATGAAATTAACGAACTTAAGGAAAAAGAGTCATCTCAACTTAAGGAAATTAAAGTTCTTAGAGAACAACAATTGTTTGATGAACGTTCTTTAGCTAACGTTGAAGCTCAAATCATTTCTCTGAATAAAATTCAATCCTCAATTGGCCATGAAGCAAAACTAGAGGAATGGCTAAAAAATAGTGAATTCAAAGAATCTAGACGCATTTGGCAAAATATTGAGATTGCAAAGGGATGGGAAACAGCCTTGGAGGCTGTATTAGGCAATCGTTTAAATGCCTTAATCAAAACTAATGGCCCAATTACACCAAGCCATAGACCGCCGTCAGCGTTGCTCATTGCAGAGCCAATGAACAATTCTCCGGCTAAAACCAATAAAGAAGGCTGGCGATCGATTTCTGAACTTGTAGAAGTCAAAGACGCAGCTCTTAAGGCACTCATTCACTCATGGCTCAATGGCGTTTATTTACTAGAAGATGGTAAAGATCCTGAATTAGAGCGCTCAAAACTTGAAGCTAACGAATTCTTATTGAATAAATTAGGAGATATTTATTCAATCAACACCTTGTCAATCAATGCAGCACAATCTTCACTTAATGGTGTTTTGGAAAGACAGCGTGAACTAAGCGAATTAAATAAACAATTACACGATAAAAGCTACTGTAGACAAAGTAAAAATTGAGTTGCTTAGTTTAGAACAAGGATTGCAAGATAGTCGTCATTTACAACAACAGCAGCAGCAAAACTTAACAAAAGCAACGCAAACGCAACATCACTTAAACGTTGAAGTGCAAAAACTTCAACAGCAACGTCAATATGTCTTGGATAGACAAGCTGCTGTTCAACAAGATATTGCTCAAACCAAAGAGAAATTGACGCAATTTAATACCGAGCAAGCAAGTAGACAATCATTACTTAATGCGACACAAAGCTCTTTATCTAAATTAAAAAGCGATAGGGAGCAAACATTCTCTAATAGGCAAGCGGCCGAACTTAGATTAAATGAACTACGCAATCAGAATCAGCTAGCAGAAAAAACATTACAAGAGAAAATCTTCAATAAAAAGATTATTTTAAACAGCATCAATGAGTTGAATAGTAAATCTAATCAAATAAAAGAAGAAAAAAACGCATTACTTAACAAGAAGAAAGAAGCGGAGAATCTTTTAGATGCGGCAAAAATGGAAGGTCTTAAGAGCAATCTAGAAGTTGCTATTACTTTAAAACAGAGTCGCGAAGAAGCGCTTGCTAAAGCACGAGACGATATGGCTGGCGCTGAAAATGAGTTGCAAAATCAAGAACGTAACCGGATGCAAAATGAGCAAGTACTTCATCCACTACGAGATAAGGTTGAACAATCAAGATTGCAAGAACAGCAAGCTCGATTGGTGTTTGAGCAATGCCAAGAAGAACTAAACCAAATAGGATTGGATGAGGAATTACTAAGTAAAAACCTCACAACCAATACCAAAATTCAAGATTTAGATTTAAAAACTCAATCCATTAAGAATGAAATCGAAGTGTTGGGGCCAGTTAATCTTGCAGCGATTCAAGAACTAAATAGCGAACGTGAACGCAAAATGTATCTTGATAGCCAGGCTGAGGATTTGGAAGAAGCTATTTTGACCTTAGAAGATGCTATTCATAAGATAGATAAAGAAACACGAAATAGGTTGCAACAAACCTACGATGAGGCCAATCGTCATTTTGGAGAGTTGTTTAAAGACTTATTTGGGGGAGGGCAGGCCCGTTTGGAGCTTCTTGGGGATGAGATTCTAGATACAGGCATGCAAGTGTTTGCTCAGCCTCCAGGAAAGAAAAACAGCACAATTCATCTGCTTTCAGGTGGGGAAAAAGCATTAACTGCCTTAGCTTTAGTTTTTGCTTTATTTAGATTAAATCCTGCACCATTCTGCTTGATGGATGAAGTGGATGCTCCGCTTGACGATAGCAATACAGATAGATTTTGCGCGATGGTTAAAAAAATGTCTGAGCGCACGCAGTTTCTTTTTGTTAGTCATAATAAAATCACAATGGAAATGGCTCAGCAATTGGTGGGCGTTACCATGCAAGAGTCCGGTGTTTCTCGTGTCGTAGAAGTTGACATGGAAGCAGCAATGCAAATGAATCACGAATTATTTATATAAACATCCATATGGATAAATCAAGACTACTATGAGCGAATTAACTTCTGCATTACTCGGTATAGGCTTAACACTTATTGCCCTAGTTGCAATCTTCAATTGGTGGCAAGAGAGAAAGATTAAAAAAACAATTAATCAACACGCTAGTGAGATTCATGAGGATTTGCTCATGGATACCCAAGAAATATTGAGTACAGAAACAATAGCGCAAAGTGAAGATCAGTTTGACGATCCATTCACGATTGGTGAAGAAGTGGATTTTAAAATTCAAATTGATGAGTCTGTAGAGCATCAACATGACATTCCCGAACGTGATCATCAAGATTTAGTTGAAAGCCCAGCTTTAGTAGTTTTAAGCGCTTATGAAGACATATTGGCGTCTCCTCAAGCGCAAAATGAGTTAATCCAAGAGGTTGGTCAGTATCAACATATTGAAGCCATCGATTTTCCAACGAAAATATCAATTCATACACCTGATGCGATGAATGAAGAGGTTGATTTAATCGCTCACTTTCATTTTACCGATCCGATGAAGTTTGAATTATTTTTACAAAACGTTGAGGTTTTCAATCGATTAGACAAGCCTGTATTAAGCTTTGGTTTAGATAAAAATAGCCACTGGAATGCACTAGGCCACGCATCACAAAGTCTCGAGCTAACTGAAGCTGCATTTAGTTTACAGCTCGCAGACAGGGCAGGGGCTGTGACTGAAGATACGCTATCGCAATTCCAACAGCTCATCACAGAGATGGCTTTAAAGTTTAATGTCGAGCCTACATGGTTAGGTGTTAAGGATGTTCTTGCTTACGCCCAGTCTCTAGATGAGTTCTGCTTGGAGGTTGATAAAACCATGCATTTACACTTGGTGAGTGGCTCAGCTGGACGTTTTACCGGGACGAAATTTAGAGGCCTGGCGGAGGCAAATGGATTAACACTCGGTTCTAATGGCGAATATCAATCTTTATCACCAACAGGACATGTGAATTTTACTTTGGTTAATATCGAAAACAATCCATTCACGAATGACATGCTGAAATCTAGCTTATTAAAAGGAGTATCTTTTAGCTTAGATATTCCCCGTGCTGACCATTGCGCAGAAGCATTTAACCAAATGTTATTAATTGCAAAAAAAATGGAGCAGGCGCTATCAGCAAGCCTTATTGATGACAGGCATAAAGAGTTAAGCGATCATCAAATAGAGAAAATTAGACAACAACTCAAACTCATTCAAACGCACATGACGACACGAGGCATTCCATCAGGCAGTCCTGTTGCTTTGCGTCTATTCTCTTAAGGGTCTTGAGTTTGCATGCCTAACCACAGCCAATCAAATCTGTTTGATCAAGTTTCCGATCGGTCTAATTCGGATGCTCACCGTGCAGAAGAAATACGCCGCCTAATAGCATTCCATGACCATCAGTACTATGTACTTGATGCGCCAATGGTGACAGATAGCGAATATGATGGATTGTTTCGTGAGCTACAATCGTTAGAGCAAGCTCATCCTGATTTAATTACTCCAGACTCACCTACACAACGAGTTGGTGGGCAAGCAATAAAAGCATTCGGAAGCATTACGCATCGCGTAGCAATGCTGTCATTAAATAATGCATTTGAAGACAAAGAACTCATCAATTTCGATAAGCGTATCCGGGAAGGGTTGGGATTCGATGAAATTGAATACGCCGTAGAACCTAAATTTGATGGCCTAGCCATTACACTCACATATGAAAATGGAATCTTTATACAAGGTGCCACGAGAGGTGATGGATATACCGGCGAAGATGTTAGTCATAACCTAAAAACTATACGTAGCATTCCGCAACGATTGGCTACCAACAATCCACCAAAATTGCTAGAAGTTCGTGGTGAGGTGCTGATGTTTAAAGCTGATTTTGTGCAGCTTAATAAAGACCAAGAATCCAGAGGTGAAAAGCTCTTTGCCAATCCTAGAAACGCAGCGGCAGGTAGCCTTCGCCAACTAGATCCCAATATCACTGCAACACGTCCTTTATCATTTTTTGCCTACGGCTTGGGTGCCACAGAAGGCATTGCTCATTTTGCTAGCCACAGCGCAAGTATGGATTATCTGCAAAGTTTACATTTGCCGGTATGCAAAGACCGCGCGACCGTCAAAGGTGTTCAGGGCTTGCTCATGTATTACCAAAAAATTGGTGGGATGCGAGATCAATTACCATTTGATATTGATGGCGTTGTTTATAAAGTTAATTCGTTATCACAACAAGCTGAGCTGGGGTTTGTTTCACGCGCACCTAGATGGGCAATAGCACACAAGTTCCCAGCACAAGAAGCTTACACCGTTGTTTTAGATATTGACGTTCAAGTAGGTAGAACTGGTGCAATCACCCCTGTGGCACGTTTAAAACCAGTCTTTGTTGGTGGTGTCACAGTCACAAATGCAACCTTGCATAATGAAGACGAAATGCGTCGCAAAGGGGTCATGATTGGTGACACAGTAAGCATTAGAAGAGCAGGGGATGTTATTCCTGAAGTCGTGAGCGTTCTTTTTGAAAAACGTAACAATGATGCTCGCCAATTTGTCATGCCTACAAGCTGCCCAGTATGTGGTTCACATATAAAAAAACAAGAAGATGAGGCGGTTGCGAGGTGCACAGGCGGTATTTTCTGTGCAGCGCAGCGTAAACAGGCGCTTATTCATTTTGCTTCGCGAAAAGCAATGGATATTGAAGGTTTTGGTGAAAAGTTAGTGGATCAGCTCGTCGATCAAGATCTAACACATACACTAGCTGATATTTATCGTTTAGATTTAAAAGCGCTAGCCAAGCTAGATCGCATGGCTGAAAAATCAGCACAGAACATCATTGATGCCTTAAATCAAAGTAGAAAAACTACCCTAGCACGCTTTATATACGCACTTGGAATAAGAAACGTAGGAGAAGCTACAGCAAAGGATCTGGCTCGCTTTTTTGGAAGTATAGAAGCAATAAAATCAGCTGATTTAGACAGGCTTCAAGAAGTCCCTGATATAGGGCCGGTAGTTGCAGAATCCATCAAAAACTTTTTTTCTGAGGCTCACAATCAGGAAGTAATAGACGCATTAACTAAAAGCCAAGATCAGGGCGGGGCGGGGATTTATTGGGATCCTATCGAAGCGCACGCTACCCAAACGAGTTTGTTAAGCGGCAAGACATTTGTGCTAACCGGAACATTACCTACGCTTGGCCGTGAGGAAGCTAAAGCATTACTTGAAAATGCGGGTGCTAAAGTTTCTGGTAGCGTATCTAAAAAAACTGATTATGTTTTGGCTGGAAGCGAAGCTGGTAGCAAACTTGATAAAGCCATGGAATTAGGAATCAAGATTTTAGATGAAGTTGCATTTCTCGAAATGCTGTCTTAAAAGGAGAGTGTCGCTATGAAATTGAAACTTTGTTTATTTACTCCATTAGTATTATTAATACTAACGACAAATTTAATGGCCGAGCCCATCAAAAATGAAGGCAAGATAAGTCAATGCAATCAACTTATTAAAGATGAAAAATCAGAAGAAGCTTTAAAATTGGCATTAAGGCTAATCGCGCAAGATAAAAACAACAGAGAAGCTATGCTTTGTGAAGCCAGAGCGCAAAGCGCAATGGGTCAATATAGAGATAGCATCATTACACTTAACTCCGCTTTAACTCTTACAAAGCAACCTTTGGACAGGATGGTTGCGCTCACAATGCTTGGAAATTCCTATAAAAATTTAGAGATGTATAACGAAGCAAAGGCGCAATATGAAAACATACTTTCACTTGCGCAAACACAAAAAAATACTGCATTTCAACGTATTGCACTTAGTTTAATAGGAGCCGTTGAGTATCTCAGAAATGAATATGACAGTGCACTTAAGAGTTATCTCGCAAGCTTAAAATATGCTGCTAACGATAATGAACGTGCTGATATTTACAGTCACATTTCAGAAATATATAAAACAACAAAAAACCTAGACGCTTCCATCGAGTATCAAATCAAGGCTCTTATTGCTACAGCGCATTACGGCGATTTAGAAAAGCAAGCTGAGGCAGGGCTCACTTTGGGGCGTTTGTATGCTGATGCGAAGCAATATAAACAAGCAGAGCAAGCCTTCAATAATGTGCTAAATCTAAGCATTGATAACGAAGGCCCTTATTTTACTGTCATATCTTACATAGAAATCGTTAAATTAAAACTAGCAGTAAACGATAACTTTGGAGCCAAAAAGTTAATTGAAGAGGCTAAAAAAATTAACCTAGAGCTGGGCGATACCAAGCTTAATAATGTTCTAATAGAGATCGAGAATAAAATAACCCCCTAATTTATTTTGTAATGTTTGAACTAAGTTAGCGACTAAGTATCAAGATAGACAGCAATGAAAAGGCGACCACTTGATATGAAAATTAACTGCACCGAAATTATTCCAGCGTCAGAAATCACACCGTATGAAACATATGTAGGAAGACGTAATTTCATTAAAGCCGCTAGTGCAGCTTTAATAACTTTACCGTTTCTATCATCTAACTCAGAAGTTAGTGCGGCAACGAACACAAGCCTTCCCATCTATACAAAATCATCTTACGGTTTAGATGAAAAACTCACTTCATATACCGAAGTCACCAACTACAATAACTTCTATGAATTTGGGACTAGCAAAAGCGACCCTGCTTTAGAGTCTCAAGGTTTTGAGACTCGCCCCTGGACGGTATCAATAGAAGGTGCCGTAAAGAAAAACAAACAAATTAATATTGATGATTTACTTAAGTTAGCGCCCTTAGAAGAACGCATTTACCGTATGCGCTGCGTAGAAGGCTGGTCTATGGTAATACCATGGATAGGCATACCTCTGAGCAAGCTCATTCAATGGGCAGAGCCTAGTAGTAATGCTAAATTTATTGAGTTTGTATCTTTAGCAGATCAATCACAAATGCCAGGTGTTCGCACAAATATTCTCGATTGGCCATACACTGAGGGCTTGCGTATGGATGAAGCTATGCACCCACTCACCATCCTCGCTGTCGGTCTTTATGGGAAAGTACTGCCCAATCAGAATGGCGCACCTCTCAGGCTGGTTGCACCTTGGAAATATGGATTCAAAAACGCCAAATCGATTGTAAAAATTAGATTTGTTGAAAGCATGCCCAAAACGTCATGGATGAAAGCAGGACCTAAAGAATATGGTTTTTATGCGAACGTTAATCCTACAGTTGACCATCCAAGATGGACACAGTCAACCGAAAGACGAATTGGAGGGGGGCTATTTACACCCAGAATTAAAACCAAACTGTTTAATGGCTACGCTGAACAAGTAGCACATATGTATACAGGTATGGATTTAGTTAAGAACTTCTAGAATGAAAATTCAACAAAATAAACTTCATATCATCAAAAGTATATTTTTTGCTCTTCTTATTATCCCATTAATAAGACTTATTATATTAGGTGTAAATGATGCGCTAGGCGCCAACCCGATTGAAGCAATTGAACGCTCTACAGGATATTGGGCTTTATTTTATTTGATATTAAGCTTATCGATTACACCATTACGTCTAACACTTAAAATAAGCTGGCCAATTCATATCAGAAGGATGATTGGGTTATATTCATTCTTCTATGCCTGTTTGCATGCGACCACATATTTTTGGCTAGATCATTGGTTTGATTGGCAGGAAATATTAAATGACATCATTAAACATCCATATGTACTCGTTGGTTTTTTATCACTATTACTTTTAATTCCTTTAGCTATTACCTCAACCAATCAAATGATGAAAGCGATGGGGAAATGGTGGAAAAGGTTACATTACTTATCTTATTTGATTGCAATCTTCTCAATTCTTCATTTTCTATGGCTTGTCAAAAAAGACGTTACAGAACCAGCCTTATTTGCAATTATTTTTACTTTATTGATGGCTATACGTATCTTTCATAAAAAAATTCGTTTAAGCATGCCTAATTGCAGCTTTAGATGAAAGTGAGTAATAAATAAGTGTTATTCAAAACAAAGTGTTTAACGATTGTATTTAATTTAACATAATATACATTATGCGAAGTAAATGGCCAAATTAAAAGCCAGTTTGAAAACTGGCTTTTAATCATTCCCTATCGATTATTAAAGAACGCTATATTCATGCAGCGATCATTCACGAAGGTTAATTCTGTAAATTTGTAGTTTTTATTGGGCGCGTAGCTAACACGATTATTGTAGTACCACATTTCCACATTAACTGGCTTGGATGACTCTTTGCCTTTACCTGCAATAATGGTATTAGCATTTGACGGTTTAACTGATTGCTCTTTCTTGTCTGGGCTACCCAATTTCTC
>JACCDM010705144.1_pt1 | contig 12984 bp, 8 predicted proteins | sample 7445851 | NCBI WGS metagenome assembly JACCDM01 (sample SAMN15323438, study PRJNA562643) | freshwater metagenome | isolation source: river surface water | place: USA:Blue River Watershed | collected 2017-08-16
ACGACATTGAGTTTCCTGCGGAGGGATTTCAGATGCAGTGGAATTTGGCGTCGGACAGCAGTTTGTGGATCATGAAAGAGGATTCGATCAATCAGGTGGGCTGCATACACACTTGTCAGGGCTTGGAAATCGACTATGTGGGTGTGATCATTGGTCCGGATTTGCTGATTCGCGATGGCAAGGTGGTTACGGATCCTAGCAAGCGGGCAAGTTCAGACAAGAGCGTTTTCGGTTGGAAGAAGCGCATGAAGGAAGCCCCGGAGCAGGCCACTGCGGAGTTGGATTTGATCATCAAAAACACCTATCGCACGCTGATGACCCGCGGGATGAAGGGCTGTTATATCTTCTCGGAGGACGAGGAAACAAGAAATTGGTTTAGGGGGAATTGTCACATGACAAATTGAATTAGTAACCGTGCGAACCGAAAATACATTATAATAAAATCTTATTATCTCCTTCCATTCGTATAGATTTTAAATTTTAAACCCTTCTTCAATTGATTGACTAAAAATCCTCAAAGCATTCTTTGATTGTTTTAATGAAAGTACTGCTTTTCGATTTGCCAACACCCCTAAATTGTAACTTAATTTCCTATCAAATGGCGTAAACCGGCCATTCTCCTTAGCCCATTTTGAAATAGCGAACCAAATTTCTCCTTGAATTTTGGAAGCTTCATCAATAATTTTAATCTCTTGAGGTGACAATTCCTGACCTATCAAGTCACTTTCCACATAAGTATCTGACTCTATTCGCAAAAAATCATTTATCAAATTGATATCAATATATTTATCCTTTAAGGTTAACCAACATTCCGGTTTTTTACACCATTCGCCAATATTCATACCACTCTTTGATGGTGTATTTATATGTATCCAAACAACATCAATCATTAGACCAATAAATTCGTTTAGTGATTCAGATATCCCTTGGTTTTCCCATATTTGATCCAAATTCAATTTTTTATTAGTCTTATAGGATAGCCAAGCGAGTATATAGGCAACCATATTTGCTTTATAACCGCCTAAATTCCTTTTAGCTACAATTTTGTCAATTTCCTTGAATAATATTGCTTTCGCAATGAGCCGATGATAATATTTGAGTGTTACTTCATTTTTTTCATTTGATAATTCTTTAGTGAAAATTTTAAAATTATTTTCAGCGCCCTTTCCAACATCATACGGCCTCTGCCACCAACTCATTTCATATTTGGACAAATCAGTTTTATTGAATTTATTCTTTTTGGGATACTCCTTGTCAAATAGCTTGTAGTCTTTTCCAGTCCTTATGGATTTCTCATCAAGATATTGACCTCTAGCCCTTTCATAAAACCACTTCATTGTTGGCTTTCCTCCTGTTTTTGTTGGCATCCATTCCATTCGCGAAAAATTCTCTATCGCAACATGGTAATCACTATTTGAACTGAAATCCGAATCCTTTATAATCGTCTGAGTATTTGCAAAACGAGAAATTTTGGGTACAATCTGTTCCATTTGTTCCTTTTGTTGAACTACAGAAATTTTCATTTGAACAAAAACCCTAGATAAGTCTATTCCCGATTCTGTAGAGGTAGCATAAATTGAAGCGGTAGTTTGGCCTCCGTTTACCACTTGCCAATTTTCAATTCGCGTGATGTATGGAATATTTCCTTCAAACACAATTTCAACCTTCTCTGCTGTGGTTGAAATGCCATTATTATAGGCAAAAAACATATCTGGCTCCTTACGAATAGTTTCACGAATACCTTGATTCACTTTTGCTTTAAATTGCAAAAATGTTCTCACATTTTTCTCAAGTAAGCCCTGTCTGTAACGATCATAAATCTTAGCAAGAATCTTACCTGGAATTATAGCGAGGTAAGCATCAACTTTATCACTCACCTTATCCATATTCAAACAACGCAACTTATGATTATAATCATTAATGAAATCTATTTCTATTTTTTGTTTTCCAGATCTTATTAAATGTTGTTGATAAACTCTTTCAATATCCCATAGTTGAAAATCTAAATAAATGCCATTTTGCTCTCGAGCTTCAGGCACAATATCAGCCGAGGCTTGACCATTTGATAGCACAAAAATTCTTACATTTTTAACAGCATTCCGTGTCAATTCAATAATTTGAATCAAATCAAAAACATGAAAATCAGATTCATCTACTTTTGAAGACAATTTACCGTCCCTTGCTGCCCAAAAAAAGTTCTCTGCTTTTGTATATGATTCTTGTATATCTTTGTCCGATACCTTCGACAGTCGTTGATCACCCTTGAAAATACTTACAAATAAATCTATCGCTTCATTTTCTTCGTCATAATTCCAAGCATTAATTTTAATACCCTTTACCTTATAATGGCATATTTCAAAAGCAATCACTTCACCTGAATCAATTGCATAATCTAAAATATCGCTTGTAATCGCATCCTCCTGCGGAATTTTCTCATCTTCTACAGTAATTAAGGCGCCTTCCAAAAAATCAATAGCAAATTCTGATAAGTTCATAATTTTTTATAAAATATTAATAATGTCTGATTCAATTTGATATGGTTTACATGCTGATACAACAATAGAGTATTTCAAATCACCTAAGCCAGCGGGCAATTCACCTTGCAACAATCTTGGAAATCCACTAACAACTTCAAAAAAACTCATTTCATATAGTGAAAATCCAGATGTATATTTTTCCGCATGGATTTGATTATAACCATATTTAGCTAGCTTAATCTCAAGTTGAAATGTAGCATATGAGTCATCCTGGATTTGTAAATAAATTTCTTCGATGAATTTTGGCAATGATTTTTCACACATATTATCATGAACATTTAGAGAAAAAACAGCAAGATACAGATGTTTAAGACCAGTAGAATCCAATTGTCTCTCTGATGAAATATAAAATTTCTTATGTTGTTTACTTGACGTAGCTTTAACTTCTATTGCTATATCTTTCAATTGAAAATCATGATTTGTTTTATCCAAACCTGTCCAATAAATTAACGCCTCGCTATATGGGTATTTTCGAAAAAGGTAATCCTTAAGAAAAAAAAGTTCACCCATCAAACCTTTTTGCTCGGATATGGACAAAATTTTATACTGTTGTTTTTCAAAAAATAATTTCCATTCATTCAGCACGCTTGTCAAATTTGACAATAACTTATTAGCATCTTGAATAGAAGCAACTTTATCACAAAGATCCGATATTACATATTCGAAAATTTTCTCTGAATTGGGGATCGATTGTGAAAATTTTAAAAATTCTTGATTCACAAACCCACCAATTGAAGTAACGGAAAGTGTAATTTCTAAACCTCTGAATAGGGGTAATTTATCAATTAAAAAGTTATGGTCATTAGCAAGCTTGATATATAATAATCTAACACCCTTATTAAAATCTGTCGCCAGGAAAATCGCAAAAATGCCATTGGTTGGAATCTTTCTGGCAATCTGAGTCTTTGAAGTTGCAGCGCTAGATTCACTATTAATAGATTTCCATATTTCTCGGTAATCAATCATTTTCTGTCATTTCAATTTCTTGATACACTGAATTAATTACATATTTAATCGGCTTTGCATAATTTGATGATGGCCAACTTATTGCAAAACCTACCGGTTGAAAATCAAAAGACACTCGTTTTTTTGATTTAACCTCATTTAACGACAAAACATATATCATTAGTAATGGCCTATTATTTCTTGGATGCATGCCTCTTGCTTCCTTATTTGAAATTTGCAATTCTTTTAAATGATTTAATTCTTCTTTAGAATAATCAGAAAATTCAAAAACTGGGTCGTGCATTCTTTGCACGAAATATCTATCTGTTTTGAATTCAGTAATTCCCCTTTCTGGCATTACAATTTCCATTCCTGCTATTTCATGAATTTCACCTTTATTCTTTGAAACCAAAACAACATTCCAATATAAAAATTCTTTTATTTCTAGTGATTTTTGCAATTCAATATATTGATTAATCCGTATAGAATTTGCTGCAGGTAAACCTTTATATGTTTTAAAGTTTGTTAAAAAGTCTTGTATCTTAACCACTGGCACATCAAACCAAACATGATTATGAGATTCGACTTTACTCGGTATGTTTGATAATGATATTAGGAATTTTTCAGTTGTTTCGTAATTAGATTTAAGAATTAATTTTCCCGAAGGCAGAGAAGTTGTTTCAGTTAGAGTACCTTGATAATTTAATGACATGCTTTCTGCTGCTCTCATTTTCATAACATTTGTCACCATCATATCAGGATGATCTTCAACTCTTAGTCCAAAATCTTTTGGAGTTAATTTTAATCGCGTCATTTCGATAAATTCAGACCTCAAGGCCTCAAATGCGGTAGAAATATGTTGGTACCATCCAAAAAGTTCAGAGGTCGTGTATATGCGACATAAGTCTTCGAAGCCATTTCTGTAACCAAACCACCTGCCCATTTGCATCAAAGTATCATACAAAGAAGTACTTCTAGTGAAATAACTAATTGTTAGTCCTTCCAGGGTTAAGCCCCTAGAAAGTTTATCACCTCCTATTGCAATAACACTGAGACCAGTCTTAGCTTTACTTTTATAATCGAGAATATCACCAACTGTTCCGTTTATTACTAAACAATGGGGCTCGATTTTTTTTACAGCCTTCGAAAGTAATGGAAGAATATCTTCCCAATCTGCAATTTCAGTATTCATCTCTGCTGAAGTTGCTATTAAATCTCTTTCGTACAAATACCTCAGCTCCAAAAGTAATTTGGGGTCTTTAGCTAAAATTGCATTTCTCAAGTTATTCATTTCTTGATTGACTAAATCTGCAAATGCATTTTGGACTGAATTGTAGCGAGTACAATGTAACAGCATAGTATTATGTTTATTCTCTTGATGTCTATGCCAACGAACAGAAGAGGATAAAACAAATACCCTTAATGCCTCTATTAACGAATTGGGCAATTCAACAGGTATGTAATCTGATTTATGACGTAGCGGCATAAAAACCACACAATCCTGCTCCGCATTTGATATAGATTGCCCTGCATCTTTCACCTCTCTGTAAATTGGCAAACCGCTTTTACTTCCATCTTTTAAACCAAACACCTCTTTTGGTCCCAAATAGTTTGAGGGTGCACCCAATGTTTTAATAAATGCAGAAGGAAACAAATCTCTTCCCAATAGACTATGTTCAAATTTGTGATGTATAAATATATTAGCAAAAGGGGTTGCCGTATAGCCAATATAGACCTTCTGTCTGAATAAATTCAAGATTTGCCTTATGCAATCATTTATTGCCGTCGGGTCTAATTCTTCACCAGTTTTATCTTGCGATGCTTTGGTATTTACTGAAGCTTGATCTGATTCGTCATCAATGATAAGTAATGGTAAGTTGTTAAATTGATTTTCACCATTTTTTTTATATGTAAAATCATCATCAAATATATCTATCCAATGTTTGAAATAATCTCTTAAATTATTCAAAATAGATTTATTTTTCTTCACTACAAAAATTATCGGCCTATCATTACTCGGAGCAGTTCCCCTAGATTTTTTTATATTAAAATCACCCGTTTTATTTGGCTTCAAGTTGGATTCTGTAAAATAATCAATAGGAATATAAACCTCACCAGGAAGTGTAGAAACCCCTATTCTCTTTTGTTTTTCATCTGGGTTTGTGTCAATACCCAAAACTTCCTCATCGATTCGTTCTTGCGTTTGCTGTCTTAAGTTTTCATGCATTCCAGCTAATACAATAACTATCCTGTACCCAGAATCTATAGCTTTGTTGATGATACCCATAAAGTTAGCAGTTTTACCGGACTGCACGTATCCAACGACTAAACCCCTCCGATCAAAAGGCCTATTCGGAACCATTGGATCCTCAATATCCTCCATGAGTTCATCAGAAATTTGATGAATTTTATCAACCGAACTTTCTGCCCAACCCTTAATATGGGTTAGATATTTTCGATATCTATTCCAAAATCTGAAATTGATTTTATCGTCAGCCTGTTTTGCTCGATACCAATCTATGTGACCTTCACTATCAGAAAGAGAATAATGAGGTTCTTCATCAACAATTAAATTAACTTCTTCCTCTAATTCTTGCCTAATAGCATTTTTAACCTCGTCTATTGTTATAAATACCTTTCCAGGAAGAATTATTTGATCAGCTTTAAATGGATCACAAACAGACGCTATCGATTCTTTAATGGCGTTTTCAAAATCCAATACTTTTTTATAAGTTTCAAACAAACTTCTCGCATTTGATTTCAATTCATTAAAATGGATCATTTCTTCTTAATTAGTTGTTGAAAAACCTCCATGGAATGGAGTTGATTTTTAGCAGTCTCTATGGACACTCCATTGCTGCACAATACTTTTAAAGCACTTTGAAATATCTTATCCAAAACATCCGTTTTATTGTACAATGGCGTTTCGATTACAATTTCCGGGTCCGAGAAATCATTAGCGATCATATTCACAGGAATAGACTCAGCCACTAGCTTCATATAATCCGAAAAAATCACTGAATCATCTGAAAGTTGATCAGAAATCATTTCAAATAGTGGGTGCTTTACATTGATGCAATAGCTTTTTACTCCATGCCTCTGCTTAACTAACCATAGGTATACGATTTCCTTTTTCTCAACATTTCTTCTCAGATAAGGGCCTCTTGTTGTATACACTTTTATTGATTTCTCAATCGAGGATAGGCAAATATCTCTTATTCTTTTACGTATTACATCTGGGATTTTCGCTGACGCTTTTCTAACATCTATTTGCCATTCTATATCCAGTGTATTAGGTATATCGATACTAATTCTACATAATCGTTGACTTTCTTTCTTCCGAAAGTTCAAATCGAGCCAAGTACCGTCGGCTATCAATCTCTTATTTCGATATAAATATATACCTTGATGATCTGTCCAACCTTTAATAATCTGGAGTTCTTTTCTTTCATCCATTGAAAGTTTAGATTCGTGTGGCAGAATATATGGTTGAATTCTAATATGTTGATTTCTAATTGACAAATACTCCTCTTGAAGTTCAGTTGATGGAATAAATGTTGAAATATGGAATGGATTTATTGGTATTATCAATTCATTATTGACATATATTTGAATTGAATCATCTTCAATAAAACGATGAAATATCAACCCCAAATGCTTACGAACATTATCAAACTTTCTGTAAAAATGTTCTTTTGCAAATTTCGAATCGTCACCTTCAACCAAACGATCAAGTTTTTCCCAAAGTACTATTGTCGAAGATCTCTCGAAAGAAAATGTAGACATGTTTTTTTTCGATTTTTCATCTATACAGTCCTTGAGTAATACCCAATCTTTCTTAACTGCAATAAAATCCAAATCCCAGCATCTAATACACTCCGCTGAATTATTAATTCTTGTTTTGACAGTTAATCTTCTACATTGCGAAAAAGATGCTGTTTTTAATCCGAGCCCAAATCTTCCTAAATCATTTTCTTCCCTCAAATCCATAGGATTGAAGCTGCCAATTTTCATTGCGGATATCAATCTATCTTCATTCATTCCTATTCCATTATCTTCAATGCGAACGAAAGAAGTATACTCGTCAATATCGTATGTAATTTTAACAATACTTGCACAAGCCGTTATACTATTGTCAATTATATCAGCAATTGCAGTCTCAATGCTGTAACCAAATGACCTAGCAGATTGCAGAAAGCTTTCTGGCTCAGGCCTTACAATATCATATTGTGGCTCGCTAAAGATCATAATATATTAATCGACATCAATAATATTTTTCAAATCAATCGAATCGATTATATGAAAATTTTTATCTAATACTTTGTGACAATTACTACAAACAATGATGAAATCTTCCATTAAACTGGCTTCAAGTCCTGGATCACTATTCAAACCCTTATTGTAGTGTATTTCCACAACATCATTTCCGATTTCACCATAAAACACAACTGGATCAAATCCACATATCTCGCAACTAAGGGAATCAGCTGTTAACAAGGCTGTCTCTTTTTTCACCCTTAAAACTAACGGATCAGACTCCCTATTTTTATGGTAATTAAAAATAAATTCAGACTGATTCTTTAACCTCAATTCCAATTTACTCGAATCGAATTGAGTTGCTGGTTTCAACAAATTAGTCCGAATTAATGTGGCTTCCAATTTGAGTGACTCACGGCGATTTTTAAACTCTTTAAATACTTCCTTTGCCAATTTACTCGAATTTTCCAAACCTACTCCATCGTATCCCTCATCCATCGTTTTAAAATTCCCCAATCTCCTTGCAATGCTATTTGGATTTCTGAATTTAATTGGATCCGGAATATCCTTGTGAATATTTAACCCTCTTAATTCATTACTAACATTAATTAAATCAGGGTTTCCTTTATGCATTTGACCTTGATCCAACTGATAGTATAATTCTAATGCGAGAATTAATTCCTCACGCGTCCAATTCGGATTAGTCCCGTTGAAGTGTACTACATTAGTATTAACACTATCCTTCTTATACCCTTTAGCAACTAGCATGGTATTAATTTCTTTCCAAACAAGTCCTCTACTCATCGAATTATATTTATTGTAGACTCTTTTCGCTAGAACTGGCAACTCTGCTGGTTTTCCGTCATTGTCTCTCCAACCAATCCGTCCTGTGTTTAATAAATGGCTATCAAAAGCGTCACGGCTATTTTTTAAACTATTAACGAATTGATTAATGGTTTGACCCTCATTAAAAAATTCATAAAATAGGCTGTAAGTTTCTTTCCAGGATTTTGAATTCAATTCAATTGGTGGCTTTGTCTCTTTCTCGTGAACATTTTCTCCAAATTTTGAAAGAAAAAATGCAATCAACCAAAACTCAGTTGAACGCGTCGCTCTTTTACTAAGTTGCTCATTTCCAATATTTTCAACTTGAAATTCCATTTGTTCTATATATTTGGTCAACTGTAGAAAACCTTCATCTGTATTTTTAATTATACCCTTTACCCCAATATTCGGAATTATATCAAATATATCAATAAATTCTTTCGATGTCTGATTAAACAAAACAAATACAAGTTCTGAGTTTTTTGCACTGAACCAAAGTAAGAACCAAAGTTGAAATGTATCATAATTCTCGGCAATTTCTCTTACCTCTCCAACTATTGATTTGTTATTTCCATTATCAATGTATAATTCATTTTTATTCCCTTTTCTAATTTTAGGGCTTCTTAAAAGGCCATTCGGGGTTTTTATGAAATCAAGTAAACAAATCAAATCCTTGATCGTTTGATTATAGATAAATTTAGCAGTTACTGGCATTTCGTGATCACCAACGAATTCAATAGTCTCATCAAATAAACCTATATGAGTTTGATGACTATTTCCGGTTCCTAAATCTGCACTTGACAATTTCTTGAACCCAATTTTGCTATTCTGATTAACTTGAAGCTTTATTTTCATTTTTTCCTAAGTATTTCTTTATCAACCAATAAATAATGTAAGATTGCATAGACCGAATTCACACTTACTGCGTTACCCGCTTGCTTGTACAGTTGATGATTACTTATTCCTACGCTTACTGCATTCGTCAAAAAATCCTCGTCAAATCCTTGCAATAAAAAGGCCTCTTTAGGTGTGATTTTTCTGATTTTATGAGTTGCTAAAATTTCCTTCGAAAATGCATTGGTGTTATATTCTAATGGATTCTCCGATGATATAAAATCATCACTGTAATAATTATCTTGACATGCTCTATGTAATTTCACCATTGTCGCTGTTAGTGGTCTTGCAATCAATTGATTTATTTCAGAGTTAGAATTAAAACCTTTCGAACCATTCGATAAAATCGTGGGCTTTACTCTGTCCGACAAGTAATATTTTTGTTCTACTTTTTTCTCTAACACATCTAAAATATTGATTTGCTTTAAAATAGAAGCATTTTTTTTAACTTTTAAAAAACTATCAATTACCGTTGATTGTGTAAATTCAAAATCGGATGGCAGTTTAACTCTTGAAGCAAAAATAAAAATACGATTTCTTGTCTGAGCTAATTTGAAATTAGCAGAGTTAAACACATCATAAAAAACAGACGAATAACCAGCATTTTTCAATGCATCAACAACCACTTTTATCGTCTTACCATTATCATGAGTTTTTAGGTTTTTCACATTTTCAAGCAATACGAATGGTGGTCTCTTTGTGTTCAAAATATCAATAATTTTGTAAAACACATCACCACGCTTGTCATCAAACCCTCTCCTTTTACCCATCAAACTAAATGATTGACACGGAAATCCGCCTGTAAGTAAATCGAAATCTTCGATAGCCCTAATGTTTGTTTTTTTAGAGGTAAACTCTGCTACATCACCTATAACAAGCTCACCAGCTGTATTGAAATTCGATTTATATGTATTGACTGCGTATTTATCTATTTCAGAGTACCCAATGCATTTATTTTCAATTGAGTAATCCGCACACAACAATTCAATTGCTTTGCGAAACCCACCAATACCTGCAAAAAGCTCTACATGTCTTAGCATATATACTTAATTATATGTTTACCTATGATCTCTGCAAGCTTAACGGGCACTGCATTGCCAATTTGTGCAAACCATTTATTTTGACTTCCCCGGAAAAAATAATTATCCGGAAAGGTCTGAATTCTTGCTGCTTCTCTTGGACTTAAGCCTCTTGATTGGTTAGGATGAATGTACATATTGCAATCAAATTTCATGTGCGAAGTAATTGTCTTACAAACCTTGTTTTCATCTAGTTTGAAATATTTGTCCTTAAAAATATGATTTCTACGGGAATATGGCATTATTTCAGAGATTGATTCATGCAAAGAATTACCACCTTGAGGTAAACGCTTGAAAATCTCAATATCCCTATTATTGTTAAATCTGTTCTTATGATTTAATAAATAATTATTTATTTTCCCGTTATTTATGAATAAATCATATTCATTTTCCTCAAGTTTTAATTTCCGAATTCTATAACCATGTTCTTCACAATCAATCTTATTATTATTCTTAATTGTCTTAGGATGCAGAATCGGTAAATTCGATATTGCTTCTTTTAGAACAAATTGCGTTTTGTATTCGTCTTTTATCTTTTCAATTATCTGCTTGGAATCGACACCATTACGATTACCAATTAAAAAAAATCTCTCGCGATTCTGTGGAATTCCAAAATCCTTTGCATTGAGCAATGCATAATCAAAATCGTAATCATTGCCTAAATATTCTCTAAAATCCGACTTGATTTCATTTATCTTTTGTGCCATTCCTTTTACATTTTCCATAATGAAAAATTGCGGTCTAATTTGATTTAAAATATTCAAAAATGACTTGTAAAGAACATTCCGTGGATCATCAATCAATCTTTGCCTATTTGCCATAGAAAAACCTTGACATGGTGGCCCCCCACATACAATTGCCGCATCTTCAAAAAATTTGGAATACTTGTTATAATCTTTCACTAAATCATTAATATCTCCGACAAAGCATTGTTCTATATTGAGTGAATGATTGAAATAATACGTTTCAGCAAATACTGGATCAATCTCATTAAAAAAAATGGGGTTAAACCCAGCATTGGCCAGTCCTAAACTCATGCCCCCGCAACCTGAAAAAAGATCAATTAAAGAATTTTTATTACTTTTATTTACATTAAATTTATTTACGTAATTATTTAAAAACGGGAATCTTGCCTTATTCTTTTCCAATGTAATATAAAAAGAATTCACTTTCTCAATAACAGTTGACGAAACTATACCTTTAAGTTCCGGGTAAAAGTCTTTTTCCGCATTACAAATCACTATACCCTCCATTGAAAAAATATATTCTAACTCAACAAGTAAATCTGTAATTAATTGTTTAATTTTTTTAGGATTATTGTTTAAATAAAACTCTATCATTTAACTTTTGTATTTGTGTATAATAACCATTTCATGGAAGGAGAGATTCGATTTTTCAAGTTTAAGTATTACTTTCTAAATATTTGTTAGATTTAAATATTTAAATTCATTATAAATTCGCACGCGTAACAATGGATTAATTCAAATAAAGCATTACCAAACGAACCAGCGATTGAAACACACCAACGAAAATTCCGATCAAACTCAAGTTAGGTTAAAGAATGGTAAAGGTGATAATAAACGACCAGAAAATCAATAATTAGGCAACTCCTAATTGCCAAACAACCTCTTGAATAACAAGTTCAAATATCTCTAAAATACAAATTTTATCAATTTCAAATCAGCATCACAAATTTACTGAATGGTGTAATCAATTTGAACTTTATCTGTGTACTGTGTTACGGATTCTTCTTTTTTCAACACAAAAGGTCCATTGTTCTCACTTAGAAAAATCTGAAGACTAGGCTTTATATAACAGCAGTTAACACAGCAAACATTAGCACCCACTAATGTTGCTTTAAATCCTTTTGTCACAGGACCCACAATGAATTCAATAGCACCACGATTTGATCTAATGTAATCTACTAAAACACTACTTTCATTGGTTAACGTCACTTTAAGTCCATCTGTTTTGGATTGCTGAATAGAACTCTTACCGTCAATGATATACTTCACATAATATTCATCTTTATTCTCAACTGTTTCTTTTTTACAAGTCGTAAAAAACAAGACAAAAAACAATGCAATTAAACCATTAATGCAAAGCAATTTAAAATTTTCAACACGCATAATATTCAAAAATACTCAAGTAGATTCAAATAATAAAAACACCTACATATTATATTCTTCCATTCATGAAAACCAAATGATATAATTTCAAAGCACTTACTGGTTATTCATAGAAAAAAGAAGCATTCGCATTCACTTGTAATCTTGCAGAATTAATGAATCAAAAGTCTTCCCTATAAAACGGAACCAACAAACACCTTCCAACCCCCTCCCCCCCACAAAAATCCACCCAATATGTGATAAATTCGTAGGATGAGATCAATCCTTACCATCATCCTGCTTTTTGCATCAAAAGCCCTTTGCGCGCAATCTTTCCCG
>JACCDM010427653.1_pt1 | contig 12979 bp, 5 predicted proteins | sample 7445851 | NCBI WGS metagenome assembly JACCDM01 (sample SAMN15323438, study PRJNA562643) | freshwater metagenome | isolation source: river surface water | place: USA:Blue River Watershed | collected 2017-08-16
GTGATCAAGTTCTTCGATGATGTGTTCTTCGATGATTTTCTTCATCCAATTTAAATCGACAACAAATCCAGTTTCGGGATTTATTTCTCCTTTAACGGTGACGAAGAGGTCGTAATTATGGCCGTGCCAGTTGGCATTGGCACATTTTCCAAAACAGGCTTGGTTTTGTTCATCAGACCAATTTGGTTGATAAACCCGATGCGCCGCATTAAAATGCATTTTTCTTGTCACAAAAATCATGAGGCAAAGATACAAACACCTTTATCTTTGCTAAAAAGGAAAAATTGTGATTGTTATAACGGGTGCTGCCGGATTTATTGGAAGTCATTTAGCAGAAGGCCTTGCTAAGCAAGGATTTCTTGACTTGGTTTTGGTCGATGATTTTTCCAAATTGGAGAAAAAGGGCAATTGGAGTAATTTGGTTTATCAGGAGTTGGTTCATCGCGATGAATTTTTTGAATGGTTAAATTCAAATCATAAAATGGTTCAGTACATTTTTCACCTTGGTGCCAGAACCAATACCTTGGAACAAGATGAAGAGGTATTGAACCGGTTGAATTTTGAATATTCAAAAAAGGTTTGGGAGATGTGTGTTCGCTTTGGAATACCCTTGTGTTACGCGAGTTCTGCGGCCACCTACGGAGACGGATCATTAGGTTTTAATGATGATTTGTCAACCATCCATCAACTTCAACCCCTAAATCCGTATGGTTGGTCGAAACATCGTTTCGATCTTTGGGCAATTGAGCAAAAAAGGAAACCTGTTCAGTGGGTAGGCTTAAAATTTTTTAACGTTTATGGAAATCGGGAGAAACATAAAGGAAGAATGGCTTCGGTCGTGTTTCATGCCTTTCATCAAATTGCCTTAACTAACGAATTGAAACTCTTCAAATCTTACCGAGAAAATATTTTAGATGGTGAACAAAAAAGAGACTTTATTTATGTTAAAGATTTGGTTTTAATGATGATAAGTATAATGAAAGATCGAAAAATATTAGGAATATTCAATGCGGGAACTGGTCATGCACGAACATTCAACGACTTATCAACAATTATTTTCCAAGCGATGGGTTTGTCTAAAAAAGTAGTCTATGTTGACATGCCTGAAGGACTTCAAAATCAATACCAATATTTCACCCAAGCAAATATGATTTCGTTTTTCAAAAAAAAATCTCTTATTTTTACGCCAATCGAAAATGGTGTATTGGAGTACGTTGAAATGCTTCAAAAAGGAAATTCCAGTTCGACCTTATAACTTAGATGAAAACAGAAAAGATGGACATGAAAAAACACATGCGAAGATTTTTGACTACCCTTTCCATAGTGATGGGTTTCATGGGATTTGTAAATTCCCTCCATGCGCAAATTACTGATACGGTAGTGGTGGGTTGTTTACCAGCTGCTGCGTACCGTTATACATTAACTAATCCGCCTGCCAATCCAATTTCTGTTTGTTGGGATTTAGCAGATGGAAATGGATTTGTTTGTAACAACTTGCCCATTGCACAGGGTGTTTATTCCACTGCGGGTTTGAAAAATATCATTTGTCGTGTAGAAACAACCCCGGGAGTTTTCAGCACCTTCAACCACAGCATTACCGTTAATGCTTCACCAAACGCTGCATTTTCTATCAATGACCCCAATCTTGCTTCCTGTGGATCTACTATTTCTAGGGTTTTCTCATTGGCCAATCCTAACAACGTTAATCGTGTAGTTTGGGAGGTTACCAATGTAACTACAGGAATTTTGATAAATCGTCAAACAGCAACTTCGTCTCCATATCAATTTACTCAGGTTTTTAGCGCTTCGGGAAACTTCCGAGTTAAAGTTGTGGTTTTTGATAACACCGGATGTGTTAATGAGTTATCCCAAAATTACACCGTTACTATCAACCGACCTATCACAGGAAATTTCTCTTCATCTTTACCTTTTGAGTCTTGTTTACCCGCCGCTTATTCCTTTACGCCTAACTTATCTATTCCAACCGGAGTAGTTGTTGATTCAGCGATTTGGACACTAACCTCCATGACGGGAACTACACCTCCTCCTCCCCAAGTTTTTTACCAAACTAATCCTCCTACAGCCAACCTTTCTCTTCCAACCTTCACCACACCCGGGGAATATCAAATTTCTTTAAGAGTTATTGCCCAAGGATGTACTTCATCAATTCCGGCTCCATTCCCTTCGTTCAAAGTGGATAACCCGCCGACCTTGAGCTTTACTTTCAATGGTGGCCGAACTGCATCAGCAGTTTGTTTAAATCAGATTTTTGATTTGCAAAACAACACCAATACGACCAATAACTTACCTGGTGGCACGTTTACTTGGGATTTTTTCCCAAGCCGTCCTGTTACGGCTCCAGGTGGAGCTCCAACAACGGGTTTGTTTAAATTCAGATATACCAACGTGCCCCTTGATTCCAATTCCATCATCCTACGTTGGAATGGTGCATGTAAAGCAGTAGATACCCTGAAAAAAGTATTGCTTACTAAGGGACCTCTTGCCCGTATTGCCTTGAGAAACCCTTATCCACCGGTAAGCTGCGATTCACCTTTTGTGTTTGAAATTACCGATTCTGTTTCTTGGAAGCCAGCAAATGGAAGTACCAGCTTCACGCATCGTTGGTACCGATATGCTGCCAATGGTATCCTAATTACTGATAGTGTTGATGGTGTACTTCCTATTTTCCGCGATACCATTTCGGTATTAGGAGAAAGAAGATGGTATCAGGTTCGATTCTTGAATTACAACGGTTGCGAAGACTTGTCTACAAAGATTTCAGTTCAACGTGCTGTTCCTGAGGTAACTATTACGGCCCCCACTGTTTCTTGCGATAACCCCATTATTGATCCAAAGACATTGGTTCCTAATCCAGGTTCTCCCATATTTATTTATAAATTTGAAGTGTATCAACAAGGTAATCCTTCGAATATCATTGCTACGGCTGGCCCTAGTAACTACAATTCGCTACCTCCCATTGTATTGAGTAAAACATCTTCTCAGGGTGCCAACATCACCAATGGAGGTAATTATACCATTCGAGTGGTGATGGGAATTAATCCTACACTTTCTGCTTGTACTGATACCGACATGGTTAATTTCACTTTGGCTTCTTCCAACGTAGAACTCGGACGTTTGGTGGGTGGTTCTCACGTGCCTAACAATTCAGGTGGCTGTTTAACCGGTGGTACTCACTCGGCTACGTTTAATTCTTATGAAGATCTTCCAGAGCGTTTCCCAGCCAACAATACCATTGCCTCTTACACTTGGTCGGTAACAGGTCCAAATGGTCCCGTTACTACCCTAACAGGTTCAACTACTCCTACCCTTAGTGCAACATTCAATGAAGTAGGAGTGTTTACAGTTTCATTATTGGTAACAACCACCCAAGGTTGTACCATTACCCGCCAAATGCAATATGAAGTAGGTACAGTTGCAACAATCAATGCCACGCCCAATGCTGGTGATACACTCATTGTTTGTAAAGACGCTGATATTACATCAATCTCTGCCAGTGGTAGCCAAGGATCGTCCTTTACCTATCAATGGGCAGTATACAATGCAACTCCTGCTGGACAAGGAACGGTGGTGAATACCGCATTACCCACGACTCCGGTAACCGTTAGTAATTTAACAGATTTCAATCCTACATTTAAAATCAAAACCAACAACCCTTATTACTTTGTGGTAACTGTTACCAACGATAAAGGATGTACGGCTACAAATCGAATTTTGGTGAAAGGATCTTCCATTGTTGCCTCCTATCGTGTTAGTGATTCGGTACTATCTTGTCCGGGTTACAAAACATTCTTGAGTTATAATTTCGATGCCATTTCCTTCGATTGGGAATTTACAGATCCTATCGGAAACGCTGGAAATCCATTGGTAACCAATCAAAATAATCCTTCACCATTGGATTCTGCCACGGCCTATTTTGGAATCGGTGGAAATAAAACTGTTCGCTTGGTGGTGACTTCTCAATACGGATGTACCGATACAACCTCCTTCAATTTGAAAGTTGGTGGTCCGATTCCATTCCCATTTGTTTCTAACCCAACTTCGAAGCGAGGTTGCGACTCTCTTACGGTAACCATTCAAGATCGTTCAACCAACATTGAAAATTTCTTGTTTAGTTGGGGTGATGGGTCGTCTAACTACAATTTGTCAGCTACTAATTCTCATACCTACAAATATCCTTATTCGATCAAAAATGATTCTTTGGTGAAATATGCGATTAATATGTTTGCCATCGGGCAGAATTGTGTAGTTACATACACCGATACGATTACCGTTTATCCACGTCCTGTTGTAAGTGGATTTGTATTGAGCGATTCGTTATGTAGCCCAGCATCTTTTGATTTTAACGATACTTCTCGTTTTGCTCCTAACGGAACTTATGGTGCTGGTACCAACAATACTATTTATTCCTGGAACTTCAACGATGGTACTGGTTGGAATACTCAAACTGCTCCGCTTCCATCGCGCAATCGTACAAAATCTATGGCTACCCCTGGAATATACAATGTTTTGTTAGCGATTACCAATCCATGGGGATGCGTAGATACCAATCGTTTAGCCCGTGTTCGCGTATTGGACACTCCAGTGGCTAATTTTTATGCTGTTGATTCAGTTAAATGTTGGGCAAATGGTTCAAATGGATTTATTTTCAACGATGCTTCTACCTACTCTAACTCTACGGCAACCAATTGGAGATGGTATTGGAGTGATCCAACCGCTGTTCCTAATGCGGTTAACGGATACACCACCACAGGCCCATCGACCGGAGCTGTTAATTTCACGGTTCCAGGTTCTAGTACCAACGTTCAACACACCATTCGTTTGGTAGTAACAAACGCTTTCGGTTGTGCCGATTCCGTAGCGAAGCCTAATTACATTACCGTTCGTGATACCATACCATTGGCTCCGATTTCTCCTACCTTCATTACCGTTGATCCTTTAACCTTGCGAAATCACGTAGAAATCAATTGGAGATCTAGAACCTCTCCTGAATTTTTGAACTACGAAATTTTCAGAAACAATACATCCGTTGCTACCATTACCAATTCTACCACCACTTCCTACACCGATGTTATCGATGTGGTAAATGCTGGAACTAGCTTGAGTTACAAAATGCGTGTTAATGATGTTTGTAATCAACCATCTTCATTCGATACCACGCATAGCACCATCAAAGTAAGTGTGAATGGTGTGGCAACAGGTGGTTATGCTACCAATAACATCTCATTCAATGCCTATGAGGCTTGGGGCGCTCAAACTTCGTTGGATTATTATGAAGTATTCCGTAAAAAAGGAACCAACGGTGTATTTGCTCCCATTGGTCGCGTTGCTCCGGTTGTTGGAAATACCAACTATCTGTATGTAGACTCTGGCCTTTGTGCAGATACCTTCTACTACTACGTAAAAGCGTTGCATAAAAATTATCCAGATCCTCGTTTTGGTTACTATTCCATTTCTAACTACGATTCGATTGTTGCAAATTTCAGTGTTGTAGTTACTCCTGTTGAAATCAACTACGTTACGGTTGAAGCCAATAATAAAATCTCTTTAGCTTGGACACCAGCACCGCTTGCAGCAGGCGTTCTTAAAAATTACATCGTTGAACGTAAAGATGCCACGAACCCAGTTTCAACGATTATCTATCGTGGAACAGCAACAACCTTCTCTGATGTTACTGTTGATGCCTCTTCGAAAATTTACAAATACGTAGTTCGTTATGAAGATCAGTGCGGTAACCTGTCTAATCCTTCCGATACCTCTGTGAATATTTTGGCGACTTCTTCTGCTGTAAAAATCGCAAATTACGACGCCTATGATATGAAAATCGATTGGACTCCTTACGCTACTTGGAAAAATGGAGTTATCCGTTACGATGTGGAAGTAAAGTATCCAACCGGTTGGAGAACCATCGGATCTGTTCCCGGAAACGCTTTAACGTTTATTGATGTAAACGTACCTCGCAATGAAATTGACGGCGCTTATTGCTATCGCGTTAAAGCTATCGAAAACGATGCTACACCAGATTCCTCATTCTCGAATGAAACCTGTATCAACTATCCCTCGAAGATTTTAATTCCAACTGCATTTACACCTAACGGTGATTTGTTAAACGATACCTTGTTTATCAATGGCGCTGGTTTGAAAGCTTACGATTTCCGCGTTTACGATCGTTGGGGTAAATGTGTATTCCAATCTACAGATATTACTGAAGGCTGGAACGGACGTTTACAAAATACCGGCGACCCTTGCCAATCTGGAATTTATTCCTATATCTTGATCGCAAAAGGGCAGGATTTTAAACGATACAACCAAAAAGGTATCATTACCCTCTTGAAGTAATCTAAATAAAATGTAGATTGAAAAGGCAACCCGACTGGGTTGCCTTTTTTAATGATTTGTGTATTAAAGAAAAATATATGTAATAATTGTTAACAAAAATTTAAGATGTTTTCGTTATTGTTAAAAAAAGTTATGAAAACGTTAACAATTAAATTTAGCTTGACAATTTGCTTGATTGTCGTTAATGGTCTAGTTCAAGGGCAGATCGTTAGTCGTTTAATTACTGGCTGCCTACCTTCGGTTGCTTATAGCTTTCAGTTATCAACTTCGCCATCAAATCCAGTTTCCATTTGTTGGGATTTGAACGATGGGAATGGATTTACATGCAACAATTCTTCCCGTGCCCAAGGGATTTATTCTACGCCCGGACAAAGAAATATTACGTGTCGGGTAGAGACTTCACCAGGGGTATTTCAACAGTATTCAACCGTAGTGGATATTCATCCGCTACCTAATCCACTTTTTTCCATTGATAATCCGAATGGATTGATCTGTGGAAATTCTGCAAACCGGGTGTTCTCACTTTTTGATACCTCGAATGTCGTTTCTGTGGTGTGGGAGATCTATTCAAAAACGGGACAAAAAATTTCTGGAATCCAATCTTTCAATTCATCTGGTTTTACTTTACAACACACCTTTATTACTTCCGATACCTTTCGGGTTAAAGCCATTGTTTTTAATCGTTTTAATTGTGTAAAAGATACTTCCCTATATTTTCCCATTAAATTGGTTCCCACCGTTTCAGGCACCTTTTCTACCATTTCTGATTTAACTACGTGTTTACCAGCCAATTTTACCTTTAACTCTCAGTTGCAAATTCCTACGGGTGTTGTCGTTCAATCTGCTACGTGGACGCTTACAAACATTGGAGTGACGCCTAACACTTCAACAACGTTTGTTCGTAACACCCAAGCTTCCGATTCCATTACGCTTCCCACGTTTACGAATCCTGGTCGTTATGAAATTTCTTTGTTGGTTTCTTATCAGGGCTGCTCATCTACCATATCAACACCAATTTTGATTGAGGTTGATCATGCACCTATTCTTAATTTTTCGGTTAATGGATCTAAAAATCCAGTTCAAATCTGTTTGGGACAAGTTTTTGAACTGAACAATCAGTCAATAACTCCAACGAACACTATTGGTGGATGGTTTGAATGGGATTTTTATGGTTTGACTAAATCCTCTGGTGCTATTCGCTCAAATTACAAACCTCGAAGGGTTTTCAATAGTCCGACCTTGTCGAAGTATCGATACCAGAATATTAGCATCTTGGATTCTGGCGTTAATTCTGTGATTTTAAAATGGAATGGGGCATGTAGTGCCACCGATACGCTAAAAAATGTAATCCTAACAAAAGGTCCCTTAGCGCGAATCAGACTTACTTCTCCCAATCTTCAGTATAGTTGTGATTCACCTTTTGTTTTTCAGCTAAACGATTCTTCCTCGTGGAAACCTTCAGGATTTTCATACACCCAACGATGGTTTCGATTTAATACCATAACTAATACTCTTGATAGTGCAGAAGGTACCCCTAAAACAACCTACTTTGATACCATTCATCATTTGGGAGAAAAAAGATTTTATCAATTAAAAATCATTTCTTCCGATGGATGTACCGATACGTCGATTCAATTCATGATGGAAAGAAAAATGCCAAAAGCCGATTTCGCTCCTTTCCCTTGGTACCTTCATCAAACCATGGATACGCTTTCCTGTGATACAAATATTTTATTTCCTTACCAATCCAATAATCCATACCTCGTTAATAAACCCGGTTCCAAAGTGTATCGTAGCATTGTTCCTAATCCATTCGATGAAAATTTGATTTATGAGGTGCGATTTATTAGTCCTATCTATTCCAATAATCACCCTAATGCAAATGCTACTTGTTTATCAACGGGCAAATTTCCATGGAGTCAGTTAAGGCAACCAACTTGTGTATGGATTGGCCCCAATATCGTTAGGCAAATTGTTGGCATTGATACGGGATTTACCAAGTGCACAGACACCCTTGAAAAAGTGTTTTTTGTCAAGAACTTTGATATCGCATGGGGAAAAAAGGTCAATGGGAATATCATTCCCAATCCTACAGCGATTTGCTTAGGTGCGAATGGCGCTCCAGTTAGTCAGGTAATTCATATCCATGAAGATTCCACCTATCGTTGGCCTGCCGATAATATCCCCTTAGAATTCATTTGGACCGTATATGAACCATTGGGCTCCTCCCAAAACTTTCGAACTAGTACGCCCATGCTCAACATTACCTTTCCTAGGGTTGGAGTTTATCGGGTTTTTGTGGAAGCAAAAACCTATAACTGTACCGAAGCTTTGACCATGGAAATCAAGGTTGGAGAAATTGCTTCCATCGCACCTCTTCCAAATTTGGCCGATACCCTAGTTCTTTGTTCCAATACAGATATTACTTCCATTGTTGGAAGTGGTTCCATCGGAACACAGTTTTCCTATCGTTGGGAAATTTATCAGGCCACTTCAACAGGACTTGGGCCTCAAATTAACCCTTTACAGGCCGGTTCTCCCGTAAGGATGGATAGTATGAACATCGCAAATCCAAAGTTTTATTTTACCAATAACAGACCTTATTACTTGGTTTTGTTTGTAACCAATGAGTATGGGTGTACCGACTCTACACGATTGATTGTTTTGGGAAGCTCCATAACGGCGTTGATTAGACCTGATACCATGATGGCCTGTCCCGGTTATCAATTGTTCCGATCATTGAATACCGATGCTACCCAATTTAGGTGGGATTTTACAGATCCCATTGGAAACCTCGGTTCGCCACTTTTAAATACCCTGATCAATCCTTACCCGATGGATTCCGTACTCGGATATTTTGGTATTGGTGGAATGAAAACGGTCAAACTAACGGTAGTTTCCCAATATGGATGCATAGATGATACCACGATGTTTGTTCGGGTTGGTGGTCCCATTCCTCGAGTGTCGGTTGTTTCACCAACATCAAAAAAAGGTTGTGATTCGCTCCAAGTAATTTTGCAAGATCAATCCCAATTTATTGATCAATATTTATTCAGTTGGGGGGATGGATCCGATGGGTATTATTTGGGTCAAACCAACACCCATGTTTACAAGTACCCGTATTCTGTAAAAAATGATTCAGCTCTATCGTTTGTTTTCCAATTACTTGCCGTCGGGCAGAGCTGTATTGTTCCCTACCGTGACACCATAACGCTTTTTCCTAGACCTGTCGTTGGGGGATCGATTCTATCCGATTCTCTTTGCAGCCCTGCCGCCTTCACCATCATCGATACATCACGCTTCGCGCCCAATGGTCGATATGGTTCAGGCAGTTCCAACACCGTTTTTTCCTTGAACTTTAACGATGGTACCGGTTGGATCACACAAACTGCTCCAGTATCCAATCGTACTTTCAGGAAAAGTATTGCTCATCCAGGGGCGTATTCCACCTCCATGGCCATAACCAATCCCTGGGGCTGCGTTGATACCGGAAATATTGGTGTTTTATACGTACTTGATACGCCAATTGCTAATTTCTATGCCCTAGACTCCATCAAATGTTGGCAAAATGGAAGCAATGGGTTTGATTTCATAGATGCTTCTGCCTATCCAAATTCATCACCGAAAAGTAGAATTTGGTATTGGCAAGATTCAACAGCCGTGCCCAATGGTTTAAATGGCTACCTCACCAACGGGCCAACAACTGGACCGGTTCATTTTACTGTTCCAGGCTCAAATGTTAATGTTTCACACACCATTTCTTTAAAAGTCATCAATCAATTTGGATGTTCTGATTCCATAACGAAACCCCAATACATTACCGTTCTCGATACCCTACCTCCATCACCCATTTCTCCCACTTTCGTTACCGTTGATCCTTTATCTCTTCGAAATCATGTTGAAGTAAACTGGAATGCTTCGACCATCCCCAATTTCGGTAACTATGAAATTTTTAGAAACAATGTCCAAATTGCAACCATAAACAATTCCACAACCACAACTTTCCAAGATCAAATCGATGTGATTACTGCGGCAGCTAGTCAGCAGTATACCATGAGAATGACCGACCATTGTGGGCAACGTTCACCTTTCGATACTACCCATGCGACCATTCATTTAACGACCTCCATGATAGCCAACAATGGTTTTGCAACAAATACCTTGCGATTTAACGCCTACCAAGGTTGGGGACTACAATCCCAAATTCAAGCCTATGAGGTTTATCGCAAAACTGGAAATCTTGGGCAATTCTCCCTGGTTGGCAAGGTCACTCCCCAAAATGGAAACAGCTTCTACGCGTATTCCGATTCTGGATTGTGTTCAAATACCTATTTTTATTACGTTAAAGCCATTCATATTCACGATTCAATTTTTTCCTCGGGATATTACTCTTTTTCTAATTACGATTCCATTACGACCTATTTTAATCCTATGGTTAGCCCGCTTGAAATCAATTTCGTAACGGTAGATGCAGAAAACAAAATTTCCATTCAATGGACGCCTTCACCGCTTGCATCGGGTGTGTTGAAAAACTATATCCTTGAACGAATCGATCCTGCCATCTCTACACCGGTGATGATCTATCGTGGAACCTCAACCTCGTTTTCGGATGTTAACGTTGATGCATCTTCTAAAATTTACAAATACGTGGTTCGTTATGAAGATCAGTGCGGCAACTTATCCAATCCCTCCGATACGTCAGTTAACATTTTAGCATCATCCTCTGCCGTACAAATAGGCAATTACAACGCCTATGACATGAAGGTTGATTGGACGCCTTACGCCACCTGGAAAAATGGAGTGATTCGTTACGATGTGGAAGTGAAGTATCCTAACGGTTGGAAAACCATTGGATCTGTGCCCGCAAGCCAGTACACCTTTACCGATGTGAATGTGCCCCGCAACGAAATTGAAGGTGCTTATTCCTACCGCATCAAGGCCATCGAAAATTCCGGATCCTATGACTCTTCGTATTCAAATATCACCAACGTTCATTACCCCTCGCAAGTCTTTGTTCCAACCGCATTTTCACCCAATAATGATGGAGTAAATGACGTTCATTTTGTTCATTATGTGGCCATAAAAAGTGCAGAGTTTCTCATTTTCAACCGATGGGGAGAGTGTATATTTAAAGCTAATGATGTACAAACCGGCTGGAACGGTAAACTGAATAATACTGGAGAACCCTGCCAAAATGGAATGTACATTTATACCCTCAATGCAAAAGGAAAAGACAATCGGAACTATCAGCAAAAAGGAATCATTACCCTTTTGAAGTAATCTGAATAAAATGTAGATTGAAAAGGCAACCCGACTGGGTTGCCTTTTTTTATTTTTACACCATGAAGCAATACCACGACTTACTTCATCACGTCCTTGAACATGGAGTGAAGAAAACCGATCGAACAGGTACCGGAACCATCAGCGTTTTTGGTTACCAAATGCGTTTCAATTTGAACGATGGTTTCCCCATGCTCACCACCAAAAAGCTTCATACCAAATCCATCTTTCATGAACTCCTTTGGTTCCTCAAAGGTGAAACCAATATTCAATACCTAAAAGAAAATGGCGTTTCCATTTGGGACGAATGGGCCGATGAACACGGTAATTTGGGCCCCGTTTACGGCTCGCAATGGAGGTCGTGGCCCAAAGCCGATGGTTCTACCATCGATCAAATTTCTCAGGTGATTCACCAATTGAAAAACCAACCCGATTCCCGTCGAATCATCGTTTCGGCTTGGAACGTTGGAGAAATCGAAAACATGGCGCTTCCTCCTTGTCATGCTTTTTTCCAATTCTACGTTGCCGATGGAAAACTGTCCTGCCAACTCTACCAACGAAGTGCTGATATCTTTCTTGGCGTTCCATTCAACATCGCTTCCTATGCGCTACTCACGCACATGCTTGCTCAAGTATGTGGCTTACAGGTCGGAGATTTCGTTCACACCTTGGGCGATGCACACATTTACCTCAATCACCTGGATCAAGTTCAATTGCAGTTGTCCCGTGAATTTCGCCCCCTACCGCAACTTAAAATCAATCCGGCAGTGACTGATCTTTTCGACTTTGTTTATGAAGATTTTGAAATCGTAGGTTATGATCCCCATCCCGGCATTAAAGCTCCTGTTGCGGTATGATGACTGAACTCATTGCCGTTGTGGCCATCGATGAAAACGGAGCCATTGGTAAAAATAACCAGTTGTTATGGCATCTGCCCAACGATTTGAAACATTTTAAAGCCATTACATCTGGGTTTCCCATTTTGATGGGTCGAAAAACTTTTGAAAGCATCGGCCGGGTTTTACCCAATCGTTTGAATTTGATTCTGAGTCGGCAAGAGATTCACATTGAAGGCGCAACGGTGGTTTCCTCATTGGAACAAGCTTTCGATGTTGCGCAATCTGAAAAAATCTTCCTCATCGGTGGAGGCGAAATTTACCGCGCTTTTCTTCCCTTTTGTTCGGCCATCGAATGTACCAAAGTTCACGCTACTTTCGATGCGGATGCATTTTTCCCTGAAATTAAAACGGAGGAGTGGAATTTAGTTTCTTCAGAATTTCAATCCAAAGATGAGCGGCATGCGTTCGATTACACCTTCGAACGGTACGAACGACGTTCTTAA
>JACCDM010731515.1_pt1 | contig 12973 bp, 15 predicted proteins | sample 7445851 | NCBI WGS metagenome assembly JACCDM01 (sample SAMN15323438, study PRJNA562643) | freshwater metagenome | isolation source: river surface water | place: USA:Blue River Watershed | collected 2017-08-16
GCTTCGCTGATCTCGAGCAACGCGTTGCGGTTGCGAATGACCAAGCCACCCGGTTCGATGCGCAGCGCTTCTTCGCGCTCCATGGCTTTGAGCTCTTGGTTGACCCGTTGGCGAGAAGCGCCCAGCAGTTGCGCCAGTTCTTCCTGCGCCAAATGCAAGCCGATGCGAATTTCCCCGCCGTGGTTCAACGAGGGCACACCGTAGCTGCGCGCCAAATGCAGCAACTGCTTGGCCAATCGGGCTCGCAGCGGCAGGGTGTTGAGGTCTTCGACCAAACCGAACAGCTGCCTGATGCGTCGTGCTTGCAGGCGCAACATGGCGTCGTAAAACTCGACATGGGCCGCCAGGATTTTGTGGAAATCGGCCTTGGCGACACACAAAATCGTGGTGTCCCCATGGGCATAGACATCGTGGGTGCGGCTGTCGCCATCCAAGATCGCCACGTCGCCAAACCAAATGCCCGGCTCCACATAGGTGAAGGTGATTTGCTTGCCCGACAACGAGGTGCTGCTGACCCGAACCGCACCGCGGGCGCAGGCCATCCACTCCTCGGGGGAGTCGCCGCGCGCGGCAATCAAGTCGCCGTCTTTGAGTCGTTTGACGTAGGCACATCGCAGGATGTCGTGTCGCAATGAAGGTGAAAGAGAAGAAAACCAACGTCCGGCATTCACAGCCTCGCGCTCTTCAATGGTAAGTATGGGGTCGTCCATCGTCTGTCTTGTCGGTGACCTGAAAGTGAAAAACTGTCGCCAGCGAGACCGCTGGTGAAGCGCTTGGGGTGGGTGAGCCAGTGCTCAGGGCTTGTAATGCGGGGTTTCTTTGTTCAAAAAAGCCTGAATACCAATGCCCGCATTGGGATGGTGCAAATTATTCACGAAATGCTGCTTCTCCAGTGGCAATTGGGCAAACAAGTCTTGTTGGCTGGCCGCGCCAATCAACTCTTTGATGCTGGCCAGCGCATTCGGTGCGCGTTGGTTCAAACGTTCGGCCAAAGCCAGCGCATCACGCAAGGCCTCGCCTTTGGCACTCAACTGGTTGGCCAGGCCCCATTGATGGAGTTGTTGGGCGCTGAGTTTGTCGCCCAACATGAGGATTTGACTGACCAATGCACGTGGCAAGGCGCGCGCCAGGTGCCAGCTGCCGCCGCCATCGGGGGACAGGCCGACCGAGCTGTAGGCCATGACAAACACGCTGTCGTGCGCGGCCACCACCAAGTCACAGGCCAAGGCCAAGGAAAAACCGGCACCCGCAGCAGCGCCTTCAACAGCAGCGATCACGGGTTTGGGAAATGTACGGATGGTTTCCAGCCAGTTGTGCAGGCCTTCGATGCTTTGCGCTTGGTGTTCTGGCGGTAGTTCGCGGTTGGAGAGCAAGCGGTTCAGATTGCCACCGGCGCTGAAATGGGCGCCTTCCCCGGTCAACACCACGCTCAGCACATCAGGGTTGCTTTCAGCGACGTTCAGCGCCTCCACCCCTGCGCTGTAGATCTCGGGGCCCAAGGCATTGCGGTGCTCGGGGTTGGAGAGGGTCAGCACCAGGGTTTGTCCCTCGCTGTGGCTTTTGAGTTGGGCGGTCATGGCATCAGTGGCTGGTGTGCAGCAGGCTCAAACCCAAGGCGCCACGGCGGCGCAGCCAGGGGCTGGGGCGGTAGCGGGGATCGCCATAGACGGTTTGCAGGTTGAAAAGGACTTCCAACAGATTGTCCGCGCCCAAGCTGTCGCCCAAGGCCAGCGGGCCTTTGGGGTAACCCAAGCCAAGCGTGACCGCGGTGTCCAAATCGGAGGGGGTGCAAATGCCTTGCTGGCAGATGTCGCTGGCAATGTTGACGATTTGGGCCAACACGCGCTGGGTGACAAAACCGCCACTGTCTTGGATCACACTCACAGCTTTGCCGTCGCTGGTAAACAAAGCATGGGCCGCGTCGCGCATGTCCGAGCGCGTGGCGGGATTGGGGGCCAGCACACGGCGTTTGGTGGCGCTGTCGGGCATCAACAGGTCGATGCCCACGCATCGGGCCGGATCAAGCCGCTCAACGATGGCGCAGGTGGTGATGTCAAAACCCAAAGGGGCGACCAAACACAAGGCTTGTGGGGAGGGCGCTGAGCCGGTTTCAATGTGGGCGCCCAGGTCTTTGAGCAATTGAAACAACTCGGCTCTGCGGGCTGCGCGCGATGACACCCAGACCGGGGGCAAGGCGGCGACGTTGGGTGCAGATGGTTCGGCTGGCAGCTCGGCTTTGCCATCTGCATATTTGTAGAAACCTTGATTGGTTTTGCGACCCAACCACCCGCCTGCCAAACGCTGCGCGGTGATCACGCTGGGTCGGTAGCGTGGTTCTTCGAAATACTGGTGGTAAATGGACGCCATCACCGGGTGCGACACGTCCAAGGCGGTCAGGTCCAGCAATTCGAAAGGGCCTAGTTTGAAGCCGACCTGGTCTTTCAAAATGCGGTCCACCGTGGCGAAGTCGGCAATGCCCTCCGACACCACGCGCAGCGCTTCTGTGCCGTAGCCACGCCCCGCGTGGTTGACGATGAAGCCGGGTGTGTCTTGCGCGCGAACCCCTTGGTGGCCCATGGCCTGGGCCAAGGCCATCAGGCGATCGCCAATGACTGGATCGGTGGCCAAACCAGCCACGACTTCCACCACTTTCATCAATGGAACGGGGTTGAAAAAATGCAGGCCCGCGAAGCGCTCGGGGTGGCGCATGTCCGCGGCCAAAGCGGTGATCGACAAGGACGAGGTGTTGCTGACAACCACAGCGGTGGCGGGCAGCAGGTTTTCCAGTTGAGCGAACAAGGCTTTTTTGACCGCCATGTCTTCAACCACCGCTTCAATGACCAAGTCACACTGTTCCAAGCCATGCAAATGCTCGGTGTGGGTCAGTCGACGGCTGTAATCCGCCACCTGATCAGGCGTGAGTCGGCCCTTTTCTTGCAGTTTTTGCCATTGGTCGCGCACCTTGGCGCAGGCTTTTTCCGCAGCACCTGCGATGACATCAAACACCAGAACTTGCGCTTGGGCTTGGGTCGCGATTTGGGCGATGCCTTGACCCATGGCACCGGCACCCACCACACCAATTTGTTGAAAACTTGTCGTCATAGCGTTTGATTATGGCGCACCCCTTGGCCTGGTGGCCTGTGACAGAATGGCCGAAAAACACACACAGGAGACACCATGACTCTCAAGCTCTGCGGATTTGCAGTCAGCAACTACTACAACAAACTCAAACTGCAATTGCTGGAAAAAGGCGTTCCATTTGAAGAAGAGTTGGTGTGGACCGGCAACACCCATCCCAAATTGATCGCGCGCTCGCCCATGGGCAAAGTGCCTTTTTTAGAAACGCCTGAGGGTCCTGTTTCTGAATCCATGGCTTGTGCCGAATACATCGAAGCAGCTTATCCCGAACATCCATTATTGCCCGCAGATCCATTGAAGGCCGCCAAGGTGCGGGAGTTGATTGTTTATTTGGAATTGCACATTGAACTGGTGGTGCGCCAGTTGTACCCCCAAGCCTTTTTTGGTGGTCAGGTGAGCGAAGAAACCAAGGACAGGGTTCGCAAGCAATTGACAAAAAGTATTGCTGCATTTGCCAGTTTGGCTAAATTTTCACCCTACGTGGCTGGGGATGCATTCACGTTGGCCGACTGTGCCGCCGCCTTTCACTTGCCTTTAGCCGTGACCGCCAGCAAGCTGGTGTTGGGCGAGGACTTGTTGGCCGCCTTGCCCGTGAAAACCTACAGTCAGCAATTGGCCACCAATCCTCACATGCAACGCATATTGGCCGATCGCAAGGCCAACAATGAATTGATGACCAGCCTGATGGCCGCTAAAAAGTAAGCTCAGTTGGGGTAAGGGTTGATGCGGTTTTCCAAGGCGATGAGGCGGTCGAGTTCGGCGCAAACATCGGCCATGCGGCCTGAAATGACCATGCGGCCTGCGGTGTGGCGTGGCTGACGCTGGTCCTCGGCCACGTGCACCACGCGCAAAGGACGGTTGTAAGTACTCAAGGGGCTGGATGAGAGATTCATGAGGTGCTCCTGTGTTTAAAACTGGTTGCGGATCAGGCCCACGGCCAAGCCTTCGATTTGAAAAGGCTCACCGGGCTGGACATGGATGGTGGAAAAGTCTGGGTTTTCGGGGTGCAGGGCAATGCCTTGGGGCGATCTTTGAAAGCGCTTGACCGTGACCTCTTCACCCAAACGCGCAACCACGATTTGGCCGTTGCGCGCGTCAGGGGTGGCTTTGACCGCCAGCAAATCGCCGTCCAAGATGCCCACGTCGCGCATGGACAGACCTTTGACTTTGAGCAGGTAGTCGGGCTGCTGCTGGAACATGGACGCTTCGACCTGATAGGTTTGCTCGATGTGTGCCTGCGCCAAGATGGGCGAGCCCGCCGCGACACGACCGATGAGGGGCAAACTCAGTTGCGCCAGGCTTTGCAAGGGCAATGTGAATTGCTTGAAGGTGCTGGTGGGGGTGTCCACTGCAGGTGATTTGAGGCGAATGCCGCGGGAGGTGCCGCTGACCAATTGGATGACGCCTTTTCGGGCCAAGGCTTGCAAATGCTCTTCAGCGGCGTTGGGCGATTTGAAGCCGAGCTCGTGGGCAATTTCGGCGCGTGTGGGTGGCGCGCCTGTGTTTTGGATGGCGGTTTGGATCAGCTCCAAAATTTGTTGCTGGCGGGCGGTGAGCTTGATTGTGTCCATGGGGCTCCTGCACAATGCGTTGGGTTTCAAGAAGGATGCTACTCAGAAAACTGTTTAGACATCCAGTACCTGTATTTTTAACCAGCTTTTTGGCTTTTGCAAGCATGCATACAAAAATAATTCAAAAAACCCTGATTTTGGGAACTGGTGGCACCATCGCTGGATGGGCGCAAGACACCTCTAATCCCGAAAAATACGAGGCTGGCCAGTTAGGTCTTACCAACTTGTTGGCGTCTTCAGGCATTTCTTTGAACCAACTCGAATTGCAGGACATCGCCCAAATAGACAGCAAAAACATGGTGCCAACGGTTTGGAAGAAGCTCTTGAATGCGGTTGAACAGGCCCAAAACCGTCCTGACATCCAAGCCATCGTGGTCACGCATGGCACCGACACGTTGGAAGAAACCGCTTTTTTGCTGCATGCCATGGGGCCTTGGATCAAACCCGTGGTGCTGACCTGCGCCATGCAACCCGCCAACTCGCTCACGGCCGATGGCCCTGGCAATTTGCGCGACGCCTTGTTATTGGCGCAAACGCCTGGCATCCCATCGGTGTCGGTGGTTTGCGCACAGCGGGTGCACGACCCCATGTGCTTGCAAAAAATCAGGACAGATCAGGACGATGCTTTTGACAGTGGTCCCTCGGGTGTGCTGGGTCGCATGCACCAGGGTCAATGGCAGCCGGCCAAACCCGCCAAAGCCTTCACGGGACCCAAACCGGCTTTGGCTGCATTGCTGGCCAGCGATTGGCCCAGGATCGAATGGGTTGTTCACCACGCTGGATCGACTGGCCAAGTGGTGCGGGCCTTGCACTCACCGGGTCAACCCCCTTTGCACGGCTTGATCGTGGCTGCGACAGGTGCTGGCAGCGTCAGTCGCGAATTCGAAGACGCATTGACCCAAGTGCGTCAAGAAGGTGTGGCGGTCTGGGTCAGCAGTCGCTGTGTCTGGGGGCAAGCGCATTTTCATGAGCCCAAAACATGGGGCGAGGCCACCACGCTGAACCCCGCCAAGGCACTGGTGGCCCTGGCGCTGGCCTTGTTATCGACTGAAAAAGCTTAAGAAGCCAGCGCCTGCAGGGCGCGGTTTTTGATGTCTTCCACACTGCCTTGACCGCTGATGGCGCGGTACTTGGGTGCAGCAGCGGGTTCTTGTTGGGCCCATTGGGCGTAGTAGTCCACCAGCGGGCGGGTTTGCGCGCTGTAAACCTCCAAGCGCTTTTTGACGGTTTCTTCTTTGTCGTCGTCGCGCTGAATCAGCGGTTCGCCAGTCACGTCGTCCAAACCTTCCACTTTGGGTGGGTTGAATTTGACGTGGTAGGTGCGGCCACTGGCCACGTGGGCGCGTCGTCCGCTCATGCGCTCGATGATGGCGTCAAACGGCACGTCGATTTCGAGCACGCAATCGAGCTTGACGCCTGCTTCTTTCAACGCGTCGGCTTGCGGGATGGTGCGGGGGAAACCGTCGAACAAAAAGCCTTTGGCGCAATCGGCATGGGTGATGCGCTCTTTGACCAAGCCAATGATGATGTCGTCACCGACCAAACCACCGGCGTCCATCACTTTCTTGGCCGCGAGACCCATTTCCGTGCCGGCTTTGACGGCTGCACGCAGCATGTCGCCAGTGGAAATTTGGGGGATGCCATAAGCTTGGCAAATGAAAGTGGCTTGGGTGCCTTTGCCGGCGCCGGGTGCGCCCAACAGAATCAATCTCATTGTCTTCCTTGGTGGTTCAGCCCCATCTGCGTGGGGCGTTGTCGTTCAATGGGTCAGAGAATAGCATGCAGTCTTGACGTCTTACTTGCGGGAAACGTCAGTCAAAAGGCGACGCACGCGCGCCAAATCCTCGGGGGTGTCCACACCTGCGGCGCTGGCCTGGTCGGACACATGCACGGCGATGGCATGGCCATGCCACAGGGCACGCAATTGCTCCAGTGATTCGGCTTGCTCGGTGGGGGCGACCGGCAATTTGGGAAACGATTTCAAAAAACCCACGCGGTAGGCGTAAAGACCCACGTGGCGCAGCACCGGGTAGGGCGGCAGTTGATCGGCTGTGCCATCGCGCCACACGGGAATGCTGGCACGGCTGAAGTAACTGGCGCGATGTCGGGCATCCAGCACCACCTTCACCACATGGGGACTGCGCCAATCGGCGACGTTGTCGATGGCGTGGGCCAAGGTGCTCATGCTGCAATCGGGCGAGGCCGCCAGCAACTCGGCCACCGCGTCAATCAAGCCAGGCTCGATCAAGGGTTCATCACCTTGCACATTCACCACCAGGGCTTCGTCGGGCAAACCCAAAAGGGCTGCTGCCTCGGCCAGCCTGTCGCTGCCACTGACATGGTCGTCGCGGGTCCACAAAGCCTGCACCCCATGCGCTTGGCAAGCCTGAACAATGCTGTCATGGTCGGCGGCCACCACCACCTGCGCGGCTTGGGATGCCAGCGCCCGTTGGGCAACGCGCACCACCATGGGTAAACCGGCCAAATCGGCCAGTGGTTTGTGGGGCAATCGGGAAGACGAGAGACGGGCTGGAATCAGCACCACAAAGGGCGTGGCGGCCATTCAGCTTTCCAATTCCTCGTCGCTCAGGGTGCGGGCTTCCACTTCCAACAAGACAGGGATGCCGTCGCGGATCGGGTAGGCCAAGCGGGCGCTGCGTGACACCAATTCAGCCTTTTCGGGGTGGTAAACCAAGGGGCCTTTGGTCACGGGGCAGACCAGCAATTCAAGCAGTTTTTTGTCCATGCGCCGATGATAGTGGGTTGAGGTGCGCCAACAACTGTGCCCACAACTGCTCTGGCAATCGGCACTCCAGCGGCACCGCCCAGGTTTGCGGTTGGCGCTGCCAGAGTTTGACCGCGTCTTTTTCGGTGCAAAACAGGTCCTGGTCCTCGGGGCAATGCCAGGTGGTGAGCGGGGCATGGTCGGGCAGGCTGTGCGCGGCGCTCAAATGGATGCCTTGGTCACGCAACGCTTGGAAAAACACCTCGGGTTGGGCGATGGCCGCCAAGGCTTGCACGGTTTCGCCTTGCCAACTGGCCAGGGGCCTTGTCAGCCCCATGCCGTTCACAGCCACATCGGACAAGCGGCGCAGGGCACTGTGGCTGTCGCCTAATGCTTTGGTACCGGTGTGGACGTTGAATTGCGGCACTTTGGATCGGCGCGGCCAGGTTTCACGCAAAGGTCCTGCGGGCAATAAAAAACCATTGCCCAACCCGCGATCGTCAAACACGCACAAGGCCAAATCGTGGTGCAGTGCGCGGTGTTGCAAGCCGTCATCGCTGATGATGAGTTGGGTGTTGGGATAGGCCTTGAACAGGGCTTGTGCAGCCTTGGCCCGCTGTCGACCTATGAAGACAGGCACTTTGCAGCGCTTTTTCACCAGCAATGGCTCGTCGCCCACTTGACTGGCCGGGCTGTGCGCATGCACCTCTTGCACGTTTTGTTGCGCGGTTTCTTGGGCCCGTGCGATCACGCCCACTTGCCAGCCCAGCGCTTTGAGCTCGGAGGCCAGGTGCATGACGATGGGTGTTTTGCCGGTACCGCCAACCAACACATTGCCTACCACCCACACAGGGATCGGCAACCTGGTCGGGCGTTTCAAGCGCAGCGCATAAACCAGCCAAACGCCCAGCAGCCAAAGACGGCTGATCAAGGTGGTGGGCCACAGCAAAATGGCCAACCAGCCACGGCTGAGCCATGCTTTTTGCAAAATGGAAGACCCTAGGCTCATGGCATCAGGGTTGTACGGTGGTGGTCTGAGACCGGGCTTGCGCCGAGAAAGTGATTTGCTGCAAGCCAGCGTTTTGCGCGGCTTCCAGGACCAACATCACGGATTGATGACTGGCACGTGCATCGGCATTGATGACCACCAACGGGTTGTGCACATCTTTGGCGGCAGCGGCCATGGCTTGTCCGATGGCCGCGATGCTTTGGCCATTCACCCGACTGGTTTGCACCAGGTACTGACCATCGCCGCTGATGGTGACGCGGATTTCGCGCGGCTTTTCTTGTTGGGGCGCGGTGTCGGCCTCGGGCAAACGCAGATCAAGTTGGGTCAATCGGCCATAGGTGGTGGTCATCATCAAGAAAATAAGAACCACCAACAACACGTCGATGAATGGGATCAGGTTGATCTCGGGTTCGCTGGACTTGGGACGGCTGAAACGCATGTCTTATCGGCCCGCCGATTTGGGAAAGAAGTGACGCACCAAACGCTCGCCGTCGATTTCCAGTTCGACCACGTAGTTGTCGACCAAGCCGCGCAAATAGCGCCATGCCACCAAGCTGGGAATGGCAATCACCAAGCCAAAAGCGGTGTTGTAGAGCGCCACAGAAATGCCGTGTGCGAGTTGGGCGGGGTTGCCAGCACCCGGGGCTTGCGAGCCAAAGATCTCGATCATGCCGACCACAGTACCAAACAAACCCAGCAAAGGGGCCACCGATGCAATCGAACCCAAGGTGCTCAGGTAGCGCTCGAGCTTGGCGGTGACACGGCGGCCAGCGGCTTGCACTTGGGCGCTGAATTCTTCCTCACCGCACTGGGGGTTGTGTTGCAGCGCTTTCAAGCCAGCGGCGATCACTTCGCCCAAGGATGAATGGGTGGTCAGTTGTTCAATGGCTTCGGGTCGGGGCAGGCTGCGGTTGGGCAAGGCCAACACCTCGTCCATCAAATGCTCGGGCACCACATGCTTGGTTTGCAGGCTGTAAAAACGTTCAATGATCAGGGCCACCGCAATGATGGAACAGGCTAAGAGGGGCCAAATCGGCCATCCAGCGGCTTGTATGATGCCTAACAAATGGGTTCTCCCGTCAAGAATGACGGCGATTATGGCCCAGCTTCATGCCTCTACCAGCGACCATCAGCCTCATGTCCAGCCCCTCCGTCAACGCTTTGTCCAGTCGTGTGTGGACGGTCAGTGGTTTGTGCCATGCGATCAGCGACACCCTGAAATCACGCTTCAATCCGGTCGCTGTTCAAGGCGAAATCACCGGGTTCACCCGTGCGGCCAGCGGCCATTGCTACTTCACCTTGAAAGACGAACAAGGGCAAATGCGTTGCGCCATGTTCCGACGTTCGGTCGAGTTTTTGAACTTCCACCCGCGAGATGGCGATTTGGTGGACATCCAAGGTCGTGTGGCCCTGTATGAGCCACGCGGCGAACTGCAATTGGTGGCCGAATCCATGCGCCCGGCAGGGGCAGGACAGTGGCACGAGGCCTTTCTGCGGCTCAAAGCCAAGTTGCAAGCCGAAGGGTTGTTCGAGGAGGCGCGCAAGCGGGACATCCCGGCCAGGCCCCGCGCCATCGGTGTGGTGACTTCCTTGGGCGCAGCCGCTTTGCACGACGTGGTCACCGCCTTGCAAAGACGTGTGCCACACATCCCGGTGCGCATCGCGCCCAGCCTGGTGCAAGGCTTGGACGCGCCTGCCCAGTTGGTTGCGGCGCTCACCGCCTTGCAAACATTGCCAGATGTGGATGTGATTTTGCTCGTACGCGGTGGGGGTTCCATCGAGGACTTATGGGCCTTCAACGACGAAGCCTTGGCGCGTGCCATCGTGGCGTGCAAACAGCCGGTCATCAGCGGCGTGGGGCATGAAACCGATTTCACCATCGCCGATTTTTGTGCCGATCTGCGGGCGCCTACGCCCACAGCTGCTGCCGAGTTGTGTGCTTTGGACCAAGCCAGCGAGCTGCTGCGTTTGCGTCAATTGCAAGAGCCCATGACCCAAATGGTGCACTGGCGCTTGGACCAGGCAGAGCAGTCGTTGGACCGCGCTGAACGGCAATTGGGCCGACCTTCCAGCTGGCTGCACCAACAGCAAACCCAATGCACACAAATCCAGCACCGTCTGGGGCGCGGTGTGAGCCAGAGCCTGAACCGCCAGCAACTGGTTTTGCAACCGCTGGCCGTCAGGTTTCAACGCGGCGTGCGTGATTGGCCCATGCTGGCCCGGCACCGTTTGGACAAATCAGACCTCTTGCTGGGTTCTTTGGACCCCGCTTTGGTTTTGCAACGGGGCTACGCATGGTTGCAAAACACCGAGGGACAGGCCCTGAGTTCAGTCAAGGACTTGCAAGCCGGACAACAGGTGCAAGCGCAATTGGCCGATGGCCAAGCGGTGTTGACCGTGGACACCGTCAAGCCGGCTTAGCCCGGTGCATTTTTGAACGCTTCACCTTTGAGCTGAAAGCCTTTCTTGATGCCTTTTTTGGCAAACCAACCTTGCTTCATTTCCAATACCAAGCGCACCGGTTTTTCAGAGCAGTGGGAGGTGGTGGTCTGCGGTTGCATGTCGGCCAAGTTGACGATGGTGCCATCGTCGGCCAAGAAAGCCGCGGTCAAAGGCAGCAGGGTGTTTTTCATCCAAAAACACTGCTGAGAAGCTTGTTCGAACACGAACAACATGCCCTCGTGGTTGGGCATGTCAGCGCGGTTCATCAGGCCAATTTCGCGCTGTGCAGGCGTGGCCGCCACTTGCACTTCCATTTGGTGCATGCCCGCTTGCAACCGAATGCGGGGCAATTGGGTTTGGGCTTGTTGGGCATGGCTGGTCCATGCCAGCGCGGACAGCAGAACAGACAGGACAATCTTGGTCATGGGGCGGTCAGGGTCGATGGTTAGAATGAAATCAGAAGGGTCAGCCCAAAAGGCCAGACCCCCCGTTCATTTCATGGAGATTCTCTTGTATCAGCATATCAAGGTGCCCACCCAGGGCGAAAAAATCGTCGTCAACCCCGACATGTCGTTGACCGTTCCCGACCAGCCCATCATTCCCTACATCGAAGGCGACGGCACTGGCTTGGACATCACACCTGTCATGCTGAAAGTGGTTGACGCGGCGGTCGCCAAAGCTTATGGCGGCAAGCGTCAAATCCATTGGATGGAGGTGTACGCCGGTGAAAAATCCACCCAAATTTACGGTCCGGATGTTTGGTTGCCCGAAGAAACCTTGGCTGCCCTCAAAGAATATGTGGTCTCGATCAAAGGCCCGCTCACCACGCCTGTGGGCGGTGGCATTCGCTCCTTGAACGTGGCACTGCGCCAAGAACTGGACTTGTACGTCTGTTTGCGCCCGGTCCAGTATTTCAAGGGTGTGCCGTCCCCCTTGAAAGAGCCGGAAAAAACCAACATGGTCATCTTCCGAGAAAACTCGGAAGACATTTACGCGGGTATCGAATACGAAGCTGAAAGCGACAAAGCCAAAAAGCTCATCAAATTCTTGATTGACGAGATGGGCGTCACCAAGATCCGTTTCCCCAATACCTCGGGCATCGGCATCAAGCCTGTGTCTCGCGAAGGCACCGAGCGCTTGGTTCGCAAAGCCATCCAATACGCGATCGACAACGACAAACCCAACGTCACGATCGTGCACAAGGGCAACATCATGAAATACACCGAGGGTGGTTTCCGTGATTGGGCCTACGGTCTGGCGCAAAAGGAATTTGGCGCACAGTTGATTGATGGCGGTCCATGGTGCAAATTCAACAACCCACGCACTGGCAAAGAAATCATCGTCAAAGACAGCATCGCCGATGCGTTCTTGCAGCAAATTTTGTTGCGCCCCGCTGAATACAGCGTGATTGCCACCTTGAACCTGAATGGCGACTATGTGTCTGACGCTCTGGCCGCGCAAGTAGGCGGCATTGGCATCGCACCAGGTGCCAATCTGTCCGATTCCGTGGCCTGTTTTGAAGCCACCCATGGCACAGCCCCCAAATACGCTGGCAAAGACTATGTGAACCCAGGTTCTGAAATCTTGTCAGCTGAAATGATGCTGCGCCACATGGGCTGGAAAGAAGCCGCCGACCTGATCATTTCGTCGATGGAAAAAGCCATCTTGAGTCGCAAAGTCACCTATGACTTCGCCCGCTTGATGGACGGTGCCACCCAGGTCAGCTGCTCAGGGTTTGGTCAAGTCATGATTGACCACATGTGAGCCCCTGATGCGGCCATGCAAAAAGAGCCCCGCTGGGGCTCTTTTTGCATTTTGACTCGGGGTTCAGGCGTTGTGAGCCAAGAGGTTGGCGTGGAACTGGGGGGTGAGCAGACGCGAACCGCGCACGTGCCCGCTGTGAACAGGCGGCCGTTCCATGGCAGGCGCTGCAATGACTTTGATGTTTTTGGCCATCCAGCCTCTGGGTCCTTCAGCGAGTTCGTACACCACACTGGCTCCTTGTTGCAAGGTTTTGAAACCAGTCATGTCCACTTCGCTGAAATGCGCGAACACATCGGTTCCCACCTCTGTCGATTCGATGAATCC
>JACCDM010172087.1_pt1 | contig 12965 bp, 14 predicted proteins | sample 7445851 | NCBI WGS metagenome assembly JACCDM01 (sample SAMN15323438, study PRJNA562643) | freshwater metagenome | isolation source: river surface water | place: USA:Blue River Watershed | collected 2017-08-16
GCAGCCTTTGGATCTGTATCTGTGGAGCGATGAACGTGCGCAGGAAGCCCTGGATCTTTAATCTGCTCGATCTCGTTAGACATTCTCTATCTCGCCTTCATCGCTAGCCAGACTGCAACACCAATGAGCAGTCCGATTCCAAGTGTCCATACAAGTAGGCCTTCAGTAACAGGACCCACGCGACCAAGTGCTGCTCCACCCAACTGTGGTTCAGATTCAGCTGCCTTAATCCATTTGATAATTGAAAGCTTCTCTTCAGGAGTAATCGTCTTATCGCTGAAAACTGGCATTGATTGTGGGCCAGTGATCATCGCTTCATAGATATGTCGTGGCTCAACACCCATCAAAGTTGGAGCATATTTACCTTGAGTAAGCGCTCCACCTTGTGCAGCAAAGTTATGGCACATCGCGCAGTTGGTGCGGAAAAGTTCTCCACCTTCTGCAACTGATCCATCGCGTTCGTAATTAAGAAGTTCTTCACCCGGAACCTGTGGTCCTGGCGCAAGAGAAGCAACATAAGTAGCAAGAGCATTTACTTCTTCAGCGTTATAAACAGGCTTCTTACGCATAGCTTGAGTGCTCATATCTGCCATCGGCATGCGACCTGTTGCTACCTGAAAATCAACGGAAGCTGCACCGACACCGATAAGTGAAGGGGCGATCTGACCACCTTCTGCGTTGAGACCGTGGCAAGAAGAGCATCCCTTGAGGAAGATCTGCTTTCCTTCTTCGATGGTGGCTGAACGATCCGCGATGGAAGTAGTCTCGTTATTGACCGCACTTGCAACCTGGAATGTTGTGCCGATGGTGAAGAGAGCAAAGATCAAAAGAATTGGTCCTGCTGCACGATGTCTGCGTAGACGCGAGAGACGCTTCACTGTGTTCCTTTCAGTTGGTTAATACGGTGGTTGTTACTTAATGAGATAAATTGCTGAGAAGAGTGCGATCCATACAACGTCAACGAAGTGCCAGTAGTATGAAACCACGATCGCTGTTGTTGCCTGACCTTGAGTGAAGCGACGTGCCTTTGCAACACGCACCATCACGATGAGGAATGCAATAAGTCCGCCGGTTACGTGAAGGCCGTGGAACCCTGTTGCAAGATAGAAGACTGAACCGTAGGCAGATGATGAAAGAGTCATACCTTCTGCTACGAGGTGCGCATACTCGTAAATCTGACCCGCTACGAAGAACCCGCCCATAAGGAAAGTGAGAGCGAACCACTCGCGCATTCCCCAGTACTTCACTTTAAATAGTGAGTCGGTTCTGCGAGCTTGATAACGCTCTGCAGCAAAAACTCCGAACTGACAAGTGACAGATGAGAGAACCAAAATTGTTGTGTTAAATGATGCAAAAGGGATGTTGAGAATGCCGGTTGATTCCAGCCAGATCTTCGGCCCCTGCACCGCGCGAGTGGTGAAGTACATCGCGAAGAGGGCGGCGAAGAACATGAGCTCGCTTGAAAGCCAAACAATTGTTCCGACTGCCACCATGTTGGGGCGGGTGATCTTGTGGTGAGCGCTCACGCTGGTGCTTGTCATGGGTGGCATTATTCCCGAAAAGAGCCTTACTAACCTATTTAGAGCGCTCTCGGAGGTGCTCTTTTTCCGCTCATTTGAGGTGAAAAGGGTCACCTCAAATGGCGCCAGATTGCCGTGCCCTCGAATCGAATTCGCCTATTAGACTTCCACCCATGTCAGAGAATTCAGCTGCTCGAGAGCGCAAATACTCCATCGTTCTCTACTCAGACGATGTGACCGTTCGCGAGGCCGTCATCGGTGCCCTTGGTTCACGAGTTGCTCCAGATATGGCCGAACACGTTATCCATCAATTTGCTACAGCTCCGGCCCTTCGCCTCTTTGTCGATGGCAAGAAGCCAGATTCTGATTCACCGATTGATCTCTTTATCCTCGATGGTGAATCCGTCCCTGAAGGCGGAATCGGCATGGCGCGTCAATTGAAAGATGAAGTATTCAATTGCCCTCCCGTCATGGTTATCACGGGTCGTAAAGAAGATGCTTGGCTTGCTGCTTGGTCTCGCGCAGAAGCGAATGTGCTTCATCCCGTGGACCCATTCACTCTTTCGCACACAGTTGCTGATTTGCTACGAGCTCGTACAGTCGCGACAAACGCAACTGCTTAATTAGGTTTTATCGTGGCTGCAACTCCTCTCGATTGGAGCGCACTTACCGAAAAACTCTCCTCCGGTTTAGATCTTGAAAGAGATGAAATCCAAGGCGCTATGCGCGAGATCCTTGGGGGAGATTCAGATATTGAAAGCGTGAAATCTTTTCTGTTAGCGCTCAAGAATAAAGGTGAGACTTCGGATGAAGTAGGTGCGCTGATTGAGGTCATGTATGCGCATGCAGGACCGATCACAATCGCAGAACGCGCTGTCGACACAGTAGGTACTGGGGGCGATGGAGCACACACCATCAATATCTCTACAACCGCGGCCATCATCGCAGCAGCTGCCGGGGCGCGAGTTGTTAAACATGGAAATCGCGCAGTCTCATCCAAATCCGGAGCATCTGATTTTCTTGAAGCGCTCGGCGTTGTTCCAGGATTAACTGGAGCCGGAGTTGAAAGAACTGTCCGTGAACTAGGAATTGGATTCTGTTTTGCTCCGGTCTTTCATCCAGCGATGCGCTTTGCCGCACCGGCTCGTAAAGAGCTAGGTGTACCAACGGTCTTTAATATCTTGGGACCACTCGCAAACCCAGCTAAACCTCAGGCGGCAGCAATTGGCGTTGCCAATGAACGTATGCACCTTGTGATGGCGCAGGTATTGGCTGAGAAAGGGTGCGATGGTTTTGTATTCCGAGGCGATGATGGCCTTGACGAAATCACTCTTGCTACCACAACCTCTGTGCTATCGATTGGCAATGCTGAGATCAAGAGCGATCGAATTGATGCAAAAGATTTTGGTATGCAGAACGCGCCTATTGAGGCAATAGTTGGCGGAGATGCAGCCGAGAATGCGCGTATTTCACGAGCAATCTTTGCCGGCGAACGAGGTGCTCCGAGAGATGCAGTATTACTTAACGCAGCTGCTGCAATTGCAGCCTTTGAAGGTGACATGTTGAGCGATGTGAGAGAGCGACTTACATTGGGATTGGAAAGAGCAGTGCGGGCTGTCGATTCAGGTGCTGCGCTATCTCTATTGGATAAGTGGGCTGCACTTACGCAGGAGATTTCGGCTTCTTAACTTTCTTGCCGAAGTTGTTGAGCTCTTCGAGGGTGTAGATATCGTGCGAACCCAATCTTTCGAGAAGTCCATGAAAGACATCTACCGTGGCGCGCGCATCATCGAGCGCCCTGTGATTGGGCGTTGTTACAGTTCCAAAGAATTCAGCCAGAGTTCCAAGTTTGCAATTGGGAACTTCATCGCGAGATAAAACTTTACGCGCAATGATTGCGGTATCAAGGACTGGAAAATTGGGCCATTGATAATCGTTGGTTCGCGCCGCATATGTGAGGAAAGAGAGATCAAAGGGCGCGTTCTGTGCAACAAGAACCGTACTTGAAGGATGACCGAGAAATTCAAGGAGTGAAGGAAAAATCTGCTTGATTGTGGGGGATTGAAAGACCATTTCATCAGTAATGCCCGTGAGCTCTGTGATGTAACCAGGGATTGGATGGCCTGGATCGATAAATGTTTTGAATTCACCGAGGACTTTGCCACCGCAGACTTTCACTGCGCCAATTTCGGTGATTGCAGCACCAAGATGAGGTGCACCACCTGTAGTTTCGAGATCAATGACGACGAAGGTAATTGCATTGAGGGGGCGACCAAAATCCTGGAGAGTACTCTGCCAACTCTCGCTTTCAGGGGAAGAATTCACCGAACCGTTAACCACTCGTTAACTGTAGATGATTGCGGTGACATGACTTGGGTAATACTCTCAACACATGGGAGTTGAAGGTGCACCTGCAGGTTTATTAAACGATTGGCACTCTGAAGGCAAGGGAGCTAATAAGAAGATTGGCGTTCTCCTTGTCCATGGATTTACTGGGTCCCCGGCATCAATGCGCCCGTGGGCTGAGTACCTCAATCAGCGCGGCTACACAGTCACAGTTCCTCTGTTGCCGGGTCATGGAACTCGTCCTGAAGACCTCAATCTAGTGAAGTGGCAAGAGTGGCCTGCCAAAGTTGAGAATGATCTCAATGCGCTATTGCAAAGTTGTGAAAAAGTATTTATCTGCGGGCTTTCAATGGGTGGCGGAACAACACTTAACGTGGCAACCCGTTATTCAAAGCAATTAGCTGGAATCATTCTCGTAAATCCGATGATTCACGTGAAGTTGATTCCTCATCAATTGGCCTGGGTAATCTCTCGCTTCCAGAAAATGCGCGATTCTGTCGGGGATGACATCAAACGTCCGGGTATCACTGAATACGGCTATGACTCACTTCCGGCTGTTGGCGTGTACCAACTTCTGAAGATGCTTTCTTATACGCGCAAGCGGCTTCACGATGTGACCGCTCCGTTGCAACTTTTCCATAGCGTCGATGATCACACTCTTCCCGTTTCCAATACTGAAATCATTATGCAGGGCGTAGGGTCACGCGATAAGAGCCGAATTGAACTCGTCAATAGCTATCACGTAGCAACGCTTGATTATGATCAAGAGATCATCTTCGAGAATTCACGAATCTTTATTGAATCGCACTCATAACTCGACCTGCCGCAACAAATTCGGTCGCAGCTTCCAATTCTGGCGATAGGTATCTATCAGGACCAGGACCTGGCACAGTCTTGCGAAGTTGCGAGATTACCTTCTGTGAAGCAGGGCTTGGAGTAAGTGGGGCTCGAAGTTCAATGGCTCGCGAAGCGGTAACCAATTCAATGGCAATAATTCGAGTGAGATTATCAACTGCCTTACGCAACTTGCGCGCAGCAGACCAACCCATCGATACGTGATCTTCTTGCATCGCAGAAGACGGAATTGAATCGACGCTAGCAGGGGATGCAAGTCGCTTGTTCTCACTTACCAGCGCTGCCTGCGTGTACTGCGCAATCATCAACCCTGAATCTACGCCTGGGTCATCGGCTAAGAATGGCGGCAAGCCTGCGCTTCGATTCTTATCGAGAGCTCTATCTGTACGACGTTCAGCGATACTTCCAAGATCTGCAACAGCAATCGCTAGGAAGTCGAGAACATAAGCAACGGGTGCACCATGAAAGTTTCCATTGGATGAGATTCGTCCATCTGTAAGTACGACAGGGTTATCGATAACTGCTGAAAGTTCTCGTAGCGCAACTGTTGCGGCATATTCGATGGTGTCTCGAACTGCGCCAGCTACTTGTGGTGCGCAGCGGAGAGAGTAAGCATCTTGTACTCGATCATCGTTATGCAGATGAGAAGCAACTATTCCTGAATCTTTTAGAGTAGCCAGCATTCGCGCTGCACTTTCAGCTTGACCAGGATGCGCACGTAGTGGTTCATGGAGTTCAGGGATAAATACGCGATCTGTTCCAAGCAGTCCTTCAACGCTCATCGCAGCAACAACATCAGCTGAATTAACAAGTGTGCGCAGATCTTCGATAGCAAGAATTAACATTCCAAGCATTCCATCGGTGCCATTGATGAGCGCCAGGCCTTCCTTTTCAGCCAACAGAACAGGTGTGATATCTGCTTCTGCAAGGAGATCGGCAACGGGACGTTGAACTCCATGTCGGTCAGTTGCTTCTCCTTCACCCATAAGAACTAGAGCGCAATGGGCAAGCGGTGCTAAATCTCCGCTACAGCCGAGTGAGCCAAATTCCCGAACCAGGGGAGTAATCCCAGCGTTGAGTAGCGCTGCCATTGTCTGCGCAATAACTGGTCGCACACCAGTTTTACCTGAGGCGATAGTTTTCAGGCGCAGAGCCATCAATGCGCGAACAACCTCACGTTCTACAGGGTCACCAACACCGGCTGCGTGTGAACGAATGAGAGAGCGTTGCAATTGGGTGCGAAGCTCTTGTGAAACATGTCGATTAGCTAAAGCACCGAACCCGGTAGAGATTCCATAGACCGGGGTATCTGAAGCTGCGAGTCCTTCGACATGGTCACGTGAACTTTGCATTGCAGCAATTGACTGCGCAGAGATTGAAACAGTGGCGTTATCTCGCGCGATTGCAACGAGATCCTTGAAAGTCATTCCTGACGTTGAGATAACTACTTCTGCCATGTTGTCACTGCTCTTCCTGATTTGTAGGTACTGTGAACGAGATTTACTCCTGGGCGATAAGCAAGATGGATGTAGGACGGAGCGTCTAGGAGAACCAGATCAGCCTTCATTCCAACGCGCAGTTGTCCAATGTCATCGCGGCGAAGGGCCTGTGCTCCTCCAAAAGTTGCCGCTAGAACAGCTTCCTCAACAGTGAACCCTAAGAGGCTTACAGCAGTTGCAATACAGAAGGGCATTGATGTCGTATAGCTGGAACCGGGATTGCAATCTGAAGCGATTGCGACAGTTGCTCCTGCATCGAGAAATTTACGACCCAGATGTGGCTGAAGGTGTGTAGAGAATTCAGCGCCGGGCAGAAGAGTTGCGACAGTGGAACTTGAAGCAAGGAGTTCAATATCGGCAGCAGTTGAATTACTGAGATGGTCAGCTGATGCAGCGTTGAGTGAGACAGCAAGTTGCACGCCTTTACCCGCTTCAAGTTGGTTCGCATGAATTCGAGGGATCATTCCATGCGCCATACCTGCTCGAAGGATTGCTTCGGATTGTTCAGCCGTGAAGGCGCCTCGATCACAGAAGACATCGATCCACTTTGCCTGTGATGCAGGAATGATGGATTCAATAATGAGTTTTACATAACCATCTGGATCGGTTACAAATTCTTCAGGAATTACATGAGCAGCCAGCAAAGTAGTTTCATCTGTGAAACTGTTGGCAATTTGAATCGAGCGGAGTTCATCCACTTCGGTCAATCCGTAACCAGATTTGATCTCCATCGTTGTCGTACCCGTCGAAAGCGCGTCATCGAGTAGGCGCTGGGCATTGGCGTGGAGTGCTGCGTCTGTAGCAAATCTTGTCGCTTTTACGGTCGAAGCTATTCCGCCTGCCGTGTATTTCTGTCCATGAGAACGAGCCGCAAATTCGTCGGCGCGATCACCGGCGAATATCAGATGCGAATGAGAATCAACAAAACCAGGAAGAAGTGTCCTATCTGAGCAATCTATTTCCTGGTCAACACCTGATGGGGTTGATCTGGAAATAGATGCAATGACTCCATCTTCTACAACAACTGTCGCGCCATTAAGTGCTCCAAGCTGCCCGTTTTCGCGGGTGCCATCATTGGTGACAAGTGTTGCGATATTGGTGAAAGCTACTGAGCTCACTTGATAGGCGCACCGTTCATCATCGGAACATGAACGCCCTTATCAATGGCAACTTCCTTAGCGTGTTCGTAACCCGCATCAACATGTCGGATCACTCCCATACCTGGGTCATTAGTGAGAACTCGCTCGAGCTTCTGCGCGGCTAATGGAGTTCCATCAGCAACACTGACTTGCCCAGCATGAATTGAGCGACCGATACCGACGCCACCACCATGATGGATAGAGACCCATGATGCGCCGGATGAAATATTGATCATCGCATTAAGCAATGGCCAGTCAGCGATTGCATCGGAGCCATCGAGCATCGCTTCTGATTCGCGGTAGGGCGATGCAACGCTTCCACAATCTAGGTGATCTCGACCAATAACAATCGGAGCGCTTACTTCACCGCTAGCAACGAGATCATTAAATTTCAGCCCTGCTTTATCGCGTTCGCCATAACCAAGCCAACAAATGCGCGCCGGTAGTCCTTCAAATTCGACACGATCTTGTGCCATCTTGATCCAGCGATGTAAGTGCTTGTTTTCAGGAAATAGATCCAGAACAGCTTGATCAGTACGAGCAATATCTTTTGGATCTCCAGAGAGTGCGACCCATCGGAAAGGACCCTTGCCTTCACAGAAGAGCGGGCGAATATATGCGGGAATGAACCCTGGGAATTCGAAGGCGCGTTGATAACCACCTTGGCGGGCTTCGTCGCGAATCGAGTTTCCGTAATCAAAGACAACAGCGCCCTTATCCTGGAAGTTGACCATCGCCTCAACGTGCTTAGCCATCGATTCCTTGGCACGCTTTGCGAAGTCAACTGGATTTCGTTCGGCGCTATCGCGTGCATCGTTGATATCGATACCTTCAGGAATATAGAAGAGCGGATCGTGCGCTGAAGTTTGATCGGTGACAATGTCGATCGGAACGCCCATTGCAAATAATTGAGGAAGAACAGTGGCGCTATTGCCAACGAGACCGATGGAGATTGCCTTCTTCTCATTCTTAGCTTTAACCGCCATCGCTACGGCATCTTCAAGGTTGTCAGCGATGACATCGAGGTAGCGCTTTGTCACACGTCGCTTGAGTCGTGACCCATCGATATCGACAATGAGACATGTTCCCTCATTCATCGTGACAGCCAGTGGCTGTGCGCCACCCATTCCGCCGCAACCACCTGTGACAGTAAGTGTTCCTGCCAGAGTTCCACCGAAATGCTTTTCAGCAACGGCTGCGAAAGTTTCGTAGGTTCCTTGAAGAATTCCCTGAGTACCGATGTAAATCCAAGAACCAGCTGTCATTTGACCGTACATAGTCAGCCCTAAATCTTCGAGGCGACGAAATTCCGGCCAGGTTGCCCAATCTCCAACGAGATTTGAATTGGCTAGGAGAACACGCGGAGCCCATTCGTGAGTTTGAAAAACGCCAACGGGCTTTCCAGATTGCACCAACATTGTCTCGTCATCTTTCAGATGCGTAAGTGTCTTAACAAGAGCATCAAAAGATTCCCAGTTACGTGCAGCTTTACCAGTGCCTCCGTAGACAACTAATTTGTCGGGGTGTTCTGCAACCTCAGGATCGAGATTGTTTTGCAACATACGAAGGGCTGCTTCTTGCCCCCACCCGACGGCGCTCTTGGTCGTACCCCGTGGTGCTCTTACTGGGCGTGGTCCTGACATCATTTGAGCACTATATATCTGGCGTCAATGAGCTACCACTACCCTTGATACATGGCATTGCCTCATGATCCCCTTTGGCCAAGAGCCCAATCTCTCTTTTCTAAAGATAAGAGTGTGCGTAGCGAAGTTTCTCTCTTCGGAATTGCCGCCTCGAAAACCAGCTTGAGCCCAACCTCTGCACATCAGACGCCAGATGCGATTCGCGATGCGCTCCTGCGTTATTCAATTGCACATAGCAACCTGGATGTGGATCTAAGAAAGGTGTCACTCTCTGATTTCGGAGATATTGCCTCATCTGATGTAGATGAATCAGAAACAATCGCACAAGTTCGCGAGATTGCACAACGAGGTAGTTTCCTCATCGCTCTTGGTGGAGACAATTCAATTACTTTCTCTGCAGCACGTGGCTCAGAGGCTACTGGTCTTATAACACTTGATGCGCATTACGATCTTCGTGATGGAATCAGTAATGGTTCTCCAGTACGGAGATTAATTGAGGCCGGGTTGTCCGGTAAGAAAGTAGTTCAAATCGGTATTGCTGATTTCTCAAATTCACCTGAATATGCCAAACGGGCAAAGGATTACGGAATAACAGTGATTCCGCGTAGTGATTTTCGTAATCGCAACGTAAAAGATATGTGGGCGCAGGCTCTAGAAATCGCTGGCGAGAAAATATTTGTCGATTTCGATATGGATGTATGTGACCGTTCTGTTGTACCAGCATGTCCAGCGGCAGCTCCAGGTGGAATCAGCGCTGATGAAATCAGACAGTTGGCTTTTTTGGCAGGCTCTTCAAAGCAAGTTGTTGGAATCGATATCACTGAAATTGATTCAACTATGGACTCTGATGACCAACGAACTGTTCGTCTTGCAGCACTTGTCGTTCTCGAAACAATCGCAGGTTTCTCAACTCGACGTTGAAATTGCGTTACAGCGATTCATCTCTAGAATTCACCTGTGAATAAGCTTCTTGGCGCTTTAGGCGGAAATAGAGCAGCTGATGCATTTCGCAAAACTGTTTCAGGTGACGCTAGTGGCGCCCCCGAATGGTCAAAGCAGATGGCTATCGGAAACGATATTGGCCTATTCGGTCCCGGCAGCGCGGTATGGGAAGTCCATGGCTGTATTGCAACGTTGGTTGGTGGAATTCGCGCGCTATTGATGCAGGCCGCACATCCGGCTGCTTTAACAGGAGTTGCCGAGCATTCCGCTTATGACACAGATCCGCTGGGAAGATTAGAACGAACGACGCGATGGCTCACCATCACATCCTTCGGATCAACCGAAGCGATTGAATTGGAAGCACGACGAGTTCGAGAAATGCATAAGCGAGTTATCGGCAATTTTGAAAAGAAGTCGGGGGAGCTAGCGCCGTATAGCGCTTCTGATCCTCGTTATCTCTTATGGGTTCATTGCGCATTTACGGATTCGTTTCTTCGAGCACACGAAGAACTCGGATATTCATTACCGCAGGGAGCAAATGAATATGTTCGCCAATGGGCCAAGAGCGCTGCGCCGCTGGGATTAGATAGCGCTCCACAGTCCAAGGCTGAACTTGACGAAGTCATGACATCTTTTGCAACTCAGGAAGTAACCTCAATTGCAATGACTCCACCAATTGTTGGATTTATTCTCAAGCCTCCATTCAGCCGTGGAGGGCTCTTCTTCTATCGGATTCTGGCCAATGCAGCGATTGCGACAATCGATGAACCATTCCTATCGGTTCTTGGCCTGCAACCTCGTTCCAAGAAGTGGCTCAAAGTGAGCAGAGTGCTTCTCGATTTTCTTTCTTACATGCTTGGCCATGAATCACCGAGCCAGAAGATTGCGCGCAAAAGAATCGACGCTCTACAGTGACGCCATGTCAGAGTGCATCTTCTGCAAGATAGTCGAAGGATCTATTCCTTCTTATAAAGTTTTTGAGAATGAAAATTGTTATGCCTTCCTCGACATTTTTCCGGCTAACCGCGGCCATACTTTGGTAATTCCTAAGAACCATGTGAAAGATATTCACGAGGCAGATGCGAAGACGTACTCCGACGTTGCGGCGACGGCGAAGCACGTTGCAGATCTTCTGCAGAGGCAGCTTGGATCTGACGGCACCACTGTCTTTCAAATGAGTCGCGAGGCAGGCTGGCAGACAGTTTTTCATCTTCACATGCATGTCATTCCCCGTTGGGATAACGATGGGCTCCATAAACCTTGGGATATAGCACCTGCTCAAGAATCGGATCTTCTTGAAGTTCTGCAGCAGATCACGAAGTAGAGCAGAATTCACATATGCAAAGCCCTGACGCAATAGTTATAGGCGCAGGAATTGTGGGTGCATCATCTGCGCTCTCTCTTACCAATGCCGGATTACGAGTATTAGTAATTGATCGTGGGGCAGTATCGAGCGGAACAACCGGTGCTGGTGAAGGCAATATTCTCGTTTCCGATAAAGATCCCGGTCCTGAATTAACCCTTGCACTTCGTTCGCGAGATTTGTGGTTTGAGATGCAAGAGGATGTTGGAGATAGCTTTGAGCTTGAGGCTAAAGGTGGAGTAGTTGTAGCCCGTCGCGATGATGCGCCCTTAATGAAATTAGCCGACGAGCAGAGTCGTCACGGCGTAGCGATTGAGAAGTTAAACCACGCAGCCCTCCATGATCTTGAACCGTATCTACATCAGGATATTCACACCGGAGTTCTCTATCCGCAAGATGCTCAGTGTCAACCGATGTTGGCTGCCGCCCATGTTATTCGCACAGTAATAAAACGTGGCGGTGCTTTCGTGTCACAGGCCAAGGTCACTCGAATTATTGTTGAGAATGGCGCTGTTCAAGGAGTGGACACGACACAGGGAACATTTAGGGCGCCCATCATCATCAATGCAACTGGTACATGGGCAGGGGAAATAGCAGAACTTGCTGGTTCGCATCTTCCCATCGCACCACGCAAGGGATTCATCCTCGTGACCGAACCTACAAAAAAATATATCTTTCATAAGGTTTATGACTCAGATTATGTAGCCAACGTTGCAAGCAGTGATGCAGATTTACAGACAAGCACTGTTGTCGAAGGTACGCGAAGCGGAACCATTTTGATTGGTGCTAGCCGCGAACGTGTGGGCTTTGATGGCTCGATGAATTATGAAATCCTTCGCAAACTTGCAGATCAAGCCACTTCTCTCTTTCCAGTGTTACGGGATGTCCAATTACTTCGCGCTTATCGCGGATTCAGACCATATGCTCCTGACCATTTACCTGTGATTGGAGAAGATGCGCAGGTAAAGGGATTGTGGCACTCAGCTGGCCATGAAGGTGCAGGTATTGGTTTAGCGCCAGGTTCTGCAACTCTTATTACTGATGCGATTCTCGGCAAACAATCCTTCATGAATGCATCACCTTTTTCACCTCACAGATTTGCGATGGTGAATTCATGAGTACTCAGATCAACTTTACATTTAACGGAAAGCGAATAACTTGTGAGAAAGGGCAGAGCATCGCAGCTGCGCTGATTGCAGCAGATAACCGCGAATTACGCACAACTCGATTTGGCAATGAACCACGTTCCATCTTCTGTGGAATAGGGGTTTGCTATGACTGTGTGGTTGTAGTGAATGGTGTCGCCAACCAACGCTCATGCCTGATCGAAGCCACAGATGAGATGAATGTTGAGAGCACATCATGATTATCGTCATTGGTGCAGGACCTGCTGGTCTTGCTGCTGCTGAAGCCGCAGCGCGTAATGGAAGTGAAGTTGCCTTGATCGATTCAGCTTCACGATTAGGTGGGCAATATTGGCGCCATCGCGGATCCGTAAAGGGTTATCGAAGTGAACGTGCAGGTGTGCTCTTCGAAAAGGTCTTAAGAGCACCATCGGTAATGTATATCTCCGAGGCGTCGGTATGGAGCATCGAGAAAGAATCCGAACTATTCCGTATTAACTATCTGCAAGGCGGAAATGAAAGTTCTCTCACTGC
>JACCDM010527338.1_pt1 | contig 12958 bp, 10 predicted proteins | sample 7445851 | NCBI WGS metagenome assembly JACCDM01 (sample SAMN15323438, study PRJNA562643) | freshwater metagenome | isolation source: river surface water | place: USA:Blue River Watershed | collected 2017-08-16
CCAGACACAATTAAAAACATCGCAGATAGCACAATTATCAAAAAAATATATTACATTATTTTAATATTACATTTAGAGCGAGTTTATCACAAATCTATTGAAAATCATCAGAATAAATCACTTGATATCTTTGATTCCATTAATTTAGAATATCTTAAATTACGCGAATTACACCAGAAAACAATCACCGAGATTATATTAAATTTGTCGATTATCAAGGATGGTAATAAAACATGGATTAAAACAGAATACGGGCAAAAAATAGTTCCATTAACGATAAAAGAATTTGAAGAATATGGTAATATTTCACATCAGATTTGGCGAGAAATATTCTGTTATAATTTATTAAATGAACTTATGTTTAACTCTCTTTTAGTGGATGGACCTTTTATGATTAACGCCAGATTAATACGGTCATCCGATAATCTATTTAGCAACCAAACGATGGTAGACAAATTTCATAGAAGTGATATTATAAAAAAATCATTGGATGATATTGATGCATTGACAACCAAAATATCACTATTTGACACTTTAGTTGCTGCATTTGATAATCCGAAAGATATAGCGAAAGCAAATGAAATTTTATCAAAGTATGCCATACTTATCGTAACGAAATATAATGGTAGACCGTTTGCCGATATTAAGCAATTGTATAAATTACCATTTTTTAAGACATATTTCGCAAATATCGATGATGATGTCGAAGTTATTAAACAACTAGTTTTTGATATTTTATATGGACTTTATGTTTTTAATAAATTTGGAATAGTTCATGGTGATTTACATTTAAATAACTGCACGATCATTAAATTTCATTTCACTACATCGGATGTTCATAGCACATATGATATTGGCGTCAAAAGATACATATATAAACATAGAATAATTGTCGGTTCGTTAATTGATTTCTCACGGGCTGTGATCAGTCCAGTTGTGGATTCATTTAATTCAATAGAATCATTAAAAAATAACATCTTACAATTAACGCAATTCTATTTCCCAGACTGGTTTGAGAAGAATCGATTAAAATTAGAAATAACATGTCTCGAAAAACCACATCAAGTATTCAGAATGTTTACTGTCTTTGATGTATATGTTTTCTCGATGAACTTGATCAAAATGGTTGAAACATTTGCGTCGCCAGAAATTGTTGATTTTGCTAGACAATTATTTGATATGTCGTCCAAATTATTTTACGAAATCGAAACATTATTTGACGAACCCGTCGATTTGGATGATATTAAATACCCAATCGAGAGAATAGTAGATAAATTTTACGAGCATCGCCTATATGATGAATCACAACATAAAGACACTGTAATATTTCATCGTCCGGATGTTAAACTCGAGAGCTTTAAATATTCCACCACCAGTTATGATTTTATGCCGCAAGTTATAAAAGATTATTTTGAAGCTGAAAAAATCGATCTCAAAGAGCACATGATCCAATACGCCGAAAGAGAAGAGAAGCTTATTAGCGATATTAAGCTCGGTTTATATAATTCGGACACCAGCTCAGACACCAGTTCGGATACCAGTTCGGACACCAGTTCTGACTCAGACACCAGTTCTGACACCAGTTCTGACTCAGACACCAGCTCGGATGTCGAATCGAATTCAAAAGTTAAGAAAAATTCACATTAAAAAATTGATTTTACATTATATGTATAAGGATGTCTTTCTGCGAATGTGGCACGCTTTTAAGCATGGCAACAAAAACCGGAGAATTGAAATTTCAATGCCCTCAATGTCGAAACGAGTATAACAGCACACCAGACGATGCATTAATTTATAGAACAGGTAACAGCTATAGCGATATTAATCCCAATGTAATTAAATTAGCACCTCATATTAAATCTATGCCAAAGGTAGAAAAAAAATGTCCAAAATGCCCAAATACAATTGTCACATTTACGAGAACAAAAACTGGCCGTTTATTGTATATCTGTGGATGCGGAAATTATTGGTCGTAATGTAATCATTGTGCCGATATAATGTAAGAATGTGATTACATTATTTTTATTTGTCACAATGGGTTGTCATCACGATATCTACGAGGTAATTCCATTTCATTAATCGCCCAATCCTCAGCCACGTTGGACGACAAAAATCTTCTTATTGTTAATGGTGATTTCCGCTCATAAATTTCTTTTAATGCCATTTTAACGACATCATTTAATCCAGTAATATCAACATATGGCTGCGCTCCATTGTCAATTTGGGTTGCCCGGATCCCGACAGCTCTAGTTATTTCGGCCAGAGTAATAATCGATGATGTAATCCGATCATTATCGGCCACAATAGTAATAACATCCTGGTCTTCTTTTTTTTCATCACTATCACTCACATCATCGGATTTATCGGATTCTTCTTCAGATTGTTCTGACACTTCGTCCGCTGATGATTCATTGTCATCCATTTGTGCATATATTTTATAATTCAATTTTTAAATTAAATAAAATCGAATAAATAAAATAACAATCCAAACATTCAACAACCGTATTCATATGTGGGCTTTGTTATTTGTTGCGTTGAAAGTAATCGATTTTATATTCTACTTGATTGATTGTGCGCAAGATGTTTATGTTTATTTGGCAACAATATTTTATATCCCCGAATGTGAAGTCAGTGACTTCGTGATTGAAACCAACCTCGGAATTAATGACACAAAAAAAATTAAGTTTATTATAAGCAATTACGCATCTATACATCAACATAGCATAATCATCTCGGCCCGGAAGTTGCGACTATATTACAATAATATTACAATAACATGCAGTAAAATGACTAATAATGCGCCTCAAATATCTAAATTGGAATTGTCGCAAAATTTATGCAACGACAAGTGCATAATATCGGATGTGGTGTGGTTGTATGGCGCACCATCTATTAGTATACTCGATTACACATCGTCTGATTCGGAATAACGTTCCACAGAATATTAAAATGTTTTTTTTATTTCATACGTCATCAATTCAGGAATATTAATTGTAGATAACCACAGGCGTTGTAACGGATAAAATTGAACTTATATTATATATATATGTATAGTGTATTATGTCAAATACTGAAATGGATTTCGCCGACGAATTACGGTCTAATTATTCCAATAGTGATTTATCGGATGTTGATAATGAATGGTCGTACCAGACTTACATTCAATCACACACAGAGTATCTGAACTTAACAAAATTTTTGGATAACTCCCACTTCATCACGAGTCCGGGCGACAAAAATGTTAACATTTTCATCCCCGGAAAAAAAAGATATCTTGTTCCACCGGACAAAATTCACAAGTTTTTCCAGTTGCTCGAAGCATGTAGACGCAAAGGCATAAAAACACACTTCATGGAAAAACAAGCAGAATACAGTGGCATCATGTTGGATTTCGACATCGACCATTCATCTAACATAAATTTGTTAGATGAAAATAAAATTAGTGACATGGTCGTAACCATATATCAAGAATTAGAAAAATTATTGCCGGAATTGGACGATACAGTTGATGCAGTCGTTATCAAATCAGAGAAGCCAAGATTGAAAACAAAACCCAATGAAGAATTTTATCGAGAAAGTATGCATATTACGTTTCCGGGTGTAATATGCAAAAAATCAATTAAAGTGGCATTAATTAAATCACTGATTGAAACAAATGCATTCGCTGATGTGTTCAAAGACATTGAGTTGAAACATCCAGATGTTCTTGATAAAAATTCGGCATCCGTTCCTGTTCATTTCATTGGATCATGTAAAATACAAAATGGTAAAACACCCGATCCACTTTATGGTGTAATTCGCGTGCGTAAATCACCTCAGCGATATAAGGACATAAACATCACAAAATTATTCGAAAATGGGGATGTTAATTTGTGCTGGGAATTTTCTATTAATTTTCAACCAATCGCGCCAATAATCAAAAGACGCAAATACGAAACATCCGATGATTCCAAGCTTGAAGAAGTAGATACTGAAGAACATGAAAAATTTTATTCAGATATGTCAACGTTATCGATTCACGATCACGAGGCCGCAATTCTACATAAATTACTTGGGATTTTAGATGTGTCAAGAATTGATGATTATTTTAAAGGTCGTCGAGTTATTTGCACATTAGCGTCTAGAGAATCCTACAAACCACTGGCCATGTTCTTTAGTCAAAGAGCTCCCGGCAAGTGGGATAAAAAGGCATTCGAGAAATTATGGAGCGATTGCGTTATTGAAGCAAGAAGTAAGTCATATTCGACCGGGGCTATTTTTACATGGGCAAAGCAAGATAACCCAGTAAAATACATGCACATAATGTCAGAAAATGCATATACGTATATGTTATCAGTTATGTATAAGAAAGGTATTGATGGTGTAATCGGTCATTACCAATTTGCGTACATGCTTAAGCAAATGGTTCACAATAAATATGTGGTATCGCGCATTCGAGGCGAAAAAAAACCAACATGGTATGAATTTATATTGCCTGATGATAAACATCAAACTGGTCAGGTTTATAAATATGCCGCCTCCGAGTATCCAGATTCATTAGACATATATATCAGTAATGGTATTGATGTATTGATGGAAAAGGCATTTAATTCAATCGACAAACGTATTAAGGAAGGCGAGCATGACGAAAATCATGTCAAAATGTTAAAATCATTAATCAAGGGTCTATCGAAGTCGCGAAAAAATATCAATGATAGTAACTTTAAGAAAGGTATCATTAACCAATGCATAATGTTGTTTATGAATCCAAAATTTGGAGAAGAAGTCGACACATACGAGGAAATCTTAGGTGTTGGGAATGGAATTTTAATTCTTGGAAAAATTCCCGAGTTTATTGATTATCACCATACATATCCCGTCACTAAATTCACAAAAACAAATTATCGTCCGTATGATCCGAATGATCCGATTATTCAAGATTTAGAACGAATTATTCGCGATAGTTATCCGGAAGAGGAGCAAGATACATACGAATACATGATGTGTTTATACGCATCATCGCTAGATATGAGTAAAAAACCAGAAATTTTGACAATTGTCAAAGGTTATGGTTCAAATTGTAAATCAACGATTAAAGATGCGTATACAGCAACGTTCGGCGATGAATTTTCACCGAGTCATAGTTATTTATTACTCACGGAAAAATCACGCGATGCCGAAAAGCCAACGCCGGCCATCATGAAAATGGAATTTGCACATATTAATTGGTATGATGAAATTGGTGTGGATGCTACGTTATTAGACGTTAATTTAAAGCGAATAGTAGGCGGCGTCGTTACTGGTCGTAAATTGAATGAAGATACTAAACAAGTTTCAATTCGTGGAATTCATATCATGTTAACCAATCATGATATACGAGTCCCAACTAAAGATTATGGTACGTGGCGGCGGTTGAAAATCGTGAATCAGAAAATTTCATTCCTCATGGAGAATGATCCAAACAAGCCATATGATCCAAACAATAAGTATCATAAACTCAAAGATGACAAAGTCCGCACAAAATTAATTAATGATCCAAGATATCACGAGGCGTTCTTGAGCATTTTAGTTAAATGGTATAGTATATTCGCAACCATTTATGGTGGAAACATTAATAATGTTCCACATCCAACAATTCGAAAGGAAACCGAAGAGTATAGATGCAAGCAAGATACGCTAACGCGATGGATTAATTCGCGGGTCGTCAAATGCGTTGATCCCACCACATTAACTTCAATTGAGGAGTTCGCAAATATTTATAAAACATGGTTTTCACAAAACATTAGTGACACATATAAGTTATTACTCGCTGATATTATCTCGCAACTTAAAGAAAGTAAATTATCTGAGCTTAAATGTATTGATGATAACCAATACAATACACAAGTTAAAGGATATCGACCATTAGCAGTTGGAAGTCAACCAGAGGATGGTGAGCTATGTATTGGCGAGTTAGAGCCAGATATTTACAATAAATTAATTAATAATTTCGTATCTGTCGATCATCGCATGACTATGGACGAATGGAATCGGCATATCCGCTCAAAAATGCACATCGAACCAACAAAAAGAAAGGGATTTGAATTCCAAAATAAACCCGACCCGTTTATGCAACTCAATACTGATGTGCCGAAGCCAAAAAAGAAAGAATATGTTAACGCTGAAAATATTGATAATGTTCTCAACGAGATAGCGGAGATGTAGTGCAGGATGTCTAACATAATCCATCGCGAATTATTTTTTGTATTCTATTTTTTGTGCGCGCTTGTGTGCATCTATATGTGTTTCTGCTACAGAAAGAATACTATTTTATGTTCTTGCTCAATGGTGGAATTATCAACACCTCCAGTTTTCTCGCCTTCGGTGAAAATTTCGCCAACGATTTTCATATTGACTTCGTGAAGATTTTCAATTGTGGGAAATAGGGGTTCTTGTTTGCCCATTTGTAATTTCACAAGTTGCTCATATAATTTTATTTTGTCCATATTCACCGTGAGTTTGTAAATATTCAGCGTGAGTTTGTAAATATTCAGCGTGAGTTTATACAATAGCGTTTAAAATTATGCCACTTAAGATTAAAAAATGTCTCTAAATTAAATATGGATCATGAATAATATAATTATCAATTACAGAAAAATTATCAATCCGGTATTTATACTTTCCTTTGAACCCCATTAATACCATACTCCCAAATGTCAAATATTTCGGAGTGCCGATTACATCAGGCCGTTCTATTGCGCGCCCTAAATATTCGTAATAACCTGATTGAGAATTATATGTTGCAATATTCATTCTATAGCCGTCGTAAATACACCGTTTTATTTTTGCAACTTCGTCAATGCCAATATCACGCGAGTTCCTCAAGATATTAAAAAGTGAATATTTAGATGGTTCAAGTTGCAACCCATTATAAAGTGGGTCAAATCCCACAATCCCAACCATATCTTCTATTAATTCGTCGCGCACATCAATGATATTTAATAAAGCCTCATATGATACGAATCGGTCTTCGCAAAATTTCTTTGCTTTAGCAATACCTTGGTTGAAAACGCAAGAACAAAAATCTTCAAACAAAAATATTAAATCAATAAATGAATCATTTAAATAAATTGCATCTTCGGCGCGGGTAAATACTTCTTTCATTTTATATCCGCGCCGTTTAATTTTATCGGAACTTATCAAGGCCGAAATTGTCACGAGATCCAAAATATTTGCGCCATAGTGATAACCAGCAAGTATCATCCGAATATTCTCGACCGAAACTTTGCGAAATCGATTGATCATCAGGCCCAATTCACTCGGAACGATGTCAGATCCTTCAAATTTAATTGCGCCGATCGTATATAATTTGCGCAAACTATAATGCAGAGAATCATTAGGAAGTGGATCCATTAGCGCGAATTCACCATATTTGCCATCACGCACAATCATAGATAGCAAACTTTGAGTTAATTCACCAGTAATCACATCCGGAAACTTGGCCTCCTGAAATTCATTATAGGTTTCTTCAGTATATATGGGATACCAATGGCCGGGAGCAACACGTCCTACGCGGCCCTTTCGCTGTTTAGCCATATCCTGCGTCACACTTTTATTAACAATTGTGTGAAATCCATTAGGGTCAAATTCGACCGCTGTGCGAAATCCGCTATCAATTACATACTTTAGAGTTTCGATTGTGAGCGAGGTTTCGGCGACGTTTGTTGCAACAATTACTTTGCGTTTCGCGGCAACACCATTTATTTTTAATTTGCTTATCGGCGATTCTAGTAATTGCAATGGCTTTCCACCATTCTTATATACACCGCTTGTAAATTTAGCAGGATATATTTTATGGGTAAATTCTGCATTTAACCCACCCAAAATTTCAATCATTTTGTCAATTTGTGATTCGCTATGGAGGAAAATTAGGACGTCGCGCAGATCGGAATCGAAATCTTCTTCATTCTTATGAATTTCTTTCACAATTTCCACAATTTTCCACATATAATTTCCCGCATCTGCGGGCAAGAAATGTTCGTCAATCGGATATGTTTTACCAACCACATTAATCACTTCCGGCGTTTTTGATTTTTCGCCCCAATATTTTGTGAAACGGTCAAGTTCAAGCGTCGCCGACATCAATATGATAAACGGGCAATATGGATCTTGCCAGTTTTCCACGAGAACTTTTTTCAAAAATCCCATCGTCATATCGGTTTCCAATGAACGTTCATGTGCTTCGTCAATGATTATGACTCCATACTTGCGCATGAACATTTCGGTTTCCATAATTTTAAGTTGTTGCAATAAAACACCAATTGTTGCGTAAAGAAGTCCCTTAATCGGTTTTTTTGTAATTGCGGATGTTTGATATCCCAAATCTTTACCAATTTTTAACGGATACCATTTTTGAATATCTTCTTGAACTGTTCTAATAGCCGAAACGGTCCGTGGCTGAGTTGTAATGACATTTCTGTGCATAGAAGCCCGTAATGCCATATACACTTCCGGTGGAATTGTAACGGATTTACCTGATCCGGTTCCAGCAATCAAAATTAAAACGCGGTCTGTCCAATGTTTGGAATGCTCTGGCTCGAATTTGTCCAAAACACGCTCAACAATATAATCTTTTGCAATATATGTTCGCGCTTTCTCTTTTTCTTGCTTAGTTGCGCTATTTGGGAGCCCAATTGTGCCTCTCTCAATTAAAGTCGGCATTTATCGCGGTTCTATATTACACCACAAATATTATACTGCAACCCAAATATTATACTGCAACCCAAATATTATATTGATATATATTTTTTTATTGATATGTAATATACAATACGCAACTACATAATACAATACACATCGCATAAAACACAATGGGGTTTACAATCATTTTAATCATGTTTATTGTAATACAAATTGTCTTCTTTAAGGGATATATTGATATAAATCAATATAGAAAAGCCATATTTTTATTCGTGTGTATTCCTACCAGATTGGTATTAATTTATCTAATCTTCAAAAATGATTGGGTTGTTGCACCTGCTGCGATTTCGGCCATATTCTTATACAAATATTTGACGTTCAAAAAAACCGATGTTGGTGCATTCGGCGGTAATGTTCATTGGAACGATATGAGATTATTCCACGCAGGTATGTTCGGCCTATACACACTTGCAAAACTATATCAGCGGTCATATGGCGGTGGTGAGTATCTTGATAATGCATGGGTGATTTTGATAGTCGATTTAGCATTGGGTGCTTTTACGTCTAGTATTTGGACAGAAAAAATCGATATGGCAGCACTTACCAAACAGGTCTAAGATCACTTAATAAACTCTTCATCTACTTAATAAACTCGCCATCTACCTGAAAATATCGACTAGAATAATCAAATTCGGATTCGACTAAACAATTTTCTTTTTCTGGTTTCGGATATAATCGCTTGGGCAATTTTTCGACATCTAAATTATCGAATGTGCGATAATAATTATCTTGCGCATCAGACATTAATTCTGTGCCGTATGGGAATGTAGTTAATTCTAAATTTAATTCCCTTAGTTTATTATATTTGTCATACTCTTCATGATGTAATAAGAACATCAAAACATGTTGCGGCGAAACCACATAAATGTGTTTTCCGGTGATAAAGAATTTATCACACGGGTCCTCAGATTTTGCGCAAGATGTTTCTGAGTTTTCTATGAATTTCCCATCATCCGATAATGTGTTAGCTGCGATTAACGCACCATAGTTATTATATACTGTTATATCACCGACTTGCGCACCTTTTGGTAATCTATCTAAGAATCGGTTAAAGTATTTTGCCTTGTCGTTCTTATCAATTTTTTTGATAAAATCGTCGAAGAATGACGAAAATATAGATATCGGATGCTGAAATTCCCATTCGCTACCGGGCTTAAAGTTCTCCATATACACATCATATGCGGCATACCCTGCGATACATTGGCCATGAAGTAGTTTAGCGTCTATTTTATGTTTGCTGGGTTTGATGCCTTTACCAGTATGTTCAATCGGATAGTGCATAAGCAATAATGCATTTCTATCTAAATCTTTTTGCCACCTATAAACACTACCGCCGAACGATAAATGTTCATATGGATATGATAATGCACGATGTTGGTCAATCATTTGCACATATGGATGTATTATTTTAAAATTCTTGTATTCTAATGTGCGTATCTTTTCATAGATATTCGGCGGAATATATGTTATATCCGCCACGGCAATAAAATTTACACGAACTCTCATTGTTGTTAAATGTAAGCCGTAAATAATACTTACATTTGACATACCCTCCTTACATAATTCTATACCAAGTTCTTGCGCATCTTTATAGCTATCCGAACTATAACAATCATAATCAGGCGTTTCGTATTTGTCATAAAGCGATGACTCTTTTAAACGAAGTGCAAAATCAATGGCCATGCCTCCTACTAAAATTAAGCCCTTGCGTTTGATAAAGCGCTCCGTTATTTCCAATGCTTTTTTAATTTCGTTATAGTTATCACTGTTCTCGAATAATATTAGATCGTAATTCACCTCTTTGGCCATAATGTGATTACTTTGGTTATACTATTATATATTAAGTGTTTATAATTTAATATTGTAAAAATCTATCATCTTTAATATAATGAAGCCCTCGTATTGTTACGGCATAATAATAATTTTAATCATAATCATCTTACATTTGATTTCATCAGACTATGATATATATGGACTATACATAGCTGACGATTATTATTTAAATGATGCGAATTTAAAAAAGATGACACTGTTTATAGGAGATATAAATAGAGAAGCAACGTCATTCACGAATACTGCATATAACGCGTATCTATTTATTAGTGCCGATAAGGTGATTGAGGACCAGAAAGTTTTATTATATCTCAGCAGAAGCATGTCCATAGATGGTTGTTATTGGTATAAATTAACGGTTGAGGGATCGAGTTCATGGGATAACAAACCTATGCAAATGAGAATTTGCCCAAAAAAACAGTTATTAACTGTTATGCACGATGATACCATTTATGGCGAAATGTATAAAGATAATGCCCTTACCGATTTTGCAAAAAATATAGAATAAGCATTTATTCAAGCCTTTATTCAAGCATTTATTCAAGCCTTTATTCAAGCCTTTATTCAAGCCTTTATTCAAGCATTTAGTTCAGGATTGCCCTCAACAGTTTCACCATGGTCAGTAATAATTGGCGCAGATGTATCATCTTTTGATTTTGATTTTCGCTGAGATAATGCACGAATTTCGAATAGATTGTCTTCATATGCGCGCATGATGGCCAAGTAATCAAGTAAATCATCACTAATACTATTTTTTGCTTTGGCATCATAAATAAATGCCACTAATGCCTCATTCGCATTGACTGTAATATTTGGGATCGGTGTCTTCGATAGCTGATGAAACGGCTGAGTAATTTTGCCCCATGCGGTGTATGAAGCATATAACGCAAAAGCGTTAATGAAATTACTCATTAATTCGCCGACCGTGTTCATCTCCGGAATCGTAAATGTTAGAATGTCGGAACGGTCATTATTGCCTTTACCACTTACTGTTTTTTTATATTTTTCTAATTCAGAAACAATAAATCCTTTAATTCCATGCTGATCCGATTGTTTGTTAATTGTTTTAATAAATTTTACGATAGGGTAATCAACAGAATGTTTCATTTCATGAAGAACCGATCTAAGAATGAAGATCATGCGATCCTTAAAATAACGATCAATTCTCAGAACCTTCTTAAGCGGCCATTCGGTTCTAATCACGCCATTTTTACTCATATAATAGCGGTCCGGCGTTTCCTTACATTCATTTTCATATGATGAAATCATTCTACGGTCAAAATTCCATGTGAAATCACATTCATCGAAATATTTCTCAACGTGCCATAAAACGGTTTGAGTAATCTTACGCGATAGATGGTGAGCGAATGTGTTAGAGAATGTGTACTCGCCAATGCTTGTCGTGAAATCCATGATGCACAAATTGCACGAATTGCACGAACTGCTCAATTGCACAATATCATATCATAATAATTCAATTTTTTCCTCAAGATACAATGCATTTGGTGCTTATATATGTCATTTTTTACACAATACTGGTGTCTGAATTGCGAGTTTTGATGAACACTACCACTAATAAAACAAATATGAGAGACATCAATATGTATAATATTGATATTCCATAAAACTTAATGTTCATGATGTTATTGTCAATTGAATCTGATGTGTCATGTATATCTTGGTTGGAAGGTATAACCGTGTGACTACTTGGGTCATGCGGCGCAGGACCCACATCATCCGTGTGGTCCGGGTCAAATGGGATTGGTGGTTTTGGCGGTTGTGGCTGTGGTGTTGGTTGTGGTTGTGGTTGTGGTTGTGGTTGCGGTTGAACTGGTGGTTGAATTGGTGGTTGAACTGGTGGTGTTGGTTTCGGTTGTGGTTGAACCGGCGGTTGAATTGGTGGTTGAACCGGCGGCGTTGGTTTTGGCTGTGGTTGAATTGGCGGTTGAATTGGTGGTTGAACCGGCGGCGTTGGTTTTGGCTGTGGTTGAACTGGTGGTTGAACCGGTGGCGTTGGTTTCGGCTGTGGTTGAACTGGTGGTTGAACTGGCGGCGGAGGTGGTGTTATATTACATATTTGCTGAACTTCCCCACCAATAACTACGTGATCGCTATCCACTATATTTTGAATTTGTAAACACATTCCCGGCACATTAATAGTATTTGGCCGATACGTCACATTATTAACTTCTGTGCATGCTTTATTCACATATTTTAATATATCATTTCCAGGTGGCGCCCAACTTGGAACTGGCGCATTAATGCACGCGCATTTAGGATTGTTTTTGTTTTCGGGTTTAGCGCATAAGCTAAACATTATTTCATCTTGTTTGCGCAATCCCGCGTCGCGGCGGCTCCAATATTCATTGCATGGTTCGCTTGTAACAGTATCCCACGCCGAACAATA
>JACCDM011047920.1_pt1 | contig 12949 bp, 10 predicted proteins | sample 7445851 | NCBI WGS metagenome assembly JACCDM01 (sample SAMN15323438, study PRJNA562643) | freshwater metagenome | isolation source: river surface water | place: USA:Blue River Watershed | collected 2017-08-16
CAGCAATCAACTTAGGACCTCGCAAGACTCCGCCACCAGTACTCGCTCCGCGACGCAAAACTCGCCAGATCATGGTTGGCAAGGTCGCCGTCGGAGGCGATGCCCCGATTTCGGTTCAGTCCATGTGTACAACACCGACTACGGACGTAAACGCAACGCTTCAGCAGATTGCCGAGCTAACCGCTTCGGGTTGCGACATCGTTCGCGTTGCTGTTCCGAGCCAGGATGACGCCGACCGTCTGCACCTGATCGCGCGAAAGTCACAGATTCCGGTAATCGCCGACATTCACTTTCAGCCAAAATACGTATTCCAGGCGATCGACGCTGGTTGTGGAGCGGTTCGCGTAAACCCTGGAAACATCCGCCAGTTTGACGACAAGGTCGGCGAGATTGCCAAAGCTGCCAAGGATGCGGGAGTTTCGATTCGAATCGGTGTGAACGCGGGCTCGCTCGACCCTCGCCTGCTCGAAAAGTACGGCAAGGCAACCGCCGAGGCGCTTGTTGAGTCTGCCGTTTGGGAGGCTTCACTGTTCGAAGAGCACGACTTCCACGACTTTAAGATTTCGGTTAAGCACAACGACCCAGTCGTCATGGTGAAGGCCTACGAAATGCTCTCCGAGCGAGGGGACTGGCCTCTGCACCTAGGTGTTACCGAAGCCGGCCCTGCCTTCCAAGGCACCATAAAATCTGCGGTTGCCTTTGGTTCGCTGCTTTCCCGCGGCATCGGAGACACCATCCGAGTTTCGCTCTCTGCTCCGCCCGTTGAAGAAATCAAGGTCGGTTCTCAGATTTTGGAATCTCTCAACCTCCGCCCACGCAAGCTCGAAATTGTTTCGTGCCCTTCCTGCGGTCGAGCCCAGGTGGACGTTTACACCCTCGCGAACGACGTTACGAAGGGTCTCGAGAAGATGACTGTTCCACTGCGCGTTGCCGTAATGGGTTGCGTGGTGAACGGCCCTGGCGAGGCTCGAGAGGCAGACCTAGGTGTCGCCTCCGGTAACGGTAAGGGTCAGATCTTCGTCAAGGGTGAAGTAATCAAGACCGTCCCAGAAAGCGAAATCGTCGCAACTCTGATCGAAGAGGCCAACCGTCTGGCCGCGTCGATGGATCCAGCACTTGTGGGTTCGCCACAGGTCGTCGTAGCCCAAAAGTAAGAATTTCATGCCTATCCGTTTATCAAACTTGTTCCTCCGAACTCTTCGCGAAGACCCTGCAGAGGCCGAGGTAGAGAGCCACAAGCTACTTCTACGAGCGGGCTACATTCGCCGTGCTGCTCCGGGTGTTTACACCTGGTTGCCACTGGGTCTTGCCGTAAAGGCGAAGGTCGAGCAGATTGTCCGCGAAGAGATGGCGCGAGCCGGCGCTCAAGAAGTCTTCTTTCCGGCACTGCTACCTCGCGAGCCGTTTGAAGTGACCGGCCGCTGGACCGAATATGGCGACAACCTGTTCCGTTTGCAGGACCGCAAGAAGGCCGACTACCTACTAGCCCCAACACACGAAGAGATGTTCACCCTCCTGGTGAAAGACCTCTACTCGTCATACAAAGACCTACCGGTTTGCCTGTACCAAATTCAGAACAAGTACCGCGATGAAGCTCGCCCACGAGCCGGTCTGCTTCGCGGTCGAGAGTTCGTAATGAAAGACGCGTACTCGTTCGATATCGACGATGAAGGCCTAAAACGCTCATACCAAGCCCAGCGCGATGCCTACGAGCGAATATTCACCAGACTCGGTGTTGACTACGTAATCGTGAAGGCCGACGCCGGTGCGATGGGTGGCAGCGCGTCCGAGGAGTTCTTGAGCCCCAGCCCAATCGGCGAAGACACCTTTGTGCGCTCGCCTGGTGGCTACGCAGCCAACGTCGAGGCCGTAGTGACCCCTGCGCCTGCTGCCCTGCCCATCGATGGTTTGCCAGCAGCCGTTGTGCACGACTCGCCAAACACCCCGACGATTGCGACTCTCGTTGCCCTGGCAAACGACAAGGTCAAGCGCGCCGATGGTCGCGAGTGGACAGCAGCTGACACCCTCAAGAACGTCGTGCTAGCGCTAACTTCGCCCGAGGGTAAGCGTTCGCTCGTGATGGTTGGCGTACCGGGAGATCGAGAAGTAGATGCCAAGCGTGCCGAGGCCGCCTTCGCGCCAAACGAGGTTGAGCAGGCTACCGAGGAAGACTTCGCCAAGCACCCAGAACTTGTGAAGGGCTACATCGGCCCTAAGACCGGTGGATTTACAGGAATCAAGTACTTCGTCGATCCGCGTGTTGTCGCAGGCACTGCCTGGATTACGGGCGCAAACGAAAAAGAGAAACACGTGTTCGACCTTGTTTACGGCAGAGACTTTGAAGCCGATGGCATTAAAGACATCGCTGAAGTTCGCGCCGGTGACCCTGCGCCAGACGGATCGGGCCCGCTCGAACTCGCTCGCGGAATCGAAATCGGACACGTTTTCCAGCTCGGCCGCAAATACGCCGAGGCTCTTGACCTCAAGGTTCTAGACGAAAACGGAAAGCTCGTCACCGTCACAATGGGGTCCTACGGAATCGGTGTTACCCGAATCATTGCGGTTCTGGCCGAAGCTAATCGCGATGAAAAGGGTCTGATCTGGCCAGAGTCCGTTACTCCAGCTGATGTTTACATCGTGGCTGCGGGTAAAGACGACCACATTTACGAAGCGGCTGAAAAATTGGCCGCAGAACTGGAAGCCGCCGGTAAATCGGTGATTCTCGACGACCGTCAGAAAGTTAGCCCAGGAGTCAAATTCTCCGATGCCGAACTGATTGGTGTTCCAAACATTGTGATTTGCGGCCGAGGCCTTGAAAACGGTGAGGTTGACCTGTGGGATCGCCGCTCTGGTGAGAGACGCGCTGTCGGGTTAGACTCGGCTCTGCAAGAAATCACAAAATAACTGGATAGGAGTCTTCATGGACATCGATTTGAGAATCCTGAAGACGATCGAGTCAGACCGAGGCATTGCCTTCGGCGAACTGGTCGAAATCATTGAAGCCGCAATTCTCGCCGCCTATTTGAAATCAACAGGCGTCTTCCTGAAGCGCGACCAGACTCACCCAGCTAGAGCTCACCTAGATCGCACCACCGGTGCCGTTCACATCTTTTCGAAGGACCTGGACGAAGACGGCAACGCGATCGGTGACGAAAAAGACGTAACCCCAGAAAACTTTGGCCGTATCGCGGCATCTTCGGCGAAGCAGGTCATCATGGCCAGGCTGCGTGCAATTGCCGACGAGGAACTGATGGGCGAGTTTTCCGGACGCGTGGGCGACGTCGTCATGGGAACCATTCAGCAGGGAAGCAAGCCCCACCTAATTCAGGTTGACCTCGGAAACGTCGAGGCGATGCTTCCGGCGGAAGAGCAGGTGCCAGGCGAGGAGTACACCCACGGTAAGCGCATCCGCGTTTACATCACCCGCGTTGAGCGCGGTTCGCGCGGCGGACCGATGGTTACTGTTTCGCGACGTCACAAGATGTTGGTTCGCAAGCTGTTCGCACTCGAAGTGCCCGAAATCGCAGCCGGAACGGTTGAAATCATGCAGGTCGCCCGCGAGGCGGGTCACCGAACCAAGGTTGCTGTGCGAGCAAATGAGCCGGGACTAAACGCAAAGGGGGCTTGCATCGGCAACCTCGGCGCCCGCGTCCGCGCCGTATCGGCAGAACTCAATGAAGAGAAGATCGACATCGTTGACTGGAACGAAGACATCTGCGAATTCGTCACTCAGGCCCTTTCGCCGGCGAAGGTTTCTAGTTCGTATCTGATTCCGGGCGACGCCGACGCCAGGCCGCACGTCCGCGCACTCGTGCCCGACTACCAGTTCTCGCTTGCCATCGGCAAGGAGGGCCAGAACGTGCGCTTGGCTGCCGATTTGACCGGTGCGAAGATCGATATTCAGCCAGAAAGCATCCTCGAGGGCGAGTAGTCCTAGACCTTAGTCGCGAGCGGGGCTACAATGGAACCTGTTAGAACTTGCGTTGGCTGTCGTCAACGCGCCAATCAATCGGATTTACTTCGAGTGGTCGCTTCAGGATTAGTCCTCGTGGTTAATCGCTTGGGTAGGGGCCGTGGCGCGTGGATTCACCAGAGCAAAAACTGTTTGACACTAGCGATTGAACGCAAAGCCTTTGGCCGAGCACTTCGCGAAACCAAACAGTTCGACACCGCGGCACTGGCCGCAACTATAGAACAGGCAGAAACGATGTTGGCAAAAAAATGAGTAGCTCGAAATGAGTACCCAACAGCTTTAAACGGCCTGCCCTGACTGGGGAAGGCCCCAGACAGGAGAAAAAGTGGCGGCATTACCCCGCGTTTACGACATTGCCAAAGAACTTGGTATCGACACCAAAGTTGCTTTGGAAAAACTTAAAGAACTTGGCGAATTCGTCAAGGGTGGATCATCCACAATCACGCCTCCGGTAGCCAAGAAGCTCCGCGACGCTTTCCCAAACGCTAAGCCGAAGGCCGAAGAGCCTAAGGCAGCACCTAAAGCGCCTGCCGCTCCTAAGCCGGCAGCGCCAAAGGCTGAGGTCGTCGAAGAAGCGCCAAAGGTTGAAGAAGCACCAAAGGCCGAGGAGGCCAAGCCGGACGAAGCCAAGCCTGCAGCTCCCGGCATCCCTCGCCCCGGCAATAACCCGTTTGCGGCCAGCCAGGGAATGGGTATTCCACGCCCGATGGCTCGACCAGGCAACAACCCGTTCTCTTCTAACCAGGGAATGGGGCGTCCAGGCGCTCCACGCCCAGGTGGACCTCGCCCAGCTGGTGGCCCAGGTCGCCCAGGTGGTCCTCGCCCAGCAGGTGCGGGTGGCCCTGGTGGTGCTCGTCCAGGTTTCGGTGGCGGCAACTCGCGCCCCGGCTTCGGTGGTGCAGGTGCAGGCGCTGGTGCAGGTGCACCAGCCGGCGGTGGCTTCTCGGGTCCACGCCCAGGTGCCGGCGGTCGCGGTCGCGGCGGTGGCACAGCAGGTGCATTCGGTAAGGGTGGCGCTCGCGGTGCCTCGAAGGCTCGCAAGTCGAAGCGTACGAAACGCGAAGAGTTCGAACAAAGAATGGCGCCGAGCCTCGGTGGCGCAGTTGTGCCTCGTGGCGACGGCAACACCGTCATTCGCCTTCGTCGCGGTGCCAGCATCCAGGACTTCGCAGACAAGATTGATGCCAACGCCGGTCAGTTGATCACGGTGCTATTCCACCTTGGACAGATGGCTACCGCTACCGCCTCGCTAGATGCCGAAACCTTCGAGATTCTAGGTGCCGAGCTCGGTTACCGCATCGAAGTTGTCTCACCTGAGGACGAAGAGAAGGAGCTATTCGACTCGTTCGGACTAGACATCTCGACAGAACTCGACGAAGACGACGAAGACCTAGCCCCGCGCCCACCGGTTGTCACCGTTATGGGTCACGTTGACCACGGTAAGACCCGCTTGCTCGACTCGATTCGTAACGCGAACGTTCAAGCTGGCGAAGCCGGCGGAATCACCCAGCACATCGGTGCCTACCAGGTACACGCTGTGCACGAGGGTGTTGACCGTGCAATCACCTTTATCGACACCCCTGGTCACGAGGCGTTCACCGCCATGCGTGCCCGTGGTGCGCAGGTCACCGACATCGCGATCCTCGTGGTCGCTGCCGATGACGGCGTGATGCCACAGACCGTTGAAGCGTTGAACCACGCTCAGTCGGCAGGTGTGCCAATCGTTGTCGCAGTCAACAAGGTTGACAAGGAGGGTGCAAACCCAGACAAGATTCGCCAGCAGCTAACCGAGTTCAACCTGGTTGCCGAGGAATACGGTGGCGACGTAATGTTCGTCAACGTTTCGGCTCTGACCGGCAAGGGTATCCCGGAGCTTCTAGACGCCGTTCTGCTAACCGCAGACGCAGCGCTGGACCTCCGCGCCAACCCGAACCGTGACGCACGCGGTGTCGCGATCGAAGCCAACCTCGACAAGGGTCGCGGCTCGGTTGCAACCGTTCTAATCCAGACCGGAACCTTGGAGGTCGGTGACTCGATCGTGGCTGGTGCAGCTCACGGACGCGTCCGCGCAATGTTCGACGAGAACGGCACCGCCGTCGAGTCGGCTGGCCCAAGCCGCCCGGTTCAGGTTCTCGGTTTGCAGTCTGTCCCACGAGCGGGCGATACCTTCGTCGTGGCCGAAGACGAGCGTCAGGCCCGCCAGATCGCTGAGAAGCGTGAAGCGGCCGACCGAAACGCTCTGCTTGCCAAGACTCGCAAGCGCGTCTCGCTCGAAGACTTCACCAAGGCTCTCGAAGAGGGCAAGGTCGAGTCGCTCAACCTCGTTATCAAGGGTGACGTTTCGGGTGCTGTCGAAGCTCTCGAAGACGCGTTGCTCAAGATCGAAGTGGACGACAGCGTTCAGCTGCGAATCATCCACCGCGGTGTCGGTGCGATCACCGAGTCGGATGTCAACCTGGCAACCGTGGACAACGCGATCATCATCGGCTTCAACGTCCGCCCGGACAACAAAGCCAAGGAGCGCGCAGACCGCGAGGGTGTCGATGTTCGTCACTACTCGGTCATCTACGCGGCTCTCGAGGACATCGAGAACGCTCTCAAAGGCATGCTCAAGCCGGAGTACGAAGAAGCTCAGCTCGGAACCGCAGAGGTTCGCGAACTGTTCAAGTCTTCGAAGGTCGGAACCATTGCCGGTTCGATCGTTCGCACTGGTTCGATCAAGCGCAACTCTCTCGCACGCGTTCTGCGTCGCGGTGAGGTCATCGCCGAGGGTCTCAAGATTGAGTCGCTGAAGCGATTCAAGGACGACGCCAACGAGGTCAAGACAGACTTCGAATGTGGTATCGGCCTTGGCTCGTTCAACGAACTCGAACTCGAAGACATCATCGAGACCTACGAGATGCGCGAAAAGCCACGAGTCTAGGAGTAGTTCATGGTTGATCACGCACGCGCCAGAAAGCTGGCCGAGCGAATCAAAGTTTTGGTTGCCGAAGCTCTAGAGCGGGCCGTAAAGGATCCCGACCTAGGCTTCGTCACCATCACGGATGTTCGTGTAACCCCGGATCTTCAGCACGCGAAGATTTTTTACACCGTGTTCGGTTCGGACGAAGACAAAAAGCTGTCCGGTGAAATCATCGAGAAGAACCGAGGCATAATTCGTCGCGAGGTTGGCCGCGGTCTCTCGATTCGACTGACTCCAACTATCGAGTTTGTCACCGACGAGGTTCCGGAGGTTGCCGCGCACCTGAACGATGTTCTGGCGGAGGCGAAGGCTCGCGACGAAGAAATCGCCAGGCTTGCCGCCGAGGCAAAGTTCGCCGGCGAAGAGAACCCATACAAAGAGCCAAAGACTATCGAGGACGACGAGCGCTAAATGCTCCAAGGCCTAGCCCTGATCGACAAACCCGAGGGCCACACCAGTCACGATGTGGTCGCTCGGGTTCGTCGCATGGCGAACACTAGAAGGGTCGGCCACGCGGGGACATTAGACCCGATGGCAACCGGATTGCTGATTCTCGGCGTCGAACAGGCAACGAAGCTGCTCACCTTTTTAGTTGGTGAAGACAAAACCTACGAGACGACTATTCGCCTCGGCGAGGCAACGGTGACCGATGACCGCGAAGGTGAAGTTATCTCGAGTGCGGACGCATCTGGCATCACCGATGATCAAATAACAGTTGCGATCAAACCCCTCACCGGTGAAATCATGCAGGTGCCGTCCTCGGTAAGCGCGATTAAGGTCGATGGCGAGCGCGCATACGCAAAAGTTCGCGGGGGAGACGAAGTGAAGCTTGCCGCTCGCCCGGTGACTGTCTCGCGTTTCCAGGTGACAGGAATCTGGCGCGCAGGTGCGTTCGTTGATATCGACGCTGTAATCGATTGCTCCTCGGGCACCTACATTCGCGCTTTGGCTCGCGATCTTGGTGCCGCCCTCGGAGTCGGCGGGCATCTGACCGCGCTGCGTCGCACGCGAATCGGTTCGTATCGCGTTGAGGACGCAAAGACCCTCGACGATGACCTAGAGCTAACCTCGATGGAATCAGCTGCGCGAAGCCAATTCGACTCAATCGACCTCGACGCCCAGCAGGCGATTGACCTGGTTCACGGTAAGCGAATCAAAGCCGGCGACAAACTGCGTGAGCCTGTGGCCGCATTTGCTCCCGACGGGCGCCTGATGGCTATGCTGACCAGATCTGGATCGCAGTACAAGTCTCTAGTCGTCTTTCCGGAGGTCTCTAAGTGATCGATTGGTTCACCTACCTAACGATGAGTTACTCATTCGGCGTAACCGCCTGGGCTCTCGGTGCAGCGGCCTTCAAGCGCAAGCCTTCGATGTTCACGCTTGTTCCGATCGCTTTGATCGAAGTCTTGCTTCTGGCTCAGTTAGTCATCACCATCGTCTTCGTTATTCAAGGCGAAACTGGTAAGGGCGACATCGTCGAACTATTCGGCTACCTTTTCGTTGCGCTCGTGGTGCCTGTTGGCGCAGTTTTCTGGTCGCTGATTGAGCGAACCCGCACCTCAAACGTCGTTTTGGCGGTTGCAGCCTTCACAATCGCCGTGATGATGGCTCGAATGGCCCAGATTTGGGGTCTTTTCTAGGTCGCAATTTAACCTGCCGTTAACCTTAAGCATTCATTCCCGTCACCAAAAATCGGCAAACTCAAACCATGAGAAGCCCTGCAAAAAGGCCAGCGACTAAGTCCGCTGAAAAGCCCGCACCCAAGGTGGCTCATCGCACACAAACACAGGTCGAAGACACCCCGAGAGAAATCAAATATGTTTGGGGTCTCGATGACACAATTTTCCGCTGGGTTATGCGCGCGGGCGGCAGTTCTGTTCTGCTCATCATGGGTTTGGTGGGCGTCTTCCTAACCTTGCGCGCCAGTGAGGCACTCGGAAAAGCCGGGCCTGAATTCTTCACAACTCAGTCCTGGGAGCCTGACTCTGGCAATTTCGGAATTGCAGCTGTTATTTTTGGCACGGTGGTAATCGCCATCATCGCGATCGTTGTTGCGGTGCCTTTCTCCCTCGGCACTTCGCTATACATCAGCGAGTACGCTCCGCGTCGAATCAAGCGCCTCTTGGTAACCCTGGTTGACCTCATGGCTGCTATCCCTTCGGTCGTTTTTGGCCTATGGGGTCTCTTCTTCTTGCAGACGCAGATCACTCCAGTGTCGAAGTGGCTGTCGCAAAACTTCGGTTGGATTCCCTTCCTTTCTGTCCAGGGCAGCGACCCTAACGACCCGCTTACCAGCAACACGATTTTCACCTCGTCGAGCTTGATCGCGGGCATCGTCGTAGGGCTGATGATCACCCCGATCGTGACCTCGGTCATGCGCGAGGTCTTTTCGCAGGCTCCGGTTGGCGAGCGCGAGGCCGCACTCGGTCTCGGTTCAACTCGCTGGGGCATGGTCAAGAATGTGGTTTTGGCATTCGGTAAGGGTGGAATCATCGGTGCCACCATGCTTGGACTAGGTCGAGCCCTGGGTGAAACAATCGCCGTGTACCTAATCATCTCGCCAGTCTTTGTTATTCAACCTCGAATCTTGGAAAACGGAGCCAACTCGGTATCGAGCCTTATCGCACTGCGCTACGGTGAGGCGACCCCGATGGGTATGTCGGCTCTTATGGCTGCCGGTTTAGCGCTATTCATCCTCACACTCATCGTCAACTTCGCAGCGTCTTCGATTGTCGCTAGGTCAAGGTCGGGAGCGAGCAGCTAATGAGCAGCACTGAAGTTTTCGAAGAGAAGAGACAACTACACGGGTTACGCATCCGTGATTTGCTCACCACGCTGACGTCGGCGACGTCGGCAATCGCAGCCACGGGATTTCTTTTCTCAATAGCACCATTGAGTGGTCTTCTGACCTTTGTCGTTATTGCTTACGTACTCTTCCTGACGTTTTACGCCCTGATTACAGCCATCGAGGACGACCGCGAGGCAATCAAGGACCGCATCGCCTCGGTGATCGTCCGAACCGCCGCAATCGTGATCTTCTCGACACTGATTTTCATCGTCGTGTTCACCATCGGCCGTGGTTTGGAAGCTCTCCCAAACTGGAACTTCTTTACCGAGGACATGAGCTTGGCGGGACCGCTTGATCCGCTGACCTCGGGAGGTATTCTTCACGCGATCGTCGGTTCGCTGACGCAGATCACAATTGCGCTAGTTATCACTATCCCTCTCGGCCTCATCACGGCTGTCTTCTTGAACGAGATGCCTGGCAAGTACAGCCGATTCGTTCGAACCATGGTCGAGGCGATGACAGCTTTGCCCTCGATTGTTGCTGGACTCTTTATTTACGCCACGGCCATTCTGGTGCTTGGTATTCAAAAGTCCGGATTCGCGGCCGCCCTGGCAATTTCGGTCATGATGCTCCCGATCATGATTCGAGCTTCCGACGTGGTTCTCCGAATTGTTCCTGGCACGCTTAAGGAAGCATCTCTCGGTCTCGGCGCTGGAGCTTGGAAGACAGTGTGGAAGGTGACCCTCCCTACCGCCCGATCTGGTCTCACCACCGCCATCATTCTGGCAACGGCACGTGGAATCGGTGAAACCTCACCGGTCTTGCTGACTTCAGGATTTACAGCCAGCCTTAACCTGAATGCCACCGAAGGACCGATGGTTTCTCTGCCCCTCGCAATCTTCCAGTTCGTCAAGTCTCCCGAGCCAACCATGATCGCTCGCGGTTTCGGTACTGCCGCGGTACTGATGTTGCTCGTTCTCATCTTGTTCCTACTTGCGCGCATCCTTGGCAGCGAAAACAACATCTTCGGCACCTGGGCCAAGCGCCTAAAGAAAGCTCTCAGAAAGAAGGACAAAATTGAAGGCTAAATCGCTAGTTCGTGTTCTGGCAGTCCTTCTAAGTAGTTCGATTGTCTTCTACTCGACCCCTGCATCGGCAGCGGACTACGTACCGGTCAATGGTGCAGGTTCGTCCTGGTCGGCCAACGCTATCGACCAGTGGCGTCGCAACGTGGTTCAGTACGGCCTCCGCGTGAACTACGCGAGCACAGGTTCCTCGGACGGCCGCAACCAGTTCAAGGCAGGAACCGTTGACTTTGCTTCATCCGAGATTCCTTACGGCCTCAAGGACGGAGGCGTTGAAGACACTCTTCCTTCGAGAGCATTCGCCTACATGCCGCTCGTTGCCGGTGGTACCGCCATTATGTACAACCTAAAGATTGGTGGCAAGCGATTCACCAATCTAAAGATGTCCGGCGACACGCTGACGAAGATTTTCACAGGCGTCATCACAAGCTGGGACGACCCAGCAATTGCCGCTGAGAATAAAGGTGTTTCCCTACCGAAGCGCAAGATCGTTCCTGTAGTACGCTCGGACGGTTCTGGTTCGACTGCTCAGTTCACGACCTGGATGGCCGCTCAGCACCCTAAACTTTGGGACGCATACTGCAAGGCAGCTGGTAGATCCACCCCTTGCGGTGTGACCTCGAACTTCCCGGTGATTTCTGGCAAGGGCTACGTCTCGCAGCCGAACTCCCAGGGTGTTTCCGGTTATGTTTCGCAGACTTCAAACGAAGGAACCCTGACATACGTCGAGTACTCCTATGCGCTCAAGACAGGCTTTCCGGTAGTCAAGCTTCTCAACAAGGCCGGTTACTACGTTCTGCCAACTGCGTCTAACGTTGCAGTTGGCCTGCTGGGAGCGAAGATTGACACCAAGCCCGGAAAGACTTACCTAACCCAGATTCTCGATGGTGTGTTTAATAACCCGGACGCTCGCGCGTACCCGCTATCTAGCTACTCGTACCTGATCGTTCCTACGGCGGTGTCTGGCTCGTTCACTAAGGCCAAAGGTGCCACTCTCGGCGACTTTGCCTACTACTACCTCTGTGAAGGTCAGCAGCAAGCCGAAGTTCTCGGGTACTCGCCACTACCGATCAACCTTGTCAAGGCTGGGCTCGAACAGGTTAAGAAGATTCCCGGCGTTTCAGCTAAAGACAAGGACGTTGCTAAGTGCAACAACCCGACCTTCTCGCCAGACGGCACTAACCGACTTGCCAAGGAAGCTCCGATGCCTCCAGCGGCTGATAAAGAGGGTTACACCGGAACAGATCCAGGTGCAGGGAGTGGCACTGGCTCAGGAACCGGTACAGGTACCGGAACCGGAACGGGGACTGGAAATGGAACTGGAACCGGCACTGGAACTGGAACTGGAACTGGAACTGGAACCGGCACTTCCGGTGGATACGTTGACAACGGCGGAGTAATCGACACCGGCGTTAAGGGGCCAGCGACTTGCGACCCAGACACGGGTATTTGCCAGTCGGTAACTGCCGTAGCGGTGACACCACCAAACGCTGGTTCGCTGGATCTACAAAAGACTCAGATCATCATGTTCCTAGCGTTATTCCTAGGTGTGATTGTGACTCCGCCGGTGTTGTTCCTGACGTTGCGAGGTCGTAAGTCTTGATGCAAACGAGTCGATTAGGGCGCGCACTCTTGGCAATAGCCATGTTTGCGGGCCTGCTCGTCTCATTTGCTGGCCCCGCAGAGGCTAACTCAAACTCTGCCGTATCCAAGGTCTGGGACGATGGCTCCAGAAATGTAAACAGCCCCTTTTACAACGAGTTCAAAGATCTCGAGGTTTCGGTGTCACAGACTAAGAACCTCACCAACCAGGGAATCCTGATCAACTGGAGCGGCCTAGCCGCGACTATTCCAGGCGAATTCTCGAGAAACTACATGCAGGTCATGCAGTGCTGGGGCGACGATGTTGCGCCTCGACCAGAGCAGTGCCAATGGGGAACACCTATGACGGCAACCGAGTCTCTAATGGGTTCGTTCGCCGCCAACCGAGATCTAATGCGCGGCGAAGACCCCAAACAGTCGTACACCAGCAGCTATCTGATACCGCCACCGGTTAATCAGCCGTTCCTCAAGTCCTACCGTGTCCCATTCGAGCCGGTTAACGCGGCGAAAACCTTCAACTTCTTCCAGTACTTTGCCTC
>JACCDM010230837.1_pt1 | contig 12927 bp, 7 predicted proteins | sample 7445851 | NCBI WGS metagenome assembly JACCDM01 (sample SAMN15323438, study PRJNA562643) | freshwater metagenome | isolation source: river surface water | place: USA:Blue River Watershed | collected 2017-08-16
CGACGGCGACGGCGTCGCCGACGAGCGCAAGGTCCTGCTCACCGGCTTCGCCACGACGGGCAGTACGCAGCTGCGGGTGAATGCTCCGACCGTCGGACCCTGGGACGGCAAGATCTACCTCGCCGCCGGGCTCAGCGGCGGCACGGTCACGTGTCCGTCCCATCCGGAGCGGCCGCCGCTCAAGATGACGTCGGACATCCGTTTCGACCCGCAGACCCTCGAGGTCGAGCTCGTCGACGGGAAGTCCCAGTATGGCATGAGTTTCGACGTCTTCGGCAACCGCTTCATCTGCATGAACCGCGTGCCCGTCCAGCACGTGGTCTTCGAATCGAAGTGGCTCAAGCGCAATCCGCGCCTGGCGTTCAGCGAGACCGTGCAGGATTGCAACGAGCGCAACGCCTTCAACGGCATGAACGGCGGCCATGACGGCGTCCGGCTTTTCCCGATCAGCTCGAACATCACCACCGCCGACGGTCATGCCGGCTCGTTCAGCGCCGCCTGCGGGGTCAAGATCTGGCAGGGTAAGTCCTTGCTCACCCCGGAGTGCGCGGGAGCCGTCTTCTCATGCGATCCCACGGGTAATCTCGTCCACGCCGACCGGCTCATCGCCAAAGGCGCGACCTTCGCGGCCTCGCCGCTCTACTCGGGCCGTGAGTTCCTGGCCTCCCGGGACGATTGGTTCCGTCCGGTCTTCCTGGCCCGAGGACCCGAAGGCGCGATGTATGTCGCCGACATGTATCGTAAGGTCATCGAGCACCCTGACTATCTTCCTGAAGAGGTGCGCAAGCATACCGATTTTGTGACCGGCAAAAATCTGGGCCGGATCTGGCGCATCCGGGCCGAGCAAAGGGCGGACGACGTCAGCACGGCCTTGGCGGTCCTGCCGACGACGCCTGACTCCGGCCTGCGACGCATCATCAAGTATGGCGATGATCCTTCCGAGGCTGCCACGCTGGCGCTGGCCCGTCACGCCTGGGACTTTTCCGAGGACAAGTGGATGCGCAACGGCATCCTCAGCGGCATCGGCGGTCGAGAGCCGGCCTTCCTCCGTGAGCTTCTGACGGTCAGGCCGGCCGAAGCCAGGATCGGCACGGGTATGGCGGAGATTCTCGGCTACCTCGGAGGCTCGCTGACCAAGCCGGCTGAACTCGAGGTTGCCTCTGCGGCGCCGGAGGCCATCCGGCTCGCTCTGCTTTCGGGATATCTTTCGTCCCATAAGCCGGCCGGTCTGCCTTCGGCGTTCCAGTCGCTTCTCGATGCCTCTCCCGAGGTCGCGACGGACAAATCCAAGACCATCGAAGCGCGGAGCGTCGCCGTGAAACTCATGGCGCGTCTGCCTTGGGAGCGTTCTGGGCAGGCTTTGCTGACGCTGGCCCTGGATGACGCCCAGACCGACCTCGCCGCGGCGGCGCTCAAGGCCGTGGTCGCCTATCCCAAGGACAAGGTATCGGTCTCCTTGCTCGCGGGTTGGTCGCGATATACGCCGGCCCGTCGGGATGCCGTCCTGGGTGCCTTGCTGGGCGTTCCGTTCCATGTGAAAGGTGTCCTGGCGGCCGTAGAGGCCAAGCGCCTGCCCGCCAGCGCCTTTACGGGCGTCCGCCGACGTCAGGTGCTCGCCGCCAAGGATCCGGCTGTGAAGGCCCTCGCCCAGCGTCTGCTGACCGTCTCAGCCCGTCCGGAGGCCCTGGCTGTGGCCGGCCAAGCCTTGGTGCTGAAGCCCGTGCCGGCGGAAGGCCGGGCTGTCTTCAACGCCGTCTGCGCCAGCTGCCATCGCCTGGACAGGGAAGGGCACGCCGTCGGGCCTGACCTCTTCGACATCCGCCGGCAGACCAAGGAGAACATCCTTTTCCATATCGTGAATCCCGACGCCGAGATCGCGCCGGCTTTCACCGCTTATCTCGCCGAGGCCAAGGACGGACGCGTCCTCAGCGGCATCTTGGTCGGCGACACGCCCACCTCGATCACCTTGCGTGGTCCCTTGGGCGTTGAAGCGAGCCTCCTGCGTACCGATCTCGCCAAGCTCGAGGCCTTGCCTGGCTCGCTCATGCCGACCGGTCTCGAGGCCGGTGGGCATCAGGGAACTGGGCAGGGCTTCGAGCTTGGCGAGGTCGGACCTCAGGAGGCTCGCCTCGACGCCCAGCGGGCCGCGCAATGTGACGGAGGTGGGAGTGTCGCCGACGAGGACGCCGCTGAGGACGCGTCCGTCCTTGGCCTCGGCGAGATAGGCGGTGAAAGCCGGGGCAATCTCTGCGTCGGGATTCACGATGTGGAACAGGATGTTCTGCTTGGTCTGGCGCCGGATGTCGAAGAGGTCAGGTCCGACGGCATGGCCTTCGCGGTCAAGTCGGTGGCAGGAGGCGCAAAGGGCCTGGAAGGAAGCACGGCCGGCTGACGGCACGGGAGTTAGCTCCAGGGCCTTGGAGGCCTCAGCCATGGCCTCCGGACGGGCCGAGACGGTCAGAAGACGCTCCGCCATGGCCTTGATGACCGGATCCTTGGAGGCGAGGAGCTGACGGCGACGGACGCCGGCGAAAGCGCTCGCAGGCAGACGTCTGTCCTCCACGGCGACCAGCAGGGCCTTCTGATGGAAGGAGGAGGCGAGCAAGGCGCCCAGGATGGCGTCGCGACGGGCGGGGGTGTAGCGGGACCAACCGGCAAGAAGCGCGGTCGATACTTCAGGCTTCGCATGGGTGGCCACCGCCTTGAGCGCCGACGACGACAGTTCGAGGGACGATTCATCCAGCGACAGTTTGAGCAAGGCCGTACCCGCCACATCCCATGACAGCCGGGACATGAGCTTCACGGCGATCAGCCGATCCTCCTGCGTCCTGCTGGCATCAAGCGCGGTGGAGGGCGCGGCCTCGAGCAAGGACCGGAAAGCGTCCGGCAGTCCCTCGACGCGGCGTCCTTTCTCGGCAAGGTAACCCTGCAGGACGGCCAGACGCACCGGCAAGGGCTGGCCGCTGAATTCCGCCAGTTCGTCCGGACCGGAAAGGGCGCCTGCCAGATGCCCGATGATTTCGGCGAGACCCGCGCCCACTTTGTCCTCCGGACGACGATTCACGAGCATCGTGCCGAGGACGGTCTTCTCGCGCCGATGCACGCCGCTGAGGACGGCGTAGCGCATCCATTTGTCCTCCGAATGCCGCAGGGCGGTGATGGCCAGCTGATGGGTGGCGTCGGGGACGTCGGTGAGATCGCCCAGTGCGATGGTGTTGAGGAAAAGCCTGCGGGGGGTCTCCGCCTGAGGGTCGGCCTCCGTCATCTTGGCACGGACGGGGGGCGACGACTTCACCCGCCAGATGCGCCCGAGTGACTTTCCGGTCTCGAAGTCAGTGTGCTTGCGCACCTCTTCGGACAGGTAGTCGGGGTGCTCGATGACCTTGCGGTACATGTCGGCCACGTACAGCGCGCCCTCCGGACCCTTGGCCAGGAAAACCGGACGGAACCAGTCGTCGCGTGAGGCCAGGAATTCGCGGTCGGAAAAGAAGGGACGGGCCGCGAAGGTGGCGCCCTGGGGGACGAGACGGTCCGCGTGCACGAGGTTGCCGGTCGGGTCGCAGGAGAAGACCGCGCCGACATAGTCGGCGGGAAGCAACGCTCCTCCCTGCCAGACAGTCACGGCGCAGGCGGCGCTGAAGGAGCCGGCATGGCCGTCGGCGGTGGTGATGTTGGAGCTGATCGGGTAGAGCTTCACGCCGTCATGTCCGCCGTTGATGCCGTTGAAGGCGTTGCGCTCATTGCAGTCCTGGACGGTCTCGCTGAAGGCCAGACGCGGATTGCGCCTGAGCCAGCGCGAATCGAAGACGACATGCTGGACTGGCAGACGATTCATGCAGATGAAGCGGTTGCCGGCGGCGTCGAAGCTGACGCCATACTGGGACCTGCCGTCGACCGGCTCGACCATGAGGGTCTCGGGATGGAAGCGGACGTCGGAAGTCATCTTGAGCGGCGGACGCTCGGGATGCGAAGGGGCGGAAACGGTTCCGCCGCTGAGCCCGGCGGCGAGGTAGATCCAGCCGTCAGGCCCGAGGGTCGGGTCATTGACGCGCAACTGGGTGCTGCCGGTCGTGGCGAAGCCCGTCAGCAGCACGCGTCGTTCGTCGGCCACTCCGTCGCCGTCCGTGTCCCGGAGGAAAAGCACGTCCGGAGCGCAGGTGACGATCAGTCCGTCCTTCCAGGGGAGCACGCCGTTGGGGAAAGTCAGTCCGTCGGCGAAGACCGTGCGCTTGTCCATGCGGCCGTCACCATCGGCGTCCTCGAGCAGAGCCACGACGCCGACGGGCTTCTCGCCCTCCTTGGGGCCGACGGGGTAGCCGCGGTTCTCCGCCACGAAGAGCCGGCCCTTGGCGTCGAAGGCCAGGGCGCAGGGCGACGCTATGAGCGGCTCGGCGGCGACGAGCTCTACCTGCAGACCGGGGGCGGCCTCGAAGGCGCGGAGGGCGTCGTCAGGCGAGAGCGGACTCGGCAGGGGCGCGGCGTTGGCCGCAAGCAGGATGGACGCGGCAAGAATCACTTCAGCTGGGCGGGCTGGTTGCCGTAGAGCCAGGGCCTGCCGACCGGAGCCTTGGGCGGGACGGGCAGAGGCATGGGTTTGAAGCCCTTGGCGAGCTCGACGCCGACGTTCATCATCTGCGTGCCGGCGGTGATCTCCAGATTGCTGTAGCTGGTCAGGCGCGTCTCATAGCCGCCGCCGTTGGGACCGAAGGCCTCCTCGTCCGGAACGTAGCCGACGCAGCCGTTGCAGAGCTCCACGGGGAACGTGAGCGGGAACCCGCTGCGCTTCTTCAGCGCAAGTCCGTACGAGACGAAATACTCGGCGGGATTGGAGATGCAGACGACGGGACCGACCTGAATCGCCTGCACCTCGACCTCGACCTTGGGGTGCTTGGCGATGAGGGCGTCGAGCATCAGGGTCTCCTTGGCCCAGACCCAGTCCGGATTCTTGGGGGTGTCCTTGAGGATGAGCTCGCGGGCGGCACTGACGCGGTCGGACGCGGGCAAGCGACGCGGGATGTCCCAGGTCTTGCTGGCCGCGGCGACCGGGGCGTCCTTGACGCGGGTGCGAGACATGCCGAGGAGGACCTTGAGCGCCTCGGCCCCCACCCTGCCCCCGACGAACTGGTTCCAGTCATCGGCGGCGGGGCTTACGGTCGGATCGAGGTTGTCGACCTGGGTGATGTCGCCGCAGGCGCCCTGCAGGAACACCACCTTGGCCGAGGATCCGTAGTATCCTTGGATGACTTTCTCAGTGTAACGGATCCAGCTGGCGCCGATGCCGCCGGACGCAGTGGTGGCATGGCAGGCGAAATTGACCACGCAGCCCTTGAATACGCCCTTGAGGTCCCAGACGCCGATCACGCCGACTTCGGGGTCGACGGGGTTGGCATACTCAAGGTTGTCAGGGTTGTTCTTGCCGGGATGGGAGAAGGTCAGCCCGTTCTTCATGCGCACGCGGCGGTTGAAGCCGACGGTGGCCTCATGACCTGAGCCGAAGCCGGTCTGGGCGGGCTCCTTGGCGGCGTCGGCGGCCACCACCGCGGCGACCATCTCCTCACGCAGGCGGGCGAGATACTTGGGGTCGGCGGCGGACGACTTGTTGTAGGCGAGGTCCTTCACCAGGTCGTCGGCGTGATCGTATTCGCCCGGCTGCACCATGCCGATCGGACCGGCGGAATGGCTGTGCGAGGCGCCGATCATGACGTCGGCGACGCCGCAGCGTGCGACGATTTCCTTGCGGACCGCGACGACGAGCTCACGGGGGACGATGAGGGCGTCGAGACCGACCAGCGCCACGCGCTTCTTGCCGTCGTCAAAGACCGAGGCGCGCACTTTGCAGGGATCGGTGATGACCTTGGAGAAGGATTTGCCGTAACCGCCGGGCACTTCGAGCCCGATCTCCGGCGTGATGTCACGTTCGGCGAAACCGACCTTGAGCTCGGCGCGACCGCACACGGCGACGAGGGACAGCAGAAAGGATGCGGCGAGGCGGGGAAGGCTCATGACCGGGAAGATTGGGAGGTATGGGCGGGGAGGCAAATCCCGGGGATTGTCCTTTTCGGCTGACTTATGAGCTTAAGGCATCCGAGGCGCGCTTCCGCGGGCCGGCCTCCCCTCACTCGTGAAACCTGATCCGAGGCTTGGGGACGTCCTTGGCCTTGGGGAGGCGCTCGGGATCATTCAGCGAAGCGCCTGACTTCAGCTCGGACTTCCCCTTCCATGCCCGCTCGAAACCGGTGCTGGCCGGACGCACGGCCTCCCTGCCCAGCCGGCGATTGAGCGCGTCAACGGCCTTCATCAGCCGGTCCTTGCCGGGGTCGGCCTCGCCGCCGAGTCCGGGCAGCGCCGGCTGGACGACGTCAGCCGGCGTGAGGTCATGGAGCAGCACTCCGGCCCGCTTGTAGACGTAGCCCTCGCGACGCGCACGGGCGAGGGCCCGGGCGGCCGCGGCGCAGATCGCGCGCGCGTCATCGGTCGGAGGGTCGAGGGGCTCCGACTCGTCACCGCGATACTGGGCCTGGTCGGACCGATGCTTGTTGGTGCGGATGAAGACCGTGAGCGAAGCGGCGACCAATCCGTCCTCCCGGAGCTTCTCCGCGGCGCGGGCGGCATGCGCGGCGACGGCCTCCGCCAGTTCGTCGAGATCGGACACGCCCCGGCCGAAGGAACGCGAGACCATCACGCTCTTGCGCGGACCGGCGTCCTCGACCACCTCATGGCAGGCCGTGCCGCGGAGTTCGAGGGCGATGCGCTCGCCGACGACTCCGGAAAACCCGCGCACGAGGCCCGGATCCGCGGCGGCGAGGTCGGCGGCGGTGAGCAGCCCGTGGGAGCGCATCCGGGCGGCGAGACCGGGCCCGACGCCCCAGACGTCCTCGATGCCCACCGTGCGGAGGAAGGCCGTCCGGCCGTCGACGTCCGAGGGCACCACCAGCACGCCCTCATGGGACCGGTCGGACTTCGCCCGCTCATTGGCCAGCTTGCAGAGGACTTTGGTGGCGGCCATGCCGAGCGACACCGGAATGCCCGTCCGTTTCAGGACGTCGGCCCGGATGCGCAGGCCCAGCGCCCGGGCGTCGGCGTCGGGCATGTCGGGAAAGCCCAGGAAGGCCTCGTCCACCGAATAGGCCTCGAAGTCCCGCGCATGCTCCGCCAGCGCCGTCATCACGCGCTCGGAGAAGTCGCCGTAGACCGCGAAGTTGGAGGAGAAGATGCGCACCCCGTGCGCCTCGCACGTGCGCCGGACCTCGAAGTAAGGCGCGCCCATCGGGATGCCGAGCGCCTTGGCCTCGGAGGAACGGGCGATGACGCATCCGTCGTTGTTCGAAAGCACGACGATGGGCACGCCGACCAGGGACGGGTCCAGGACGCGCTCGCAGGAGGCGTAGAAGTTGTTGCAGTCGGCGAGCGCGCGGAGCATCGGCTCAGCAGCGGCGGACGACCCCGATGACGGTCCCCCAGATGCGGCACTCCGGGGTGAAAGCCACGGACCAGTCGCGCCAGCGGGGCGCTTCGGCGCGGAGGGTCCAGACGCCGGCGGCGTCCCGCTCGAGCCGCTTCACGGTGAATTCGCCGCAGACTTCGGCGACGACGATCGCGCCGGGACGGGGCGAGGGAGACTTATCGACGACGATGAGGTCTCCGGAGAGAATGCCGGCGCCGGACATCGAATCACCCTCGACGCGGAGGAAGAAGGTCGAAAGCGGGTTGCGTACGAGGTGCTCGTTGAGGTCGAGCCGACGCTCGAGGTGGTCGTCAGCCGGCGAGGGGAAGCCCGCGGCCGCCCGCGAAGAAAGGAGCGGCAGCGCCAGCGGACGACGGGCTTCGAAGCCCTGCAGGGTCGTCATGTCGAGCATATGAACATATTTTCACCATCGTCGGCAGGCGTCAAGCCACGGCTGACGGAGGGACTCGGCCCCTGCCCTCACTCGCCGAGCTCGGCGGCGGTCCAAGGCTTGGCGCGTCCGGCGGCACGGACACGGGAGACATCGCCCGGCGTGACCGCAGGGAGCCCGGGCCCGCCCCAGGTCTTGCGGATGTGGTTCAGGACGTCGGCGGCCTGCTGGTCGTCCAGGCCCATCGGAGGCATGGGCACGACGCCATAGGTCTTGCCGGCGACCTTGGTCGGGCCCTGGAGTCCGTGCAGGACGATCTTGATGAGACGATCCTTGTCACCCTTGACCCATTCGCTGCCGGCCAGAGGAGGATAGACGCCCTCAAGCCCCTGCCCCGCGGCCTGGTGGCAGTTCAGGCAGAGGTTCTCATAGATCTCCTGCCCGAGCGGGATTCCGGGCACGCCCGCCGAAGCGAGGCGCTTCAGGTAGTCCGCCTGCGGTTTGGGCAACGTGGGCGACACGACGGCGGCATGCAGCAGCAGGTGACGCGAGGTCTGCTTCAGCGCGTAATCGAGGAACTTGTCCGAGGGACGATCCATGGCCTTCAGCGCGACACGCAAGGAATCCGGTCCGCCGACGTGGCTGAGACCGACGACGGCCTCGAGCCGGACACGCGGGTGCTCATCGGCGACGGCCCGTTCCAATCGGGCGTGCTTGCCATCGGAGAAGCCGTCGGCCCATTCAGCCGCGACCCGCGCCGCGTAGGCGCGGATGCGGAAGTCCGGCGAGGCGAGCAGCCGGTCCAGGAGTCCGGTCCGGACAAGACCATGGGCCTGCAGCACGCCCGTGACCTCCATCAGCGTCCGTTCATCCTTCGTCGCGGCGATGAAGGCGTCCGCGGCGGCGGCGACCTTGTCGGTCGGGCGATAGAAGAGCAGACGTCGGGCATGATAGCGCGTCCAACGCTCGGGCGAAGACAGTTGGGCGAACAGTTCCGGCTCCTTCATCGCGGCCAGGCCGGGCTGCTTCACCGAGGGCAGCCCCTTGGCCGTGATGCGCCAGATCCGTCCGTGGGAGCGGTCGCGGCGCGGATCGGCGTAGCTGGCCTGGTAATGGCCGATCACGGCATTGAACCAGTCGCAGGCGTACAGGGCGCCGTCGGGGCCGACCGACACGTCCACCGGGCGGAACGCCTTGCTGCTGGAGACGATGGGGCTGACGATACGCTCGGTGCGGAAGCCCGCGCCGTCGTCGACGAAGCGGTGCAGGTCGAGTGTGTTGCCGAAGTAGCCGCCGATGAGACCCGCGCCCTGCAGGTGCGCGGGCATGGCCTTGGTGCCCACGATCTCGACCGAATTGGACTTGAGGGGAGAATCAAAGAGCGAATGCGTGCCGGCGTATTCGTCCGGCGTCGCGATGGCGCCGAGACCGGGCAGGCTGTAATAGCCCGCCACGCGGTCGCCTGACTTGTGGAACGGCTGGAAGTAGTCGTCGAAAGCCACGCCCCAGCAGTTGTGTCCGGCCTTGCCGTACTGGAAGAACGGCTGCAGCGCCTGCCGGCGCACGTCATAGCTGAACAGGCCCGATTTGGGCAGGGTGACGATGCCACGCGACGTCTCGACGCGGCTGAAGGCGTGGAGCCCCTGGCTCATCCACAGGCGTCCGTCCGGACCGTGGCTGACGGAGTTCAGGAGCTGGTGCGTGTCGCCGATGCCGAAGCCCGACATCAGCACCTTGGTCTTCTCAGGGTCGGCCCTGCCGTCGCCGTCGGAGTCCACCAGCAGGAGCAGCCGGTCGAAATCGCAGACGTAGACGGCGGCGGCGCCGTCATCCTCCGTCGCCGGCTCGACCCCCTGGACCATCGTGAGGCCTTCGGCGAAGCGCACGGACTTGTCCGCCTTGCCGTCGCCGTCCGTGTCCTCGAGACGCAAGATGTAATCCCTCGGCTTCACGCCGGGCACGGCCTGCGGGTAAGTGGGCGAGCAGCAGACGTAAAGACGGCCCTTGGAGTCCCAGGCGAACTGCGTCGGCTTGGCCACGCCGAGCTTCTCGTCGGCGAAAAGGTTCACCTCGAATCCCTCCGCGACGGTGAACGTCGCCTGCTCCTCCTCCGCCGTCATCACCTTCTCGGTGCTGACCACCGGCCCGGCCTGCGGGGCCGGCTCCGTCGACTTCTCCCCTCTGGCCAAAGCCTGGATGTGACGGTCCCAGGCGGCGACCAGCGGTTTGTGGGCCTCGAAGTTCTGCTTGAGCGAGGGCGCGGGTCCGAAGCCCTTGCCGTAGTTCTGGGAAATCCGGTCGCCGTAGACGAAGGACCAGTTCGCCGGCCTCCAGCAGTCGGCCCAGAGGCGGTTCTTCTCGACGATCGCGTCGCGAAGCAAGGCGGCGGCCGATGCGTCCACCTTCACGCCCAAGGCTCGGATGCATTCGGCGGCGGAGACGCCGAGGCCGACGCCGTCCAAGTGCAGGCCGTCGACCGAGAGGAGGTCGCGACCGACGCGCGAGAGGTCGACGTAAGGCAGCCCGCGCTGCTGCGCGATCGCCTGCACGGCGGCCGCATAGGCCTCGAGGTCGGCGATCCTGTCCGACGCCGTGAGGTCCGGCGGCCGATTTGACCGCATGAAGCTGTTCGGCGAAAGCAGCACGATGCGCGGGGTGTGGCGGCTCAGGTCGTCGAGCAACCGATGGTAGTCGGCGGTGAACCTGGGCAGACCCTTGGCCCCCTGCAGCGCCTCGGCCTGGCCGAGCTGCACGAAGATCGTCGTCGCGCCCACGGCCTGGAGCTGGCCGCGCCATGGACCGAAGTTCAGGTCTCGCCACTGCTCATGCACCGTGTCGGCCTCCCAGGCCATCGACCTGAACGCCGGACGTCTGGCGGCGAAGGCGGAGGCGAGCCGGGACTCCAGCTCGCCGGACTTGGCCTCGCGGACCATGTTTTCCTGTCCGATGAACACCACCACCTCGTCGTCATTGAGGTCGAATTTCCCGTCCTTGAAAGGAGCGGGCGGCGTCCAGTCGGGCCGGACCGATCCGAATCGCGAGAACACCTGTTCGCGCGTGGTCACCGGGACGTCGTTGAGCGGGTCCAGGGTGATGTTGCGGAAGCGGATCTCCGCCTTGCACTTGCCGTGGATCTGGAGGCCGACGTGCCCGTAGGAGTCGTCGATGGCCGGGTCGGATTCGGTGTAATCGACCGTGTTCTGGCCGTTGAGGTAGATCATCAGCCGCGGACCGACCGCCACGATCTCGTAGGTGTTCCATTCACCCTGCTTCTTCAAAACCTTGAGCTCGGCCTCCGACTTGACCCCCCTGGATCCGACTCCCGTGCCGTCCTTGGCGAGATAGCGGTTGCGACGGGATTCATCATACAGCGCCCCGGTGTGACCGGCGCCGATGTCGGCCTGGTAGCCGACCATCTCGTTGGGCGGATTGACCGCGCGCAGACTGCGGAACTGCACCCCGCCGTTCACGAATCCTTCCGTGCCGGTGAGCTTGTATTCAAGCTTCAGCCGGAAGTTGAAATACTTGCCCTTGGTCGTGAGGAACTCGTTGCGCGGGTTGCCCTCCATCGAGCCACCGACGATCGCGCCGTCCTCCACCCTCCAGACCTTGGGGTCGCCCTCCCAGCCGTTCAGCGTCCTGCCGTCGAACAACGAAGTCGCCGCGGCGGAAAGTCCGCAGGCTCCTGCGAACAAGGAAAGGAGGATTGCCGGACGTTTCATGGGGTGTCCGATTTAGGCAATCCGGCCGAGGGATTGTTCCAACCCGAAAGACGCCGCGGGCGGAAAAGGACGCAAAAAGACCGGAAGCCTTTCAGCCTCCGGCCCTCAGGAACGCTGGCCCTGCGGGCTCAGGCCAGCCCCAGATGCTTCAAGGCCTCGGGCGTCGGACCCGGGAATTCCACCATCGGGACGTTGCCGACATAACCGACGTCCTTCCATCCCTGCGGGGTGGAATAATAACCGCTGGCGGCGAGATAGCGGAAGCGGTTGAAGAAGTTCTGGGCGGACCTGTGCTCCTTCTTCACCGGGGTCTTCCCGCAGATGTCGTCGGCGATCGCGCACTTCTGGGGCTCTGAGAGGTCGGCGAAGTCCTTCTTGAAACGAAGCTGGGACTCCGCGTCGAGCCAGTCGAGGCCCTCGGTGATCACCGGACGGTCCTTGGCGGTCTCGTCGTAGGGCGAGCTGATCCACTCGTCGACGAAGTTCTGGACGCCGAGCTGCGAGGGCAGCTTGTCGCCCGGATTGTCCGGGGGAAGGATGAGGTCGGTCAGTGACGCGGCCGCCTTGCGCTGCTTCGGCGTCAGGGTCAGCGGCCAGAGTTCGCCGGGCACGTAGTTCTTGTTGAGCACCGGATCCCAGCCGATGCGGTTGCCGCCGCCGGCCGGAGCGTCGGGCTGACGCGACAAACGGGCCTGGGCGGAAGCGTGCGGGTAAGCCGAGGCCGCCGCCGCGGCGGTCGCGATCCACTTGATCGCCTGGCGGCGATCGATGGCTCCGGACGGGTCTGGGGGGAGGTTTTCCATGTTCGTAAGCTTCAGAGGTTACCTTTGCGCATCTCCTCGATGAGATGGTCGGTGGCGCGCCACGCGAGCGCCATGATGGTGAGCGTGGGATTCTTGTCGGCGTTGCTGCAGAAGGCCGAGCCGTCGTTGAGCAGCAGGTTCGGCACCTCCCAGCACTGGTTCCACTGGTTGGTGACGGACTTCTTGGCGTCCGCGCCCATGATGGCGCCGCCGACCTCGTGGATGATGGACCCTCCGGGCTCGATGGCCTTGGCGCCGTCCGCTTCCGGCTTGCGGGTCTTGCCGCCGATGGCCTCGATCATCATGGCGAAGGTCGCCTCCATGTGCGCCGCCTGCCTGGTCTCATGTTCGGACCACTTCCAGTGGAAGCGCAGGACGGGGATGCCCCACTTGTCCTTCACCGACGGGTCGAGCTCACAGAATGAGTTCTCGTTGGGAATCATCTCGCCGCGGCCGGCGAAGCCGATGCTGGCGCCGTATTTCTGCCGGACCTCGTCCTTGTAGCTGCGGCCGTAACCGGGACTCGCACCGCCCGTGCCGAGGCCGGGCATGCGTCGTCCGGTGGCG